>ERZ772945.2927-NODE-2927-length-9914-cov-9.598539_pt1 | contig 9914 bp, 8 predicted proteins | sample MGYA00511681_ERZ772945 | MGnify/ENA primary metagenome ERZ772945 (study PRJEB29015, sample SAMEA2737943) | human oral metagenome | biome: human oral; feature: human-associated habitat; material: dental | place: China | collected 2143 ... | reverse complement strand
ACTATGCCATTGATATTGCAAATCAGATTCTTTCTGGTCAGCAGGTAAAGCATGCCTATATTGGTCTTTCCATGCAGACGGTTACTCCTCGAGTTGCAAAGCGCAATCATCTCTCGGTAGATTATGGCGCATATGTTGCAGGTCTTCTTGACGATAGTCCTGCAGAGAGCGCTGGTATTAAAAAGGGTGACGTTATTATCTCCATTGGTGGAGAGCGTGTAGTTTCAGCTGATGCAGCTATCATTGCTGTTCGCTCTCACAAGATTGGAGAGACAGTTCCTGTAGAAATTATGCGTGGAGAAGACCGTCTTACTATCAATGTCACGCTTAGCTCTGATGAGACACTTTCTTCTATGAAAGAAAAAGAAAAGAACAGTAAGAACGATACAAACAATGTTGATGATAAGCAGGATCGTACTGAAGATGATGATTCTTACAGGTATTATCGTCAGCATAACTATTGGGAAGAGTTCTGGGATTATTTCACTAATCCATATGGAGATAAAGACGTTGATTCCGATAATCCATTTGTGAATATCGTAGAGAGCATTACTAATAGCATTGCAGAGGCAATCTACGGAATCTTTGGTTAATGTGCAGCTTGCGTTTGCTTAATCGCGCCTATGTGTTGTGTTAGGAGTTAGGGGAGTCTTGTGGATTTGCTTGTGCTGTTAGTTTTGATTGCAGTCTCTATTCTACTGATTGTGATTCTTGTCACACTTTCCTCTAAGCTTTCGCAATTGAAGACCTTGCAAGAGCAAAATCAGTCAGCATCTTCAGAGCTTATGAGAAGTTCTCAAGAGTTGGACCGTCGTGTTACAGATAACATGGCAAACATGCATCAGCTTATGGACACAAAGCTTGAGCAGGTAAGAGAGGTAGTTGGTCAAAAGCTCACTACTACACTACAAGATCAGACAAAGCAGACTGACCAGCGTATTGCTCAGCTTGACGCGCGCTTTGATGCTTTTCAGCGTCGCGTTGATGATAACATGACAGCAACTTCTAAGGCCTCAACTGAGCAGCTTGGCAAGGTTAGAGAGACTGTTGATAAGCAGCTCAGTGATATGCGCAAAGAGAATGAAGCAAAGCTTGAGCTTATGCGTCAGACTGTTGACGAGAAGCTCCAGAAAACGCTTGATGAGCGTATGACTCAATCGTTCCAGCGCGTATCTACGCAACTTGAGCAAGTGCATCAAGGCTTGGGAGAAATGCGTGGCCTTGCAGAAGGCGTTGGAGACTTGAAAAAGGTTCTCTCTGGCGTTAAGACTCGCGGAATTGTTGGAGAGATTCAGCTTGGCGCAATTCTCAGAGACATTCTTTCTCCAGAGCAGTATGAAGAAAATGTAGCTACTGTTTCTGGTTCTACTGAGCGTGTTGAGTTTGCCGTTAAGTTGCCTGGAGAGTCAGGGGAGACCGTTTGGCTTCCTATTGATTCTAAGTTCCCTGGAGATACGTACGAGCATCTAGTAGATGCGATTAACGCAGGAAATGAAGAGGCTATTGCTGCTGCTAAAAAGGGTCTGGAAACCCGTATTAAGGCTGAAGCAAAAGATATTTCTACAAAGTATATTGCTCCACCAGAGACAACCAACTTTGCTATTTTGTTCCTTCCTTTTGAGGGACTTTATGCAGAGGTAGTCAGTCAGACAGGTCTTCTTGAGCAGCTACAAAGAGAATATCGAGTTAATGTGTGTGGACCTTCCACTATGGCTGCGCTTCTTAACAGCCTTCAAATGGGATTTCAGTCAGTTGCTATTCAGAAGCATGCGGACGAGATTCAAAAAGTTCTCTCTGCAGTTAAGACAGAGTTTGAGACATATCAGGCTCAGCTTGAGAAGGCTCAGAAACAAATTAGAACTGCAGAAACCACCATTGATAAGATTCTTACTACCAGAACTAAGGCTATGAATCGTAAGCTCAGAGGTGTGACCGCGTTAGAGAGCCTGGAAGATGCACAGAATACTCTTGGTCTTGTTGAGGGAAGTGTTGAAGATCAAGAGGATGATGAGTAGCACGTAGCATTTGAGTGCTGACATTCTCTTTTATGAGTAGATAAAAACAGCGGCTTTGGTCGCTGTTTTTTGTTGTATAGAAATACCGTATGGGGGTATACTGCTTACAGAAACTAATACCCCCTAAGGGTATGTGAAGGAGGACAGATGGCTCAGAAAGGCGGTCAATCGCAGGAGACCTGCTGTCATTGTGATCACAAGGCAACTCCTCGTTCAAGCAAGCTAAAAAATGGGGTTTCTCGCCGTATTAACCGCGCAATTGGCCAGCTTAATGGCATTAAAACAATGATTGATGATGATCGTTATTGCGGAGATGTTCTTATTCAGCTTGCAGCAGTTGAGTCTGCGGTTAAGGCCATCTCAAGAGAAGTAATGCAGGATCACCTGGAGTCTTGCGTAGTTGATCGTATCCAGTCGGGTGACACAGAAGTTATTGATGAGGTTATGGACCTCTTTAAGCGTTTTATGTAAGGCGGAGTTATGGATCAGAAAGTTTTTGATGTACAAGGAATGACGTGCGCAAGTTGTTCTGCGCACGTAGAGAAGGCAGCAAACTCTGTTTCTGGTGTCTCTGAAGCTCGCGTTAATCTGCTTAAGAATTCGATGGAAGTTGATTATGACGGTAACCCAGACACCCTTAAGAAGATTTCTGATGCAGTAAGCAAAGCAGGCTATGAAGCAACGCCTCGAAGTGACAAAAAGGAATCCGCTGCAGATGCTAAAGCAGATGCAACCAGTGCTTCAGAAAAGGCAGTAAAACAGAAGAAGATTGAGCTCATTTCTTCAATGGCGTTTGCCATTCCACTGTTCTATCTTGCCATGGGCGAGATGATGGGAGCACCTGTTCCACCTGCTGTTTCTGGAATGAATGGCATGATGAACTTGGCTCTTACTGAGCTTTTGCTCTGCATCCCTATTCTGTTTATTTGTCGCCACTATTTTATTGGCGGATTCCGCTCACTTTTGCACGGTGTACCTAATATGGACTCACTCATAGCGCTGGGTTCAGCAGCATCGTTTGCCTACAGCGTTGTCAGCCTGTACCAGATGGCAAACGCTTTTGTTGCAGGAGATGTAGCTGCAGCTCACCATGCAATGCACGGCATGTACTTTGAGTCTGCTGGTTTGATTCTTGCTCTGATTACCCTGGGCAAGTTCTTTGAGGCTCGTGCAAAAGGTCATACCACTGGTGCAATTAATGCGCTCATGAACCTTACTCCAAAGACGGCTATTCTCGTCAAAGACGGTGTTGAGCAGGAAGTTCCTGCAGAGACTGTTGTGGTGGGAGACGTACTTGTGGTAAGGGCTGGACAGTCAATTCCTGTTGATGGCCAGGTCATCGAAGGAGAAGGATCTGTTGATGAGTCCGCTATTACCGGAGAGCCTGTTCCTGTAAGCAAGACTGCTGGCGATTCCGTGACAGGTGCTACAGTATCTACCGGCGGCTGGTTTAAGATGCGCGCTACCGCCGTTGGCGATGACACAACGCTTGCAGGTATCATCCGCTTGGTTGACGAGGCCACAAGCTCCAAGGCACCTATCGAGCGACTTGCTGACAGCATTGCTGGTGTTTTTGTCCCTGTTGTCATTGGAATTGCGCTGGTAACCTTTGCTGCATGGTTTGTCTTTGTGGCGCCTGGCGACTTTGCAGTTGCTCTCTCGCACGCTGTTTCTGTTCTTGTTATTTCGTGCCCTTGTGCACTTGGTCTGGCAACACCTACCGCCATTATGGTGGGCACTGGTCTGGGCGCTTCAAATGGAATTTTGGTCAAGTCCGCCGAGGCGCTTGAGGGTGCAGTACGCGCAACCGTGGTTGTTCTTGATAAGACGGGAACACTCACCGAGGGTAAGCCAAGCGTAACCGACGTACTTTGTGCAGGTGGCGCTTCTAAGGATCAGCTGCTTGAGTATGCGTACGCTCTTGAGCAGAAGAGCGAGCATCCACTTGCGCAGGCAATTGTTACGTACGCTCAAGAGAAGCTTGGAGAATCTGCAGCTAGCACTTTTGATGTGCAGGAGTTCTCACAGGTTGCAGGCGGCGGTCTCACGGCAAAGGTTGGCGAGAAACGCCTTGTAGCTGGTAACGCTCGTCTCATGGAGCAGGAGGGCATCAGCACACAAGAGCTGACTTTCCAGGCTCAGCAGCTAGCTGAACAGGCAAAGACACCGCTATACTTTGCGCTTGAGGGTAAACTTCTTGGTGTCATTGCCGTGGCCGATAAGGTTAAGCAGACCAGTGCATCCACCATTGCTCGTCTTCGTGCTATGGGCGTTAAGTCCGTCATGCTTACCGGCGATCAGGCAACAACGGCAAATGTCATTGGTAAGGAGCTTGGCGTTGACCAGGTCATCTCTGACGTCTTACCAAGCCAAAAAGAGTCCTATATTAGGCAGTTCCAGGACGCTGGAGAAAACGTTGTCATGGTTGGCGATGGTATTAACGACGCTCCGGCACTCGCTCGAGCAAACGTGGGTATTGCAATTGGTGCAGGCACCGATGTTGCTATTGAGTCTGCTGACATTGTCTTGATGAAGTCTGATCCAGCTGATGTCGCCACCTCAATTGAGCTCTCTCGAGCCACTATGACCAACATCAAAGAGAACCTGTTCTGGGCACTGTTCTATAACACCATTTGTATCCCTGTTGCTATGGGTTTGTTGTATCCATTTGGTATTTCGCTGAACCCTATGATTGGTGCAGCCGCCATGGGCTTCTCGTCAGTCTTTGTTGTATGCAATGCACTACGCCTGCGCACTTGGAAGCCAAAGAATACAAGCTCAGCAACTCGCCAAAACGCTCATGACACAAAACCAGTCATTGGCGTTCAACCTAAGTCCACAAACGACGCATCCGCGTCACAGAAGGAGGAATCTTATATGGAGAAGAAACTAAACGTAGAGGGCATGTCTTGCCAGCACTGTGTTGCACACGTCACACAGGCTCTTGAGGCTGTCGAGGGTGTCTCTAAGGCAACCGTTTCACTTGACGAGAAGAGTGCGGTAGTTGAGCTATCTTCTGATGTCGCTGATAGCGCATTGGTTGACGCTGTTGTTCAGGCAGGATATGAGGCTACTATTGTCTAAGGTGGGCAAGTAGACGATCCTTCTCGCTAGAATTACTAAATACCGCACGTGCAGCATTTTCAGCAAGCTCACGTGCGGTATTTTTGTCTAGACCGCAGTGCTGTTGTAAAAGCTCAAACTCGCGCGAGAGGGTAGTGTTGGAGACAGTCATGTTGTCCGTGTTGATAGTAACCGTCAGACCTGCATCAAGCAGTTGCTCAAGAGGGAAGTGCTCTATTGACTCAAAGATACGCGTCTGAAGGTTGCTGGTAGGGCAAATCTCAAGAGCAACATTTGCAGCCTTGAGGTCCTGGATAACGCCTGCGTCCTCCAAAGAGCGAACACCGTGACCAATACGTTGTGCGCCAAGTCGAAGTGCAGCCTTGATGCTTTCTGGACCAGTAGCCTCTCCCGCGTGAATAGTAAAAGGAACATCTTTTCTTTGTGCTTCAGCAAAAAGTGACGAGAAATTCTCTGTGGCAAAGAGCGCTTCTGCTCCTGCTAAGTCTGATGCTACGACGCCATTTCCAAGGTATGTTGCCGCTAGATCAATTGACTCTTCATTTTTGTGCTTAAGCTCTTCACCTGTGCCACGCATAGCGCAAACAATATACGCTGTGTGGAGCTCTGACTGTGGGTGCTCTGCATAGAAGTCAGCTCTACCAGCAAGAACAGCCTCAAGAACTTCTTGCTGAGAAAGACCTCCTGCAGTAAGACTTCCTGGTGCAAAGCGGGGCTCAGCATAGAGAATGCCTTCTGTGTCAAGTTGCTCGTGGAATGCCTTTGCAACCGTACGAATGCCCTGTGCTGACTGCATAAGCTTGAGCGGCAGCTCAAATGTTGCAAGATACTGGTTAAGATCCTGGCAATGAGCTGGGACTTGCATCATTTCTTTGAGTTCAGCCAAAGAGAAATCAAGTCCCGCATCTGCTGCAAGTTGAGCTGCGGCAGATAGTGGAATTGATCCATCAAGATGAACATGCAAATCGATAAGAGCACAGGAGCTCATGGCGCCTCCTACAAGAAACGTATGCTATGGCGCAAAGAGCGCAAACTAGATAGCTACATCATACGGTAGGGAAGTGGCATTTTCCAAATCGTTTGCAAGTTTTTCAAACTGGTATCCATTGATGCGCTCGAGTAGATGTACCTCATCAGGCAAAACGTCATAGTGAATCTGTGAACAAATAGCGCAGGCAATAGACCCAATGGTGTCTGTGTCTCCACCCATCTCCGCAGCTATTCTAGCTGCTTTAGAGACTTTTCCTTGAGAGAGCTTAACTACCGCAAGAACTGCCGGTATTGTCTCTATGGTTTCATAACCACAGCCGCAGTAGTCGTAGATGTCTCTTGATGCTGCTAGGGGAGCTTCTAGGTTTTTGGCACCCTCGCAAAACTCCAGCGCCATGATGCACTTTTGATGCATGCTGGGTATAGGCATTTGTGTACCAATTTTTGTGTAGAGAGCTCGGTGTCCGTAACTTAAAGCAGTTTCAAGAGCGTCCTCTACCGTAAACGAGTTTTCAGAAAGACCTCTGCTTATGGCGGCAACAATCATTGCTGCGCCCATGATAGCTACGTTAGTTCCATGAGTGGGAAGCGCAAGATCAGTAACGCTGTTAATGAGCGCATGCTTGTCTTTCCAACTTACAATTGAAGCCAACGGCGCACACTTCATGGCACATCCGTTAGTGGTTCCAAGGCGACCGCACGTTTTAAGCGAGTGGCCAGAAAGTCGATTAGCTAACGCAGCTCTTGTAGAAGGGCCAACTACCTGGGCTGCATTTGGCTCTGTTGCCACATAATTTTCTAGCGCATCAAAGTAGCGTGATTGGTTAAAAACTCCCTGGTTATCAATGATGTTTTTAGTCAAAATGATTGCGTTTGCTGTGTCATCTGTAGTTTGACCTGCGGTAAACGGTCTTCCAAAAAAATCATTTTTAGGTGGACTTGAAAGACTTTGAACCCCATCAGGAAATGCAAAATCGATTTGGTGTGGTGACATCATCTCTGTTGGCATGCCATAGGCGTCGCCATAGGCAAGGGCCGTAAGCATCCTATAGAGTTTAATTTTTCTTGCCGTGCTCATGTTACTCACGCTTCTTCATGTCAGAAGAATGTGATGTTTTAGCTCTGCAGAGACTCTTGTTACCTGCAGAGATAAGCTTCTCATAGCAGCATGCCATGATTGCTCCCCTCAATTAGATATTCTCTGTCTTTGCAGGTTTTTTCTCTACTGTGCCGTAAGGAATGCCTCACTCCTTAGATCCTTACTTTCCCAGCTTGTAGTCGCAATACAAGCTAGATGGCTCAGACAGAAAATATCTCCCCCAAGTATGTTTAAAGATATCAAATATTTAAGTATTACTACAGGGGGTAAGGCTTATTAATCGGCAGACGGTAGCTGAAGAGAGCTTAGAGGTAACTTGCTCACAATAGTGACTACATGCTGTTTTATATTCTCTCTAACGTACTAAGCCATTGCTGGGTAAAATGGATGGTAGCAATCTGAAAGGAATGGACATGCCCGCAATTTTGACTCATGACTTCTTTGGTAAGGATGCCTTTGATATAGCTGCAGGCAAACTTGGTTTTTCTACGATGGAAGAGCGAGAAGCTTTTCTGTTGGGCAACCAAGGTCCAGATCCGCTGTTTTATTTAGCAGCAGATCCGCTGCTGCATCGCTACGCTAAATATGCGTCGATTATGCATAAAGAAAAAACGCCCGAACTTCTTCTTTCTATGCGAGACGCAATTGCGCCTCTGCCACTTAAAGACGTTGCGGTTGCTCGCGCCTATATTGCGGGATTCCTCTGCCACTATATGCTTGATTCCACTGCTCATCCTTTTGTCTATTACTGGCAAAACATGCTTACCTCTCAAGGTGTAGAGGGCTTGGATGAATCTGCTAAAAATCAAGTACATGCAGAAATCGAGAAGGACCTTGATGAGGCAATTCTTTACGCCCATCTTGGTAAAACGGTAGCTACCTATAGGCCTTATAGCGAGGTTTTGAAGGCATCGCTGCATACGCTTTACGTTTTGGATAGAGTGTTTTTCTTTGCGTTGCTATGGACGTATGAAAAACCTACCGATACCAGGATTTTCTCGTCAGCTGCTGTTGATTTTAGGATTATCCAGCATCTAGCGTATTCGCCGACAGGTAAGAAGAGAAAGCTACTTGGTCATCTTGAGCGTACCTTTGGTACGAATAGGTTTTCTTTGATTGAGGCACTCTCTCACGGGGCAAGGGAATCTTCTGATTCTGATTTTGATAACAGAGCGGGAAATGAGTGGACTGATCCTTTTACGGGAGAGGTTCGCAAAGATAGCTTCTGGGATTTATATGATCATGCGCTGGCAAATGTACCGTATGCACTTGACGTTTTCTTCTCGCCAGACTTTAATCTTGATACTGCAAAAGAGCTTACGCAAAATCTGAACTTTGATGGTCAGACGCTTGCAGATGAAGGTTCGACAGAATAGGTTTTTGTGGCAACGTACGTTTTTTCTGATATTCACGGTCATGTGGAGCCGCTAAGGCGTGCTCTAGAGCGTATTAATCCAACTGAGTCAGACGTGTTCTATTGTCTTGGTGACATGATTGACCGTGGTCCTAGCTCGCTTGCCACTATTAAGACAATTCGCGAGCTTCCTAACTGTACAGTTTTAATGGGCAATCATGAGCAACTTGCGTTGCAAGCGTTGGACCCAGAAGCTGACGTTGAAGCTCAGTTTATGTGGCAGATTAACGGAGGAGAGGCAACGCTTGCTGAGCTCAAGACGCTTTCTGAAGAAGAATATAGTGAGCTGATTGACTGGCTGCAGGCGCTTCCTTTGTACACCACAGTTGAGGTCCAGGGTAGAGATTTTGTTCTGGTACATGCGGGAGTAAAGTCTAATGGGGTTCCCTTGCCAACCGCCTGGGATAAGACTTCTTTGGAACAGTATTTAAGCAAGCAATCTGAAAATGATCTTTTGTGGATTCGTGAAGAGTTCTGGCAATATCCTACGGATTTCCGTACATCAGAAGCAGCGTATCCCGTTGTAATTTGTGGCCATACACCCACTCCTTTGTTAGCAAGTTTTGGTGCAAAAAACTTGAATCGCAGCGCCACTACTCCTGATGGCCTTGCGCAATGGGTTCAGTCAGATGGCGATAAGTGGGGAATTGACACAGGCACTACAGGTGGAGCCGGCTACGGTCAAGTAACTGTACTGCGCCTTGATGATTTGCAGGAGTTTGTTGAGCCGCTGCAAGAAGGTGAGTAGCTGTGGCTGTGAAGATGCCACAGCCTGCCGGCGATAGTACAAAAACAGTGCTTGCGCATGTAGAGAACACGCTTGACCCTATCATCTTTCCTGATTCTCGCGTGCTGCTTTTGGGATCTATGCCTAGTCCCAAGTCTCGAGAAATTGGCTTTTACTTTGGCAATCCTCAGAATAGATTCTGGCGCGTAGTTGCCGCGTTATATGGCGAGAAACCCCTGCAGTCCATACCTGAAAAGATTGACTTCTGTAAAAGACATCATCTTGCTCTCTGTGATGTTCTTAAGGCTTGTGATATTAAGGGTGCTAGTGATGCTTCTATTGCAAATCCGATTCCACACAATATTGGCGCTCTTATTCAAGATTCATCAATCTGCGCTATTTTTACGCTAGGCGGCACCGCAACAAAATTTTACAGGCGTTATACTGAGCAACAAACTGGTATTTCTGCACGTCAACTACCTTCTACAAGTCCCGCTAACGCACGTATGTCAGTTGAGGATTTGGTGGAGGAATTTTCCATTATCAAAAAATTTACCAATTGTGAGTTGACAATATCCTAGTTGC
>ERZ772945.2919-NODE-2919-length-9928-cov-2.846956_pt1 | contig 9928 bp, 10 predicted proteins | sample MGYA00511681_ERZ772945 | MGnify/ENA primary metagenome ERZ772945 (study PRJEB29015, sample SAMEA2737943) | human oral metagenome | biome: human oral; feature: human-associated habitat; material: dental | place: China | collected 2143 ... | reverse complement strand
CAGGGTATTATTAAGTAATGACAGTTTGTTTTTAATATTAAAAAGCCATCCAAAGTCAATGCTTTGTATGGCTTTTTATTTGTATAGTTTAAATTCTGTTTTGTAGCGGAAAGTATAAATGAAAAAGGGCGCATCAGAATTAGAAAATTCAGGTGCGTCCCTTATCGTTTGTTTTCTTGTTTCTACACTAAGTATTGTGACGAAATACTTGCATTATTGACAATTCTTCTGATTGTTTCAGCGAAGAGATCAGCCACACTCAGCTGTTTTATTTTGGCACAACGTTGTGTGTAGGGTATCGAATCGGTGAAGACAATCTCTTCAAGTGACGAGTTCTGTACGCGCTCGGTAGCCGGCCCGCTCATCACGCAGTGTGATGCACAAGCCCGTACACTCTTGGCCCCGGCCGACATCATGATGTCGGCAGCTTTCGTAATCGTACCGGCCGTGTCAACCATGTCGTCAACAATAACCACATTCTTGCCTTTTACATCACCAATAATTTGCATTGTGGCTACAACGTTGGCGCGTGCACGTGTCTTATTACAGAGTACCAATGGACAGCCTAAATATTTTGCGTATGTGTTGGCACGCTTCGAACCGCCCACATCAGGCGACGCTACAACAAGGTCTTCGAGGTGCAGACTTTGGACGTAAGGTAACAGAATATTGCTTGCATAGAGGTGGTCAACAGGCACATTAAAGAACCCCTGTATTTGGTCGGCGTGCAGGTCCATCGTAATTAAACGGTCAATTCCTGCAACACTAAGCAGGTCGGCAACGAGCTTTGCACCGATACTTACCCTTGGTTTGTCCTTCCGATCCTGACGTGCCCATCCAAAGTAAGGTATTACAGCGATGACGTGTCGTGCCGAAGCGCGCTTGGCTGCATCAATCATAAGCAGAAGCTCCATGAGGTTATCAGAATTGGGAAAGGTGCTTTGCACGAGAAAAACATCGCGTCCACGAATTGATTCTTCGTAGGAAACGGCAAATTCACCATCCGAAAATTTAGTAACTAACAGGTTACCCAGCGGACACTCTAGGCTTGCACAGATCTTTTCTGCAAGGTATCTCGAGCTGGTTCCCGAGAATACCAGGAAAGAGTTTTTTTCGTCACTCATTTTGTTTGCGTTTTATATAATAAAAGTGTGGTTCCCGTTACAGTTGCAAAAGTATGAAAAATCATCTATATAAGCAATAATATTATAAAATAAACTACCTTTGCAAGCAAAAACAACGCTATATGAAAGTGGACCTTACAACGTTCGGGCAGGTGCATTATCCAGTTTATGTTTTGGAGGAACGGCGGCTCCGTGATAATCTGAAATTGATTGCAAGTGTAGCCCGTGAAGCTGGTGTTGATATTATACTGGCCTTTAAGGCTTACGCCCTTTGGAAAACATTTCCTATATTTAAGCAGTATATTAGTGCTACAACAGCCAGTTCTTTGAACGAGGCCCGACTGGGATTTAAAGAGTTTGGCAGCCCCACGCATACCTTTTCGCCTGCATATACCGATGACGAAATTGACGAAATAGCCCGTCTTTCAAGCCATATTACATTTAATTCGCTCTCTCAGATGGCTCGTCTCGCCGAACGAACTAAACGGGTAAACCCGTCAGTGAGCCTCGGATTACGGATTAATCCCGAGTACAGTGAGGTGGAAACCTTGCTTTATAATCCTTGTGCACCCGGCACACGCTTTGGTATTTCCTGCGACAAACTGCCCGACAGACTTCCCGAATATATCGATGGCTTTCATTGTCATTGCCATTGTGAAAGCGGTGCGGATGCGTTCAAACGCACACTTGCCCATATTGAAGAGCGGTTTGCCCGATGGTTTCCACAGCTCAAATGGATTAATTTTGGAGGCGGACACCTCATGACACGTAGGGATTATGATGCGTCTTCTCTTATTCATACATTGAAGGAGTTTCACAAAAAGTACCCTAATCTGAAGATAATACTCGAGCCTGGAAGTGCCTTCGCGTGGCAGACAGGACCTCTTGTCAGTCAGGTCGTAGACGTGGTTGAGGATAAAGGCATCACGACGGCAATACTCAACGTGAGTTTTACCTGCCATATGCCCGACTGTTTAGAGATGCCTTACCAGCCCGATGTGCGCAATGCCGTGAAGTTGGATGAGGCCAAAGGCAAATATGTATACCGGTTGGGCGGAAACTCATGCCTTAGCGGCGACTTTATGGGTTATTGGCAGTTTGACCATGAACTACAGATAGGAGAGAACATCATATTTGAAGATATGCTCCATTACACTACCGTTAAAACCAATATGTTCAATGGTATTAACCATCCTGCGATAGCACTGGCATCGCCCGATGGCGAATTGACAATTCTTCGTAAGTATGGTTATGAGGATTATAAGTTGCGTATGGATTAACAGAGCTGTTGTATGATGTTGCCCGTCTTTTTGTTTTCGTAACGGAAGACGGGCTTTTCATTGTCCAAAAAGAGGTTCATAAATGGATTTCTGAATATGAAAAGGCAGACTGGAATTACCAGTCTGCCAAATGTCTGTTACGCCTGATTTCAGATATTATGAGGGCTTTCCTTTAAATATAAGTTATGGCGGAGATGAGATATTTACAGGCTCTCATCCTCCGGACGTATGAGGCGACGTTTTATTCTGGGCATATGCTTCTTATTCTTTAGCCATGCTTCTTTACGTTCCTCGTATTCGAGCCGGTGGCGTTCGAGGAAATTGTCAGCCATTATTTGAATCTACTGTAAATAACATCAACCTTGATGGGACTATTGTATGTTGTGCCCTTTACCAGTTTTGTGCTTGACAACGACATGTCATTAGCTATACTTGTAACAGATGATGGAGTAGAAGCCGTTGGATAATACGAGTATGGACGTCCGGGATACCTGGAATTTTGATTCGATGTTGATGCTGTTACCAATGATACAGGAACCAGGACAACCTTATTCCAGTTTGCAGAGCGACTGCTGCTGTTGATACGGTACATAGAACTTATCATACCTGCGATGTTATTAAAGTCGTATGTATTACCGTATGGAGAAGTACTTGTCCCATATGCCCACGTTGCGACGAAGGAATTCTTGTTATTATACATCTCATTGTTTTCGAAGAACGAGTAAAGAGAGTCCCTCGGGATCATCAGAATATGCTCCGGAGTAGGGAAGAAGCTGTTGTTGGAATGTACATGGTTAATACGCGAGATAGACAATTTAGCCACAGAAATGGTATCCTTTTCGTGCCCATTCATGATCTCTTCCACCGGGAGGGTCATCTCTGTAAAGATACCAGCAGGAGTTTTTAGGTAAGTACAGCTTACATTTGAAGCCAAATTGGCAATAGCGTTCTTATCATTAGTAACAGTCGTTGACTGCAAAACCTCTTTTGTTCCCCAGAATACGGTGACACCATGGTATACGGTATCTCTGTACTGCGTTACTTCATTGCCACCGACATGTGTCTTATGGGCAACCCTACCACTATACTTAAAGTATATGTTAAGTTGAGAAATCTTAATATATGCCATGTTCCCAATGCCACTTTTATGCTTAAAAAGGAAGCCGGGGACTACGTTGTTTTTGAACGTGTAAGCATTTTTGAAATTTAAAGGATTGTCATAATACTTACTCATAACATAAGTACCATAGTTGGTATATAACCTGCCATGCTTGTCTGTATACGGTTCGTTCAACTTAATGGTGATGTAAGGTGTATACGTTGACGTGTCGCGCAGGTTCTTTGGAATACTGAAATCAGTCAGGGTATAAACCTTATCTTTATGGATTCCATTTGTACGGACATAGCCTTCCTTCAATGGATCGAAGTTGCTGTAATAGTTCCGGTCTTCATTCATTGGCTTGTTTAGTTCATAGGCAGTCAGTTTCATCGTCTTCGTACTGTCACCATAGTGCTTTGAATAGAAAAGTCTGATTTCGCAAGAATCGGCTTTAACTACTCCCTTTACGAGGTTACCGCCTGCATCGTATGTCACAATGCTGTCTTTGTCAGGGAATTTGTAGTTCTCCAAAGAGTAGAATTGAGTCATAAAATCTCCTGTAACATACGAACCAGTCTCGGGATCAAGCACCTTCCCAAGGTAACCAATGTTATTTCGTGAAAGAACAGAGTCGGCAATAATAGACTGACTTGCCACATCAAAAGAGGCAGATTCTATCTTAACTCCATCCGTAATATTTGAAAGGGAAGAGCCAATACTATCGGTAGAATCGCTGCACGATGCTATCATGCAGCCTGTGAGGATTAATCCTGTAAATAACTTGATGTTCATCACAATGTAACTTTGTTGTAAAGTTTGTGTTGGTAAGGGGAAGAAATCTTGGGCTGACGAGGTTACTCTGTTGCTAAAATCTCATTATAGAAATCTTTATATGCTGCAGCATAATTGGCCTCCTCCGGATATTTCATCAATGGCCGTTTGCTGTTTAAAGCATATTCTAAAAGATCCTTGTTTACATTCTTGCCAGCCTCAATAACTGCATCGCTATAATCTATGGCCATTTTCCCGAGTTCGACAAAATTGAAATCTTCGGAATATGGTTTTAGCAAGTCGGCTTTAGCACTGCCGAATTCTACGCAACGCTTGAAGTTTCCGCCCAACGATGACTTAAATTGGTTATGGAAAAGAGAGGTAATTACCTTCGTGTTTGCGAAAGAAGGGTCGTCATGATATGCCGTTTTGATGTACAAAGGAACTACAGCCGACATCCATCCCTGGCATTGAACGATATCGGGGGTCCATCGTAATTTCTTTACCGTTTCGAGCACACCGCGTGCAAAAAATATTGCACGTTCGCCATTGTCAGGATACTCATCGCCATTCTCATCTTCAGTCATCGACTGTCGACGTATAAAATAATCTTCGTTGTCTATGAAATAAACCTGAAGTCTTGAAACGGGAATGCTGGCAACTTTTATAATCAAAGGATGATCTGTTTCATCAATAACAAGATTCATTCCTGAAAGACGGATAACCTCATGCAATTGTCCCCTCCTCTCATTTATATTTCCCCACTTTGGCATAAAAGTACGAATCTCGAATCCGTTCTCTTGTATCTGCTGAGGAAGATTACGTCCCATTCGAGACAATTCGGTTTCGGGGACATAGGGTATAATCTCCTGGTTGATGAACAATACCTTTTTTCCAGCCATTACAATTCAATCCTAATTTAATTTATGTGGCGCAAAGGTACACAAAAATAACGAATAAACACCTGATTTTGCATGTTTTTATACAAAACCAGGCGTTTTCACGTTTGTTCAATAATTGTCTGTATGCTATACCTTAAGCCCGGCAGGACATTATCTCAATGGCTTTTATTTGCGTTTATTCCACCACAACCAAAGCATCATCTTCCATTACACTTTGCCCCACCTTAACGCAGACGGCAGTTACTTTACCAGCTTTTTCAGCTTCGATATTGTTAGCCATCTTCATAGCTTCCAATACAACAACCGTATCACCAGCCTTAACTTCATCACCAACTTTAACGTTAATGCCAGTGATTGTGCCTGGTAACGGTGCTTTAACAGCATTGGCTGTATTCACGTTGGCCGCAGGAGCAGCCTCGCTGTCGGCTTCTTCCTGTGCAGGTTTACCCAATACTGTTTTCTTCTTTTCTTCCTCTGCAGGCTTCTCCATACCCACGTCGTAAGCCTCTCCATTTACTTTAAGGCTGGCGATATTTGTATCTTCATTGACGTTTTCAATCTCAACCAGATACTCTTTACCATTGATTGTATATTTAAATTCTTTCATTTTACTTTATGGTTTAGCTGTGAATGAGAGTATTTTTGCATCCCAAAGCGTTTGCTTTGGCCTGATAGTTATTACCCCCGGCTCTTTATCGTGTACATTATTACCTTGAAACTCATAGAGTGCCATGGCAATAGCTGCATAAATATTCTTATCCATCACGATTGATTTTTGCAATTAATGATTTTCTTTTTGCCTGTATTTACTGTACTTTCGCTTTTACATGGGCATACATCCATGCTTTTTTGCAGGGAGCGACTGACGCTTATGTGCCAGCTGTGCAAGGCCTCTGCAAATGCGGAAGCGTGTATTTCGGGGTTCAATTACATCATCGATGTATCCGAATTGTGCTGCCTGGTAAGGATTTGCAAAGGTATTTGTATACTCCTCTTCCTTCTCAGCGAGGAACGTTTGTACGTCTCCGCCCTCCTCTTTTACGGCTTTTGCTTCTCTCGCACAAAGCACAGCTACTGCCCCTGACGCTCCCATTACGGCTATTTCAGCCGTTGGCCATGCAAAGTTAAGGTCGGCACGCAGCTGCTTACATCCCATAACGATATGGCTTCCACCGTAGCTCTTGCGCAGGTTGATGGTGATTTTCGGTACCGTTGCCTCGCCGTAGGCGTAAAGCAACTGTGCACCATGCAGGATAACGGCATTGTATTCCTGTCCTGTTCCAGGCAGGAAGCCGGGAACATCCACAAGGCTGACAATAGGAATATTGAAAGCATCGCAGAACCGTACAAACCTTGCGCCCTTGCGACTTGCGTTTACATCGAGTACACCGGCATAGGCAGCGGGCTGGTTGGCCACAATACCGACGCTCTGACCGTTGAAGCGTGCAAAGCCAGTAATGATGTTTTTGGCAAACTTCGGCTGCACTTCGAAGAACTCATTGTTATCGGTAATTGCAGTAATTACCTTGTACATGTCGTATGCCTTGTTCGGATCGTCAGGCAGAATCTCATTCAAAAGGTCCGACTTACGGTCAATAGGGTCGTTACATTCTGTGCGCGGAGCCTCTTCGGTATTGTTTGAAGGAATGTAGCTCAGGAGCTTTTTCATCATCTCCATAGCCTCTTCCTCGGTCTTTGCAGTGAAGCTTGTCACGCCGCTTTTGGAAGAATGTACCGATGCTCCGCCCAAATGTTCGGCGTCAATATCCTCTCCTGTAACGGTCTTTACAACCTTAGGGCCTGTAAGGAACATATAGCTTGTGCCTTCAGTCATGAGGATAAAGTCGGTCAATGCTGGTGAATACACGGCACCACCTGCGCACGGACCCATAATGGCACTGATTTGAGGAATCACTCCCGACGCCAAAATGTTGCGTTCAAATATCTCTCCATATCCGGCAAGTGCAGAAATACCTTCCTGGATTCGCGCCCCGCCCGAGTCGTTCATACATATTACTGGTGCACCGTTTTGCATGGCCATGTCCATCACCTTGCAAATTTTCTGTGCCATTGTCTCTGATAAAGAACCGCCGTTAACCGTGAAGTCCTGTGCATATACGTATACCAACCTGCCGTCAATTGTTGCGGAACCTGCTACAACACCGTCGCCGGGAAACTGCTTTTTCTCCATACCGAAGTTATGGCAACGATGTAGTTTAAACATGTCATATTCTTCAAAGCTGCCCTTGTCAACCAGCATGTCAATGCGTTCACGGGCTGTATATTTCCCACGTGCGTGCTGTTTGTCAATCGCTTTCTGCCCACCGCCGAGATAAGCCTGCTCACGTTTGGCTACAAGCTCTTTGATTTTTTCAGTTTGCTTACTCATATTTTATCTGTTATTCTGTAATTTACAATTGTCCGCAAAGTTACAAATTAAAATCGATATATATTAAATGATGTTTTTTATTTAATGTTATTTTAGTAGCATGGCATCATTGATGTGTCGCCAGTTAGTCGATATATCGTTTTAAGATGTCTGTATATTCGTCTGTTCTACGGTCACGAAGGAACGGCCACCAACGCCTAACCTGCTCGCTGTGCGCCAAATCGATATTCACAATAGGGCTTTCTTCCTCGTTCTCTGAAGCCTGATAGCATAGCTCTCCTTGCGGACCGGCGATGAAACTTGAGCCCCAAAACTGTATTCCTGCGGTTTGGTGGCTCGGGTCTTCTTCCCATCCCACGCGGTTTACAGCCACAACAGGCAGACCGTTGGCTATGGCATGTCCGCGCTGAACCGTTGTCCAGGCTTCGCGCTGACGGGCCTGTTCTTCTGCCGAATCGCTCGATTCGTAGCCTATTGCCGTCGGATATATTAATATCTGTGCACCTTGAAGGGCCATCAAACGGGCAGCTTCGGGATACCATTGGTCCCAGCACACCAACACTCCCAACCGCCCAACTGAGGTGTCAATGGGGTGGAAGCCCGTATCGCCGGGCGTAAAGTAGAACTTTTCGTAGTATGCAGGGTCGTCGGGGATGTGCATTTTGCGGTACATACCTGCAATAGTGCCGTCCTTTTCCAATACTACAGCCGTATTGTGATAAAGACCGGGGGCACGCTTTTCAAACAGCGAGGCAACGATAACTACGCCAAACTTCCGTGCCAATTGGCCGTAGAGCTGTGTCGACGGGCCTGGTATGGGTTCGGCCAAATCAAAATTATTCACATCCTCAACCTGGCAAAAGTAGAGCGAATTATGAAGTTCCTGCAAAACAATAAGCTGTGCACCGCGTCGAGCCAGGTCTTCAATGCCTTCAACAAGGCGTTGTATATTTTCTTTCATATCGGCAACATTATGTTGCTGTAACATCCCTGTTCTGGTTTCCATATTCTATATTATTGTGAGAATTTCGTTATATTGTTTTATCTAATTACGCCATAAGGGTATTGCATGGTGAGGCAATGCAGCGACCCATGCTGCCTTACAACGGTTGTTGCATCTATGCAAACAACTTCCTTATCGGGGAAAGCTCGCCGGATGATGCATGCAGCCTCGTCATCTTTACTTTTTTGTCTATATGTCGGTACAATGACTGAGCGGTTCAATATCACAAAATTGGCGTAGGTTGCAGGCAGCCGTTGCCCGTCATCATACATGGCATCGGGCATCGGCAGTTTCAGCAAACGGTAGCCTTTACCGTTTAATGTGTTCAGCTTTTTAAGCTCTTCCTCTAATAAATTAAAGTCGGCGAACTGTTCATCTTCCTTATCATCGCATCCCTGATAAACAATAGTGTCGTCGGGGCACAGCCTTACAATGGTATCAATGTGTCCGTCTGTATCGTCGCCTACGAGTTTTCCATGTTGCAACCACACAATACGCCTGGCATTAAAGCATTTCAATAACATATTGTTTATATCGCGTTGATTCATAGGTTGATTCCTGTTCGGGGCAAGAAGACAAAAGTTTGTTGTCATAATGGTTCCCTTACCGTCGCTCTCTATCGACCCGCCTTCGAGCACAAACTGGTCAGAAGTCTCCATCTTACCGTTGAAGGCGTGCTGCTCAAACAGACTTTGTGTGATACGATTGTCGTGTTGCCATTCAAATTTTTCGCCCCAGCCGTTAAACTTGAAGTTAAGCAACAGCGGCCCTTCGTTTTGTGGGCTGTAGCCGTTAACGGGCATAAGTGTTATAGGTGCGTGGTCACGGGCCCATGTATCGTTGTTTTTACATGCAAAAATCCTTATATTCCGCATGCTCTCTTGTGGAATATTTTCCTCCAAAATACGTTTTACTTCGTCGGGATATTGAGCTGCAACAACTAATTTTTCCTGCCTGGAGATTTCGCGGGCAAGCTGTATAAAAGTTTCTGTTATTTCGTTGAGGCAGGGTGCCCAGTCAGTATTCTTATGGGGCCATGTAAGTTGAATACCACTTTGTTCGGCCCATTCGGCCGGAAGAACGTATGCTGTGTGCCTGTCATTCATGGCAAAAACGTTTTATAATCAATTCGCATAGATGCAAAATTAAGTAATAAACTTGACATAGCCGTTTTGATATTGGAAAAACATATTTCTTTTATCTTACTTCCTTAAAAAGTTGAACCTTTCATGTTTCTTTCCTTTTATATCATGGAAACTGTCGTAATATTTGGTTCATTGTTGCTTTTTATTTGTTGCTTTCTTCTGTGCTTGTCATCGTCCGACGGCCGTCAGCAGCGCGTACGACGGTCGTCACACCC
>ERZ772945.2914-NODE-2914-length-9940-cov-38.968235_pt1 | contig 9940 bp, 6 predicted proteins | sample MGYA00511681_ERZ772945 | MGnify/ENA primary metagenome ERZ772945 (study PRJEB29015, sample SAMEA2737943) | human oral metagenome | biome: human oral; feature: human-associated habitat; material: dental | place: China | collected 2143 ... | reverse complement strand
ACTCCATACTCTGCTGTCAAGCTTCGGTATGTGCGTCCTTCTTCGATATGAAGCCAGACGATCTGTTGCTTGAAATCTGGTTCATAGTGTTGTTGCGACAGGAATCGAATCCCCCTTCATTCGGTGTTCCCCATTAGACATTCCTGTTACAACTTTAGATTATCACAACATGCGCCCCGTATCTGCATCCAAGTAGTAGTAGCAATAAAATTTCCCATCGTCCGACAAATAGCAGATGCGATCCTCCTTGTGGAGCGTCTTGTGGGATTTTTTCGAGGCATCGTTCTTCATAGCTGTGTCCTTTCCGCCTGACACGCGGTAGGACACGGGATACAAAAAGGACGGCTGACCTTGATAGGTAGCCGTCCCGTGATGCCTGAAATTTCGCACAACGATATAAGGCTACCTCATATTGACATCTTTGGTTGCCGTAGCAACATAAGATGTCAATATGCGTATACTCGCGCCGTTATACGTAATCAGGCTCTCAGATATTTTGTTGTATGTATAATGACAGGCCGCCCCTCATGGGGGCGTACCCGTCGACATTAGAATAGGTGGAAGTTACTTCTTCTGCTTTGACTTGCGCGGCGTCTGCGCCAATGCGCTGCCGGCTACCGAGCGAGCTTTTTCGCTGTACCGCTTATCCCGAAGGATTTGCCCGGCCTTGCTGGCGACGGCCTTTGATGTTTTCTTGTCGCGGCTCATCGGTCATACCCCCTTTCATTGCTGATATGACGATTGTACATGGAACGGCGAACAAAAAAACCAAATGGAAACAGATTATAAACCGATCGCAAACCGATTTCGCCTCATCAAAATTTTTCTTTGATAAGTCGAATTTAGGCTTGTAAACATTAGAATTATGTGTTAGAATACAAAGGTGTTCGTGTAAACTGCGAAGGAGATGCATAAATGGAATACAACTACAATAAGTTATGGAAACTATTAATTGACAAAAAAATGATGAAGAAAGACCTGATGGGAAAAACAGGGATCACCTCATCAACAATGGCGAAAATGGGGAAGAACAAAGCGGTAAGTATGGATGTTATTGGAAAAATTTGTTTGGCGTTGGATTGTAATATAGGTGATGTGGTCGACATAATACGAGAAGAATAATTACACAATGCGGGAGGTGGGGTAATGGAACATTTATGTATCGGATCCTATGTAAGGGTGTTGACATCATGTGCCGTTCCTACTGAACGCAAGTTCTCTTCTTTTGGCGAAAAGATATTTCTTTCTATTGCAAACGAGGGTGAAAAAGCTATTGGTTACCTGCCCAAAGGAAAAAAACAGGAAATTACATATAGCTTTACAAATTTTGACCAAATATTTCGATCTGCACAAAACATTCCGTTAGAGATCAAAGATATGGCAGAACAAAAAGATATCTATGCTATCCGACAATATTTTCAGCAAAAAATAATCCCTCATCTTGCGCAAAAGGAATCTGCTGTGCTTGCATTAAAGAAAATCATATTAAATGACAAAACAATTACGGACGATACTCAACTTGGAACAATAGACGATTTAACAAAAAGCGCATTAAAAAATAAGATTTCCTTTGCTACCTCGAACTTTTTAACTGACATTTTTATTTTTGCTTTAACAAAAACTGATAATAAGCTCTGTCCTAAATTCACGATGTCCATCGACAGGAAGTACTGCGATAATTTCTTAAAATATGCCGACACAATACGGCTATATGAATCCCCATCCCCAAAAGCATTACCTTCGATTTCAAAAACCGTAAGAAAAAATTTTGACGGTGTCTTTTCACATATTTCGACGGAGACACTTTCTGTATCTGCAACACATGATTTGCAAGTATATGCGCTCAAATTTGATAGCTTTTCTTTTGATTATTACACTCTGCAAAGATACCTTCGCAGCAATATCGGGTATTACCTATATTCGAGAGCAAAAATCGATGAATATGTAGCGGCTGAAGATACGGCAGCAATTTCCTACGATGCTATCGAGGATATAAAAGGCAGCATATTGAGAAATGGCGTACCGTCTGGGGATAAACTCGGTGAAATACTGCTATACATTTTTTTGGAAAGCGTATTAAATGCCCCCAAATTGATGAGTGCGGCAGAAAACGAAACTGTTGGTGGTCTAAATGCAAGTGCCAATGGTGGGATTCATTTATTGACTTTGCAAAATCCGCCTACGGTGCAGTTGGTTTTTGGTACGGCAATTATTAAAGGAAATTTGAGTGAAGCAATAGACCAATCATTCGCCAAGGTAGCCGAATTGAAAAAACATAAGGGTATTGGACGACACTTTGTAGACACACGCATACTTCCCTATTTTTATGGGGAGATGCACGAAAAATTAGCTTCGATTATCATTCCGTCAGAATCCGGCAGGAGCAATCCTGAAACATCATATGGATTTTTTATTGGCTATAGCCTTGGCGATAAGGCAATAAAAAAGAAGACGATATCTGATTATTACGCTGCTGTTTTAGCGAAGATAAAAAAAGATATTGCGAAAAACATCAGCAACATTGAAGCGGCCATTGACCGTTATGGATTAACGGGACACTCCGTTTACATTTACTTTTTGCCGTTTACCGATGCGGATAAAGACAAGCAACGCATCATGAATCGCTTATTACAAATTGGAGAGGATACTGGGTGAGTGAGTTTAGAGAAATAACATTGGGAGAATACATATTTTCTCAAATAGACAACAACACCTATCTCCAAAAAATATACCAAGCTATTCTGTTCAACTACTCCATAAGGATTTTTTCGTTTGGTGATTTACAGGAAAAACCTGTCAAAATAGATGATGCCTTGGCATTTGCCGATTTATTGTCCAAGTCCTGCGGTACAAATTTGACAGATATTCATCGAACAAGAGCGCAGGAAATAGTGGCTCTGCTTCACGATATGTATCCAAATAACGCGGATATAAACCTTTTCTTCGCCTCGGTACTGGCGACCACCGGAAACTTCCTTGGTTTAGAGCGTAACTGCCCGCAATTTGAACATCCCTCTTTCATGGAAAATCTGTTTATACATCACCACAGGAAATATTTAACCGTGCCTACTGACGAAGAAAAGACCTTTTTCCCGGCACAAAAACGAATTTACAATAATATTTCCTCGCGCTATTTCAGTTTTTCTACACCCACATCAATGGGCAAAAGTTTTCTGATGCGCGTCTTTATTAAAGAACGAATCATGAGCGACGAAAAATCGAACTTTGCCATTCTGATTCCTACCCGGGCATTGATTAACGAAGTCAAGAGCGAGATTATCGACAGCTTGACCACAACTTTGGAAGAGAAGAATTATCGTGTCGTAACATCCTCCGGTGCATTGGTTTTGGAAACGGAGCACAACTATATTTTCGTAGTTACGCCAGAGAGGATGCTTTACATTTTGATAGACCATCCTAATCTCAATGTCGATTATTTGTTTGTGGATGAGGCGCATAAAATTTCTTCCGACGATAAGCGAAGCTCCTTCTATTACAAGGTCATTGACAAAATTGAAGAGCGGGGCGACAGCACCAATATTATATTTGCCGCTCCCAATATCCCGAATCCACAAGTGTATCTGAAATTACCCTCCCAAATAAGAGAAGATGATATTTTTGACTCCGCATTGGCGTGTAAATATTCCCCGGTAAGCCAAGTCAAATTCTTGGTGGATTTGTACGAACGAACCGTGCGGATTTATGACTCGTACGCAAAAAACTTTATCGAATTACATGGCTTGAAAAATGGATGCACCTTATTCGACATTATTCGGCGTGTAGGGCAGGATCGAAAAAATATCGTCTATTGCAAAACCAAGTATGACGCCATATCGTTTGCCAGAGAATACGCAAAAGACATCGAACCTCTTAACAAGGCCGAATTAAACGCTTTTGCCAAGGAAATAAAAAGCGATGTCCACAAGGAATACTATCTTGCCATGTTGGTCGAAAGAGGCGTAGCTTACCATGTAGGTTACCTTCCCTCCAATATCAGAGCACAGTTGGAGAATTATTATCGCAAAGGGCTTATCAATACCCTTTTCTGCACCAGCACTTTGCTTGAGGGAATAAATCTCCCCGCCGACAATCTTTTCATAACCAGCCATAAGAAAGGCAGGAAGAAATTTAACGAAGTAGATTTTAAGAATTTGATGGGTCGTGTAGGTCGCGCCAAATATAATCTATATGGAAATGTTTATGTTGTTCGCTTGGAAAGAAATGACAATGACAAATACCTTAAAGAAATTGAGGAATTGATTAAAAATGATATTCCTGCACAAAAACTTTCCATAGAAATAGAGTTGACTTCCGCTCAAAAAGAATTCATTTGCGAGATGTTGCTTAAGGGTGAGTTGGAGATTCATGAATTTCCCAAAGACCAAACATCCGACAATTATGACCTAATGCGAAAGGTTATGCTCATTTTGGCGGGAGATATTGTTAACAACCGCCACAGTCGTGTCCGCAAGGCATTTGATAAATTTTTACCTCCCGATAAAGAAGCTAAAATACGGGAATTGTTTTCCACTCCCGAAAAGAAGGTCAGCGACGATATCAATGTGTCTTATGACCAAGTAGCCGAAATACGAAAACTCATCCGTGAAGGGCTGACATATCCGGCAATCAAAGATTCAAAAAAGGGAGCCGACTATGCCGAAACCGTCGTTTTCTTAAACAAATTGGCGCAGGCTTTCAAGTGGGACATCTACGAAAAAGAAACTCTTGGCTATAAAGACGATGACGGAATTTTTTCTCGACTTTCTTGGTATGCCGTCCTGCTTATTCAATGGATGCGAGGTCGCGGTCTAAGTTACATTATCGATAGGAGTATAAAGGATTATGCAAAAAATCAACGAACAGTAAAGGTTGATTATGTGAGGATAGAAACATATGTTGATTCGCCGAAGCATAATAACATAATCATCGCCGAAACATTGGAGGCCATCGAGGGGGTTCTGCTCTTTCGGCTGTCGAATTACTTCCTAAAATTCACGGAAGAATATAAGCGGCAATACACCAACAACGAACCCTTCAATAATGATTGGCATGAGTACATAGAATACGGCACGGACAACAAATTACGCATCATGTTGCAGCGGAGCGGTTTCCTGCGAGATTCCACCGAATATATCCAGAAGAACGCCGATAAATTCGTGCGCGGCACACCGGATAATCCAAAACTCATCAAGCAGGCACTTTTGCGTTCCCATAATTCGCTTGTCAGGCACGATGCCGAAGAGATACAATACAATGTGCCGGAAATTTTTATTGACGAAGGAGATTATTAAATGAACAATTTTTACGATACTGTGGTGAATGTGCTTTCGCAGGATGAGCGTTTTATTGCCTCCGACGGCACATTCCTCCGCAATGCCGTCTATGAGGCCGCCATGCAGATGGATAAGCCTCTTATCAAGCTGCTCCTTGGCAACAGCGAAACTGCCGCCCGTTTCTTTGCCGATGTGGACGGTGTGAAGGTCTTTGACAAGATGGGCTTTGCGTGGGTAATTAACAATCGCCAGTTCCTGCCGGACAGCTACACTCGCTTCAAAAACAAAATCGGCCTTGTAGATGAGCAAGGAGAGATGATTTCCACCTCTGGCAAGGTAGAGCTTGTTTTTCCGTACAAGGACTGCGTCCTTGAGGGTGGGCAGACGAAGGAGGATCAGAGGCGACAGGAGATTTTCTACAACGAGGCTCTCGCTCCCGACGAGATTGACCGTCTGCTGTTTCCGAAGGTGCTGGTGAATGCCAAACGCTACACGAAAGACGGCGTGGAGGAAAATATCACGAGATTTTCCGAGAATGACAATCTCATCATCAAGGGAAATAATCTCCTTGCGCTCTCGTCGCTTTTGAAGCGGTATGAGGGGCGGGTGAAGTGTGTTTGCATAGACCCTCCCTATAACACCACTAATAGTGGCTTTGGATACAATGACAATTTCAATCATTCAGCGTGGTTAACTTTCATGAATAATCGTATTGAAATAGCAATGCGTCTACTACATAAAAGCGGAACAATATTCGTGTTTTGTGATGACCAAGAACAAGCGTATTTAAAGGTGCTTATGGACGCAACTGTTGGTAGGGAGAAATACATTCAAACAGTTATTTGGAGAAATTGCGATAACAGTAATAACGATGCAAAACAATTTTCACAGGACCATAATTACATTTTGGTCTACTCACAAAGCCCAGAATGGGAAAGCTACAAATTGGAAAGAACCGAGGAGCAGTCAAGGCATTATAAAAACCCCGACAATGACCCTCGCGGTCCTTGGTTTGATGGCAACCCTGTAAATTCTCCAAATCCGAGGCCTAATTTGCGTTATAACATTATCGCTCCCAACGGCAATGAGATAACACCTCCCGCAAACGGGTGGCGTTGGAATCGTGATGAACTTGCACGACGCATGGAAACAGGAGAGATTCGATTTAATGATACTGGCACGGGAATAATTCGTAGAACTTATTTGAACGAGCAACAGGGATTGCCCCCGTCAACCTTATGGGATATATGCGAAAATCCTCTGTGGTTAGATATAGAGATAACCGGACACACAAGGCAAGCAAAATATGAGCAAAAAAAGCTGAATCCCGATGTAGCTACGAGCGAATTATTTAAGACCCCAAAGCCAGAAAAGGTTATAAAAAAGATTTTTGACATTGCCACAAAAGAAAATGATATTATTCTCGATTTTTTTGGTGGCAGTGGGACATCTTCAGCTGTCGCTCACAAAATGAATCGTAAATACATACTTTGTGAGCAAATGGATTATATCGAGTCTGTCATTATCGAACGCATGAAAAAAGTCATCGCCGGTGAGCAAGGTGGAATATCCGCATCCGTCAACTGGCAAGGCGGCGGCTCTTTCGTTTATTGCGAACTTACCAAACTCAATCAATCCATCGCAGAAGAAATCGAAGCCGCAATTAACACGGAAGCCTTAACAGCCATCTGGCAGAAAATGAAAAAGAGCGGCTTTATCAGCTACAAGGTGAACCCCGCCGACATTGATGATGCCGCAGAGAACTTTGCCGCGCTCACACTTTCCGACCAGAAGCGTTTCCTCATGGAGCTTTTGGATAAGAATCTGCTCTATGTGAATAAATGCGACATGGACGATGCGGAATATGGCATTTCCGATATTGATAAAGCTTTCACGAAAAGTTTTTATAAGGAGGCGTAAGGATTGTTTTTGCATGAAAAAATGAATGTTCGTCGAGAGGACGGTAACATTGCCGCGCTCCCCGGATACATCGCCGAAAACTTGAATCCGAATTTTGAACTGCGCCCCTATCAGAAAGAGGCGTTTGAGAATTTCATTACCTATTTTGAGGGAAAGAACCGCCCCAATCCCCTCCAAGTCCTCTTTCACATGGCGACGGGCAGCGGCAAGACGCTCATCATGGCGGGACTGATGCTGTACCTTTACAGACAAGGATATCGAAATTTCCTCTTCTTTGTGAACCTCTCCAATATCGTGGAGAAAACTAAGGAAAACTTTTTGAACGGCGCATCGACAAAATATCTCTTCGCCGACAACATCATGTTGGACGGAGAAACCGTGCAAATTCGGCAAGTGGAGAATTTCCAGTATTCCGACCCGAACAGCATAAACATCTGCTTCACCACTACTCAAGGGTTGCACATGGATATGTGGCTGGCGAAGGAAAACGCCATGACCTTTGATGACTTTGCGGAACATCAGGTGGTGCTTATCTCCGACGAGGCGCATCATCTGAATGTGGAGACGAAAAGAAATCGCAATGCCTTCGAGGAAAATGACCAGCGCAATTGGGAAAATACGGTAAGGACGATATTTGAGCGCAATGCGGGAAATATTCTCTTGGAATTTACCGCCACCTGCGACCTGCAGAACCCGTATATCAAGGCCGCCTACGAGAACAAAATCGTCTTTGATTATCCGCTGTCTAAATTCTATGCCGACCGTTACTCGAAGGATATTATCACGGTGCGCTCCGATGCCGGAAAGATGGAGCGCGCTTTGATGGCAATCGTTATCAGCCAATACCGCATGAAACTCTTTCAGGATAATCGCCTCTCGATAAAGCCGGTGGTTTTGTTTAAGTCTGCAAAAATCGCCGACAGCAAAGATTTTATGGCAGACTTTATCGGCGAAATCAAAAATCTCTCCGGTGCAAGGCTTACCGCTATTCGCTCCATCGGCAACAACGAAATCGCCGAGAGTGCTTTCCTATATTTTGACAACAACGGCATTTCGATGGAGCAGCTCTCGGCAGAATTACGAGATGATTTTTCCGAGGAACATTGCGTTTCGGTCAATGATGATAAAGACGCTACCCAAAAACAGCTACTCCTAAACTCCCTCGAAGATGCGGATAATCCTTACCGGGCGATTTTTGAGGTGAAGAAACTGGACGAAGGCTGGGACGTCCTAAACCTTTTTGACATCGTGCGGCTCTACGAAACGAAACAATCAAAGAGCGAAAAACCGGGTTCTTCCACCATAGCCGAGGCGCAGCTTATCGGCAGGGGAGCGAGATATTGCCCCTTCCGCTTCGATGAGGAGCAGCCGAAATTTCAGCGGAAATTTGACGAGGATGCCAAATCGCCCCTCCGTGTACTTGAAACGCTCTACTATCACTGCCAAAACGATCACGCATATGTTGATGAAATCAAAAGAGCACTTCGGGAGCTCGGTCTCGGTAAGGATAATATTGTCCAACAGGAGTATGTGCTGAAGGAAAGTTTCAAAGACGATCCCCTCTACAAAGAAGGAATGGTTTTCCTGAATCAGCGGAAGCCAAAAAGCAGACGCGAAATTAAAGGGATTCCTCCTACCGTCAGGGATGATATTTATCAATTTACGGTTGGGAGCGGCGCATCCGGTCTTGACGAGGTGATGAAGGAAGAAAATATATCTTCCGACAGGTCAATCGAGCTAAAACCCACCCACACCACCATCAAGGAGATGGCGGATAAAAATTACGCCGCAGTCCACAAGGCTTTACTGAAATATCCCGTTTTCAGATTCAATACCCTGCATGAACACTTCCCCAACATAACATCCACCCGCGACTTTATCCTCGGCGAGTCATATTTGGGAGGCGTACGCATCGACATCAAATGCAAAGAGGAAACGCCCTCGCCTGAGATAATGTATCATGCGGCTTTGTCGGTACTGAAGAAAATCGCCGATAGTGTGTCCTCCATCGAGGAAACCTACTATGGCACGAAGGAATTTCACACCAAAAAGGTGCGGGAGATTTTCAAGGACAAGACCGTCAATTTTACCAATCCCCATGACGGGGGAATCGGCATTTCTCAAAACGACTCCTCCGTCAAGAAGGAATGGAAGATTGACCTTGCCGATGAGGATTGGTTCGCCTACACGGATAATTTCGGCACGTCTGAGGAAAAGGCGTTTGTTGCCTATTTCAAAGACTATGTGGATGACCTCAAGAAAAAATACGATAAGGTTTACCTTGTTCGCAATGAGCGCGCCCTTCACATCTACTCCTTTGATGACGGCGAACGCTTTGAGCCGGACTATGTGTTGTTCCTGCAAAAGGACAAGACCGACGGCTACGAGCAAATTCAGATTTTTATTGAGCCGAAGGGCAGCCAACTCCTCGAAAAAGACGCATGGAAGGAGAGATTCCTTCTGCAAATGAAGGAGCAGGTCGTTCCCACCATCAAATTTGTCGATGATAATGAATACCGAATTTGGGGCTTCCACTTCTTCAATCAGGAGCATCGCAAGAAAGAATTTGATGAGGAGATGCTTGACTTGGTGGGCAAAACGAAGCCGGCAAATCCGTAAAACCGTCATAAAACGATATCAGAAAACGCCTCGGCAAATAAAAAAAGAGCTGATGCCCATAACGGCGCGTCAGCTCTTTTGGTTCTATAATAAATGTTGTGGTGCATAGGTCAGCCATGCCACCGCAA
>ERZ772945.2909-NODE-2909-length-9949-cov-3.082980_pt1 | contig 9949 bp, 8 predicted proteins | sample MGYA00511681_ERZ772945 | MGnify/ENA primary metagenome ERZ772945 (study PRJEB29015, sample SAMEA2737943) | human oral metagenome | biome: human oral; feature: human-associated habitat; material: dental | place: China | collected 2143 ... | reverse complement strand
CAAAGGACATTTCTGAAAAACAATCTTTGCAGGCAAAGTCAAATTAGAAAGGTAAGGGATGTGCAGTCGATGGCTGCACATTTTTTATATGGGGAAGGAAGTTTAGAAAGGATGGAAACCATGATGGATTTTAAACACTTTGAAGAAAAGGTAAGAAAAGATTATGCAAATTTGACCAGGACTTTAATTCAAAGAAATAAAACGATAACGACAATGGAGAGTGCGACGGGCGGACAGATTGCATCACTGATCACAGACACGGAGGGAGCATCTCAAATTATAAAGGGTGCAATGGTGACCTACTCTAATGAGGCAAAAATAAAAATGGGTGTGCCAAAAGAGGTGATTGAAAAGTATTCTGTCTACTCAAAAAAGACAGCAAAGGAAATGGCACTGTCCTGTAAAAGGTTTTATCAGGCAGATATTGGTGTGGGTGTGACAGGGACGATGGGAAATATTGATCCCGAAAATCGAGAAGATTCTGAGTTAGGAAAGGTCTATTTTGCTATTGCAACAGAGAGAGGAGTAAAAAGTTTTGACCTTGAAATCAAACCACAGCCATCTCGTCTATCCTATAAGATGATGGTAGCAGAAAATATTTATATTCATCTGATACAAATCTTGACAGATGAAAGGGAATGCAGTATTCTATAAATAATTAAGCAATTATTTAATTGTTTATAATATACAATGAATTTATGAAGTATCTGGAGGGTGTTAAAGATGAAGAAGAGTTATAAAATTGATGTGGACTGTGCAAATTGTGCATTAAAGATGGAAGATGCAGCAAAAAAGACGGAGGGAGTTTTGGATGCGTCTGTGAGCTTTATGACATTAAAGATGAAGGTAGAATTCGCTGAAGGTGCCAATCCGCAGGAAGTAATGGAGAAGGTGAGAGAAAATTGCAAGAAGGCAGAAGCCGATTGTGAAGTCTTTTTATAGGGAAGAAGATTTACTAAATTGTAAGTAAATTAAAAAAATAACTGCTTTACCAATCCTTATTTTGTGCTATGATATAATCTTGAGTAGTAATTTTAGAAATAAGGAGGAAGGAAAGTGACACAGATAAAATCAAGAATGATGTCCTTTGCAGTGGCCATGTTTGCATTTTTGGTCGTCTTTGTGATGGGACCAAAATTGACAGCACAGGCCAGTGTGACACCAAATATCTCGACACAGCTTTTTTATTCACAGAGCGGTTGGGCTGATTGGAAGAAGGCAAAGGAGCTAGCATATCAACAGGGGCAGGGCAACCCATCCGCAGTTCGTGTTGCCATCGAAGGACAGCCAAGCTATATGACAGGAACAATTCGTTATTCTATAAATTCTAGCGGACAGGGCTGGTTAGATTGGGTAGAAAATGGTGCAGAGATCGGTGCTGCCGATCAAAATGGTGCACCAATGGAAGCAATTAAGATGGAAGTCAACGGACAATTGGCATTTCACTATGATGTGTACTACAAGGTATATCAAAATAAGGAATGGTCTGATTGGAAGAAGAATGGAGAGGTTGCTGGCACAGAGGGCAAGGGACTTCAAATCGAAGGACTTGCTGTGGCGATGACAAGAAAGGGTGCACCAGCACCGGCAGATAATGTCTTTGGTTCAAAGAACTTAGGCTCATTTGATCCATCAAAGCCAATGGTTGCACTTACCTTTGATGATGGTCCAAAGAGAGCCAACACAGAGAGAATTTTAACTGTATTGGAAAAGTACAATGCACGAGCAACATTCTTTATGGTTGGAAAGAGTGTGGATGATCATTCAAAGGATCTCTTGGAGAGAATGGTAAGAGATGGGGATGAACTTGGAAACCACACTTATGATCACAAGCAGTTGACGAAGTTGACGCCTGAGCAGGTGGAAAAGGAAATTACGACCACCAGTGAAAATATTTACAAGGCTGTTGGTCAATACCCGACGGTAATGCGTCCACCATATGGTGATTTAAACAAGAGTATTCAGGGACAGATTAATGGTCTTGGTTACCCTGTCATTATCTGGTCTTTGGATACACTCGATTGGAAGACAAGGAATACAAAGTCAACGATCAATGCGATTTTAAACAATATCAAGGATGGAGATGTTGTCTTGATGCATGATCTTCAAGATTCTACTCCAGGTGCTGTGGAAGTGGTTGTTCCAGAGCTAGTTAGAAGAGGTTATCAACTCGTGACAGTGTCTGAACTTGCAAGCACAAGAGGTGGATTGAAGGCTGGACACAACTATGGTTCATTTCGACCAAAATAAAAAATACTAGGCAAATACAGGGTTTTACGCTACAATAAAACGGAGTAGGCCACAAAAAGAGGACAGATGGCATCTGTCCTCTTTTTTGCTAGTAGAAGAGAAAGGAAGAAGATTATGATTGGTGCAAATGGGGTTACATTGCGAATTGGAAAGAAAGCTCTTTTTGAGGATGTAAATATTAAATTTACCGAAGGGAATTGTTATGGCTTGATTGGGGCTAATGGTGCAGGAAAATCGACATTTTTAAAGATTTTATCTGGACAGATTGAGTCAACCAGTGGAGATATTGTGATTACTCCAGGACAGAGACTTTCCTTCTTGGAGCAGGATCACTTCAAATATGATGATTTTACTGTTCTTGACACCGTGATTATGGGAAATCAAAGGCTCTATGATATTATGAAGGAGAAGGATGCCATCTATATGAAGGAGGACTTTTCTGATGAGGATGGAATTAAGGCGGCAGAGCTTGAGGGAGAGTTTGCCACAATGAATGGTTGGGAGGCCGAGTCCGACGCAGCCAATCTATTAAATGGTTTGGGTGTGGACACAGAGTTTCATTATTCTTTGATGAAGGAATTAAATGGTGCAATGAAGGTCAAGGTATTACTTGCTAAGGCACTCTTTGGAAATCCAGATATTTTGCTCCTCGATGAGCCGACAAACCATTTAGATTTGGATGCGATTGCTTGGCTTGAGGAGTTTTTGATTAATTTTGAAAATACAGTCATCGTTGTCTCACACGACCGCTATTTCCTAAATAAGGTTTGTACAATGATTGCTGATATCGATTATGGAAAGATTCAGCTCTATGCAGGAAACTATGACTTTTGGTATGAGTCAAGTCAGTTGATGATTCGCCAGATGAAGGAGGCCAATCGAAAGAAGGAAGAAAAGATTAAGGAGTTGAAGGAATTTATTCAGCGCTTTTCTGCCAATGCATCAAAGTCAAAGCAGGCGACATCAAGAAAGAGAGCACTTGAAAAAATTGAGCTCGATGACATTCGCCCATCTTCAAGAAAGTATCCCTATATTGATTTTCGACCAAATCGTGAGATTGGAAATGAAGTGTTGACTGTGGAAAATCTCTCAAAGACCATTGATGGCGTAAAGGTGCTTGACAACATTAGTTTTGTGCTCAATAACACAGATAAGGTGGCATTGGTTGGGCCAAATGAGCGTGCAAAAACTGTATTGTTTAAGATTTTGGCAGGAGAGATGGAGCCAGATGAGGGAAGTTATAAGTGGGGACTGACGACAACACAGTCCTATTTTCCAAAGGACAATACAAAGGACTTCTCTGGAGATGAGACGATTGTAGAGTGGTTGACCCAGTATTCAGAAAATAAGGATGCCACCTATGTGCGCGGATTCTTGGGCCGTATGCTCTTTGCTGGTGAGGACGGCGTAAAGAGTGTAAAGGTTTTATCAGGTGGAGAGAAAGTTCGCTGTATGCTTTCAAAGTTGATGATTAGTGGAGCCAATGTCTTGATGCTCGATGAGCCAACAGACCACTTAGATATGGAATCTATTACAGCACTCAACAATGGATTGATTAAGTTTAGTGGCGTGTTAATTTTTTCTTCTCGTGACCATCAGGTAGTGGAAACCACAGCCAATCGCATTATGGAGATTATCAATGGCAAACTTGTGGATAAGATTACAACCTATGATGAGTATCTTGATTCGGATGAGATGGCAAGAAAGAGATTTACTTTCTCCGTGGGTGCTGAGGAAGAAGCTGACGATTAAAGGAGTATTTTGTTTTGAAAAAATTCATTTCTTGGAATGTCAATGGTCTGCGTGCCGCAGCGACCAAGGGATTTTTAGATTTTTTTCGTGATATTGATGCAGATGTCTTTTGTGTACAGGAGACAAAATTGCAGGAGGGGCAAATTGAACTAGATTTGCCCGGATATTACGACTACTGGAATTATGCAGAAAAAAAAGGCTATTCTGGTGTGGCTATTTTTACGAAGGTCAAGCCTATTTCTGTCAGCTATGGGATTGGCTTAGAAGAGCATGACAAGGAAGGGCGTGTCATTACAGTGGAGTATGAAGATTTCTATCTGATTACTTGTTACACTCCAGATTCAAAAAGAGATCTATTGCGTCTTGACTATCGAATGCTTTGGGAGGATGCTTTTCTTGACTATGTAAAGAAATTAGATCGCATTAAGCCAGTAATTTATTGTGGCGATTTAAATGTTGCCCATAGAGAGATTGATTTAAAAAATCCAAAGACCAATCGAAAAAATGCAGGATTTACAGAGGAGGAGAGAAACAAGATGGATATTGCTCTTTCCTCTGGATTTACCGATAGTTTTCGACACATTTATCCTGACAAAGAGGGAGAGTATTCCTGGTGGTCCTATATGGGGGGAGCCAGAGCCAAAAATGTGGGTTGGCGCAATGATTACTTTATTGTGTCCGATCAACTAAAGGACAAGATTGTTGATGCAAAAATTCATCAGGAAATCTTTGGTTCTGACCACTGCCCTGTAGAGGTCGTTATGGATATTGAGTAACAGGAAGGAAAGAAGGCAATAAGATGGACATCGAGATATTGGAAGGGTATAACCATGAGATGGGGATAGAAATGCTGGCCGATGGTTTTGTAGCCAGTACCATCTCTCACAGTGCAAGATGTAGTATGGTCTTGTATGAGAGGAATGTAAAGAATGCAGTGAAAGTACTTGATTTTCCGCTGGAATATCGAATGGGTGATGTCTGGAATATGCGTGTAAAGGTTGATGATATCAAAGCACTAAAAACAATGGAATATGCCTTCTTTGACGGCGAGCACATATTTGCAGATCCCTGTGGAAAGAGCTTTTCTGGAAGAGATGCATGGGGAAAATTAGATCAAGTGCATAATCAAAAGAGAAGTCCACTGTATCAGGAGGATTTTGATTGGGAGGGGGATAAGCCTCTACATAGATCAGAATCAGAAACCATTCTTTATCGCTTACATGTGCGTGGCTTTACAAAGTCAGCATCGAGTAAATGTGTGCAACGAGGTACATTTGCAGGAATTGTAGAAAAGATAGATTATCTTCAGACACTGGGCATTACCGCGATTGATCTCATGCCCTGTCAGGAGTTTGAAGAAATTATGATGCCAGATCGGCGAGATCCCTATGGCAATGATTTGCCAACAGGAAAGATCAATTATTGGGGATATACTAGGGCCTGTCACTACGCACCAAAGGCAAGTTTTTCAAAGAAACGCCCAAGAAATGCAGTCAATGAGATGAAGACACTGGTCAAAGAGATGCACAGGGCTGGAATTGAAGTAATCGTTGAGTTTTATTTTGATGGCAGTGAGATACAAACCTATGTCCTTGGAGCACTTCGCTATTGGGTGAGAGAATTTCATTTGGATGGCATACATATTACAGGAAGAGCACCACTGGAATTGATTGCACAGGATCCCTACTTAAAGAGAACAAAAATTATTGCTCAGTACTATCCACAAGATATTGACCGAAGCGGACATCTATCCACATTTAATGATAATTTCCTTGTGGATATGCGAAAGTTTTTAAAGGGCGATGAGGGCATGCTTGAGCGAGTGATGTTTCATGTTCAAGATCGCCAGGGGGGAATTTGGCCAATTCACTATATGGCCGATGTGCGTGGCTTTTCTTTGCAGGATATGGTCAGCTATGATATTAAGCACAATGAAGCTAATGGCGAAGACAATCGAGATGGCAGTGATTATAATTACTCTTGGAATTGTGGTGCAGAGGGAGTATCGAGAAAGAAGGGGGTACTCAACCTTCGAAAGAAGCAGATAAAGAATGCATTATTACTCCTATTTTTGAGTCAGGGGATTCCTTGCATTGTGGCAGGGGATGAATTTGGTCAATCGAGGAAGGGCAATAACAATGCCTATTGTCAGGACAATGAAATTTCTTGGATTGACTGGAAATTGAGTCACAAAAATGAGGAATTACTAAAGTTTGTACAAAAGCTGATTGCTTTTCGGAAGGCACATCGAGCGTTTTGTGCAAAGGAAGCACCAAGATTGATGGACTTTAAAGGATATGGAAAGCCGGATATCTCCTATCATGGTGTCAATGTCTGGCAGCCACGGACAGAGCATTGGAGAAGACAACTTGGCGTGCTCTACTTTGGAAAGTACAATGAGGATCAAAGTATCTATGTTCTCTATAATATGCATTGGGAGAGTCATAAATTTGATCTGCCTCATCCAGAGACCAATCAAAAGTGGCATGTGGTCATCGATACAACTCAAGAAAATGGATTTTTGCCTCTGCCTTTGCCTGTTGGAGCGGCCATTTCTATGCCACCAAGAAGTATAAAGATTTTGGTCAGCCAAGAGGCTTTTAATCTTGTCAAGGTGACAAAAGTACCAAAACGCAAAAAGTTATTCACTATAGAGGATGGCAACAAGAAAAGCTAGTAGATACTATATGTTGTGGCTGATTGTGAAGTTTAAAACTAGATACAGTGATTTGGCGTTTTTACGAATTGACGAAACCCATCCAGAGAACCTATAATATAGCTACCGAATAGCTACTTGAAGTAGTCGGTAGCTATTATTTTTTGTATAAATAGTACCAATGGGGATGGTACTTTTAGATTTTGGAGGGAATGAAGATGAGAGTAATCAAGAGAAGTGGGTCAGAGGTGGAGTTTGACATCACAAAGATTATTGCGGCGGTGAATAAGGCCAATGCCACAGTCAGTGATGACAAGAAATTGACCAAGGAGCAGATTACAGAGCTTGCAGCAGATGTAGAGGAGGTTTGCAAAAATATTGGGCGTGCAGTGAGCGTGGAAGAAATACAGGATATGGTCGAGAACCATATTATGGCAGCGGGGGCATTTGAACTGGCTAGACAATACATCACCTATCGCTATGTCCAGAGCCTAAAGCGCAAGGCCAATACAACAGACGAAAAGATTTTATCTCTCATCGAATGTGAGAATGAGGAGGTAAAGCAAGAAAATTCCAATAAAAATCCGACCGTCAGCAGTGTGCAAAGAGACTATATGGCGGGCGAAGTTTCTAAGGATTTGACCGAGAGAGTTCTTCTTTCTGCCGATGTTGTGGAGGCACATAAGCAGGGAATTTTACATTTTCATGACTCCGACTATTTTGCACAGCATATGCACAACTGTGATTTGGTCAATCTTGAGGATATGCTACAAAATGGAACCGTCATTTCCGGAACCTTTATTGAAAAGCCACATAGCTTTTCGACGGCCTGCAATATTGCTACGCAGATTATTGCACAGGTGGCTTCTAGCCAATACGGTGGTCAAAGTATTTCATTGTCTCATCTAGCTCCATTTGTGGATGTCAGCAGAAAAAAGATTTGTGCACAGGTTGAAGAGGAGATGGAGGGACTGTCTGTCAGCCAAGAGAGAAAGGATGAGATTGTTGACAAACGACTTCGCCAAGAGATCAATAAGGGTGTGCAGACCATTCAGTATCAGGTCGTGACCTTGATGACCACTAATGGACAGGCACCATTTATCACCGTATTTATGTATCTGAACGAGGCAAAGAACGAGAGAGAAAAGGAAGATTTGGCGATGATTATTGAGGAAATGATCCGCCAAAGACATCAGGGCGTAAAAAATGAAGCAGGCGTTTGGATTACACCAGCATTCCCAAAATTGATCTATGTACTTGAGGAGGACAACATCAAAAAGGGAAGTAAGTACTATCACTTGGCTGAGCTTGCTGCAAAATGTACGGCAAAGCGTCTTGTTCCAGATTATATCTCCGAGAAGAAGATGCTGGAATTAAAGGTGGACAAAAATGGTGAGGGACATTGCTACACTTGTATGGGTTGTCGAAGTTTTCTTACACCCTATGTGGACGAAAATGGCAAGGCAAAGTACTATGGTCGATTTAATCAGGGTGTGGTGACCATCAATCTTGTCGATGTCGCTCTTTCAAGTGGTGGCGATGTCGATCGCTTCTGGGAAATCTTTGAGGAGAGATTAAATCTTTGTCACAAGGCCTTGCGTGCTCGTCATGAGAGATTATTGGGTACACCATCAGATGTGGCACCAATTCTCTGGCAATATGGTGCACTTGCTAGATTAAAAAAGGGCGAGGTCATTGATAAACTTCTCTATGGCGGATATTCAACCATTAGCCTTGGCTATGCTGGGTTGTACGAATGTGTAAAATATATGACAGGAAAGAGTCATACTGATGACTGTGCAAAGCCATTTGCCCTTGCCATTATGCAAAAGATGAATGACAAGTGTAAGGAGTGGAAGGAAAAGGAAAATATCGATTACTCCATCTATGGCACACCGCTTGAGTCAACAACCTATAAATTTGCTAAGAGCTTGCAAAAGCGCTTTGGTGTGATTGAGGGAATTACGGATAAGAGTTACATCACCAATAGCTATCATGTGCATGTGGGCGAGGAAATCGATGCATTTACAAAGCTAAAGTTTGAGAGCGATTTCCAGAAGCTCTCTCCAGGTGGAGCGATTAGTTATGTCGAGGTTCCCAATATGCAGGACAATATTGACGCAGTGATGAGCTTATTGCAATTTATCTACGAAAATATTATGTATGCAGAGCTAAATACCAAGTCAGATTACTGCCAGTGCTGTGGATATGATGGTGAAATTAAGATTGATGATGATCATGGAAAGCTTGTCTGGGTATGTCCAAAATGTGGCAACAGGGATCAGTCAAAGCTCAATGTAGCACGCCGCACCTGTGGATACATTGGAACACAGTTCTGGAACCAAGGAAGAACACAGGAAATTAAGGACAGAGTGATGCATCTGTCAACATTGAGTGATATTTCGATTAAGGGAAATCTTTCTCATTCCTCAGCAGTATAGAAGGATAGAGATTAGTCACAATAACAAGAAGAATAGGAGAGGTCGGTGCTTTGCCGACCTCTCCTTGATTGGAGAAGAAAGATGAATTATGCTCAAATATTTTTGTGTGACATTGCCAATGGCCCAGGATGTCGCACAAGTGTATTTGTATCGGGTTGCACACATTACTGTAAGGGGTGTTTTAATGAGGCCGCTTGGGATTTTCAGTACGGAAAAGAATTCACAACCTATGTGCAAAATAAACTGATTGAGGAGAGCAATCTTCCCTATATTGAAGGCTTTACCTTTCTTGGTGGAGAGCCCATGGAAGTGGTCAATCAAAGAGAACTTCGCCCATTTATTGAGCGGATTAAGCGAGAACTTCCAGAAAAAAATATTTGGATTTATTCGGGCTATACATGGGAGGAATTGATAGACGAAAATAATACAAGGTGCCACAGTGAGGATACGGAAGCGATTCTTTCTATGATTGATGTGCTGGTGGATGGTGAATTTGAGCAGGACAAAAAGGATGTCAGCCTCCGCTTTCGAGGCTCTTCTAATCAGAGAGTCATTGATGTACAGGCAACTAGGAAAAGCGGAAGTATTGTACTCAGTCCCTATGGAGAAAAGGGATAAATAAGAGGGGGGAGAGAAATGCCAATTGGAATTATTAGCAACGCACTCGTAATTATTTTTGGTGGAATAGTTGGAAGTCTCTTGGGACATAAGATGAGTCTTGAGTTCAAAGAGAACATGGATATGATTTTTGGTGCGGGTAGGTTAGTAGTTTCGGATAAAATAGAAGAAATATAGAATATTTCTTCTATTTCTATGTTTATAGTTGACAAAGGTTGTCTTTCATGCTATA
>ERZ772945.2908-NODE-2908-length-9950-cov-13.282567_pt1 | contig 9950 bp, 11 predicted proteins | sample MGYA00511681_ERZ772945 | MGnify/ENA primary metagenome ERZ772945 (study PRJEB29015, sample SAMEA2737943) | human oral metagenome | biome: human oral; feature: human-associated habitat; material: dental | place: China | collected 2143 ... | reverse complement strand
CGACGGCGGATATGACCGCCGGGGCGCACGTCGTCGTCGTGACGGCCACGGACCTCGCGGGCAACACGACGACGGCGACCATCCCCGTCGTCGTGGACGCCGACGCGGTCATCAACGGGCCGGACTTGGCCACGGTGACCGTCGACCGCGGGGCGCTGGCCGATCAGGCCGCCGTGGCGGCGAAGGTCCTGGAGAACTACTCCGTGACCGACGACGGCTCCGCCACCGCCGCGGGCGACACGACGCTGTCGCTGGCGCCGAACACGGTCCTCACTGAGGGGGCGAACGCGGTCACGCTGGTGGCCACGGATGCCGCCGGGCGGGTTGTCACCCGCCAGGTGACGATCACGATCGCCTACCAGGAGCAGCCGCCGTCGGGCGACGGCTCTGGTGGTTCCGGCGGTGGCACTGGCGGTGGCTCGGGTCCGGGCGTGCGCCCGAGCCAGCCGGGCCAGATGCCCGTCCCGCTGCCGGGGCCCGGTGTCTCGGAGGACGCTGGTCTTCCCGCCACGGGGCGGCCCCCGATGAACGCGGGGAAGGTCGCCAGCACCGGTGCCGATGTGCCGGGGATGCTCGGCCTGGCCGCCGCTGCGGCGCTCGCCGGCGCCCCGGCCCCGCGCTCGGGGGCCGCGCTCGTTCCGGTGCCGGTCTCCAGGGCCCCTCCCAGCAGGTCGATGAGAACCGGATGCCCATCGGTGCTCACAATGACGTTGGCGGCCGCCACGTCGCCGTGGGCCATGCCCCGCTCGTGCAGGTGCGCCAGCGCGCCCCCAAGGTCGTCGAGCAGCCGCGCGGCCTCGTCGCGGGTCAGACCGCCGCGGGCGCCCAGCACCACGGCCAGGTCGGCGCCCACAATGAGCTCGCTGACCACCGCCACGCGCCCCTTCGGCAGCGAGACGACCTGCCGCACCGGAGCGATCGCCCCGTTGCGCACCAGCCGCAGGTCGGCCAGGCGGCGCAGGGCGCGTGCGCCGCCGGCGCCCTCGGGCACGTCGACGACCTGCACCACGACGTCGTTCCCGGCATCGTCCAGGGCCCGCCGCGGAGCAAGATGACCCGGGCGGTCGCGCCCCATGGGCTCGCCGACGGCCAGGCCCACGGCCACGAGCTCGTCACGGACGTCCTCGGGAAGATCGGTGTCCCGGGCGGGCGAGGGGCCGCCGTCATACGGCGGCCCCGATTCCGGGCGGCGCGGCTTCAGGGTTCTCATATCTGCCATGGTCCTCGCCCGACCGACCGCACCGCCAGGTCTGGGGCACCCTGTGGATAACTTTCGGCCGTCCGGCGCGCAACGGGCCGTCCCATGGCGGCCATCGACCCTACGGCGGTTATGGTGATGGCGTGCACCGTGTGGACCTCGGCCTTGGCTCCCGCCTCGTCCCCTTCCAAGAGGGATGGGAGCTCCAGCGGCGGATCCACGCGGAGGTCGCCGGTGGCCGCCGCGCCTCGACGCTTCTCATGGTGGAGCATGAGGCGGTGTACACGGTGGGCCGCAGAGCGCACTCCTGGGAGCGGCCCGACGGCGACTTCGTCGAGCCGGGCCACGTGCCGGTCGTCCGTGTGGACCGGGGCGGGAAGACCACCTGGCACGGCCCCGGCCAGCTCACGGTCTACCCGATCGTGCGCCTGGCCTCCCCCATCGACGTGGTCCGGTACGTGCGCGCGCTGGAGGAGGCCGCCATCGAGGTGTGCGCCGGGCACGGTCTGGCCGCCATCCGGGTCGAGGGGCGCTCCGGCGTGTGGGTGGCGGCCGAGCCCGAGTCGCCCCGGCCCGCCCGCCGCCTGGAGCGCAAGGTGTGCGCCCTGGGGGTGCGGGTGGCACGCGGCGTCACGATGCACGGCATCGGCCTGAATGTGGATCCTGATCTGAGCGCCTTCGACCTGGAGCGGATCGTGCCGTGCGGCATCGACGACGCCGGCGTGACCTCGCTGGCGGCGGAGACCGGGACGCGCCTGCGCGCGGTCGACCTTGCCGACGACGTCGCCGCCGCCCTCGCCGGGAGTCTTGCGCCGCTGGTGACGCAGGACACGCCGGCTCGCGTCGCCGGCCTGGGCCCTCGGTCCCAGATCGAGGGCTTCTGGCATACACTGAGGACGCCGTCATCGTCTGAGGAGGGTTCGTGACCACTACCGTCGCCCCCGAGGGTCGTCGGCTTCTGCGCGTCGAGGCGCGCAACGCCGAGACGCCGATCGAGCGCAAGCCCGAGTGGCTCAAGACCCGCGCCGTGGTGTCGCAGACCTACCAGGAGGTCCGTGGCCTGGTGCGTCAGCGCAAGCTGCACACCGTGTGCGCCGAGGCCAACTGCCCCAACATCTACGAGTGCTGGAACGAGCGCGAGGCCTCCTTCCTCATCGGCGGCGAGCTGTGCACGCGCCGCTGCGACTTCTGCGACATCGCCACCGGCCGTCCCACCGAGTACGACGAGGACGAGCCCGCCCGGGTGGCCGCCTCGGTGGCGCAGATGGAACTGCGCTACGCCACGGTCACCGGCGTCTCGCGTGACGACCTTCCCGACGGCGGCGCCTGGCTGTACGCCGAGACGGCCCGGCAGATCCACGCGATGCTGCCCGGCTGCGGCGTCGAGCTCCTGGTCCCCGACTTCAAGGGCCGGGCCGAGCCGCTGGAGGAGGTCTTCTCCGCCGCCCCGGAGGTGTTCGCCCACAACCTGGAGACCGTGCCGCGGATCTTCCGGCGCATCCGCCCCGCCTTCTCCTACGAGGGAAGCCTGAGGGTGCTGCGGCAGGCCTCCGAGGCAGGGATGCTGACCAAGTCGAACCTCATCCTGGGCATGGGAGAGACCCGCGCCGAGATCGAGGACGCCATCGGCGGCCTTGTCGAGGCCAAGGTGGACATCCTCACCATCACCCAGTACATGCGCCCCTCCAAGCTGCACCACCCCATCGACCGTTGGGTCAAGCCCCAGGAGTTCGTGGCGCTGGCGAAGCTGGCCGAGCAGATGGGCATCGCCGCCGTCATGAGCGGCCCGATGGTGCGCTCCTCCTACCGCTCGGGCACGCTGTGGGGCAGGGCCATGCGCGCCAAGGGCCGTCCCATCCCGGCGAACATGACCGAGCTGGCCGCACCGGTCACCGCCCGGCAGGAGGCGAGCGCCCTGGTCGCAAGGATGGGCGACGCCGCGTCCTGACCCGCCGGAACCCGGAAGGGCTGCGAACCCGTCTGGTCGCGCGGGGAGGGCGCCGGCGTCGGCTATGGTGGGGACTGTGAGCAACGCCCCCAGCGCCCGGCCGAAGAAGAAGCGCCGTTTCCGCGAGCGCATCCTGAGCACCGTCCAGAACATCAAGGACTCCTACACGATCTCGCGCAGGACCTACCCGTGGGTCGGGTGGGTCCTGCTGGGGACGGCGGTTCTGCTCATCGCCCTGGCCGTGGCGCTCGCCCTGGTCACCCGCCAGGCGGTCTGGTACTGGGTCCTCATGGCGGTGCTGCTGGCCCTCGTCGCGGACATGGCGATCCTGTCGTGGACGGTGCGGCGCGCCTCCTACTCCCAGATCGAGGGCAGGTCCGGGGCCGCCAAGCTCGTGCTCGACCAGGTGCTCGGCCGCGGCTGGTACCTGGAGTCCGAACCGGTGCACGTCAACCCCAAGACGGAGGACGTCATCTGGCGTCTGGTGGGCCGCCCCGGCGTCGTGCTGGTGGCAGAGGGCCCCACCGGTCGGCTTCAGCGGCCGATCGCCGACGAGCAGAGGGTCCTGCGCCGCATCCTGTCCACCGTGCCGGTGCACGTCATCAATGTCGGCATTGACGAGGGGCAGACGCGCCTGATCGACCTGTGGCCCACCATCCGCAGGCTGCCTACCAAGCCCACCAGGCTCACCGACACCGAGATCAGTCAGGTCTCCAAGCGCCTGTCCTCCCTGTCCTCCAAGGGCCTGCCCATCCCCAAGGGCATCGACCCGACCAAGATCCGCCCGGACCGGCGGGCCATGCGGGGCCGCTGAGCCGCCATCGCCCGGAACGGGCGCGCGCCGGCGCCCGGTCGTCTTGGCACCGAGAAGGTGAAACAGCCGGGACACACACGCGGCACGCCCGCGTCACGGCACGCCCGTAGGGTTCAGTCAGCCGCACACCGCACCGCCGCAGCCCCGAGCCGGGCCGGCGCCCGAGGCGGACACCACTGATGAAGGAACACACATGTTCAAGGACGCGTCCGAGGCCCTCGCCTACATTGAGAAGGAGGGTGTCGCACTCGTCGATGTCCGCTTCTGCGACCTGCCGGGCGTCATGCAGCACTTCACGATCCCGGTGGCCGCCTTCAAGGAGGACGCCCTGGCCGACGGCCTGATGTTCGACGGCTCCTCGATCCGCGGCTTCACCGCGATCCACGAGTCCGACATGAAGCTCGTGCCGGACGTGACCACCGCCTACCTCGACCCCTTCCGCGAGGAGAAGACCCTCATCGTCAACTTCTCGATCGTGGACCCGTTCACGGACGAGCGCTTCTCCCGCGACCCCCGCTCGATCGCGGCCAAGGCCGAGGACTACCTGCGATCCACCGGTATCGCCGACACCTGCTACATCGGCGCCGAGGCCGAGTTCTACCTCTTCGACTCCATCGAGTACGAGACCACGCCCGGCTCCACCCGCTACGCCATCGACTCCAACGAGGCGGCCTGGAACACCGCCCGCAGCGAGGAGGGTGGCAACAAGGGCTACAAGACCGCGTTCAAGGGCGGGTACTTCCCGGTCTCCCCCTCCGACCAGATGGTCGACATCCGCAATGCCATGGTGCGCACCTGCCTGGAGTCCGGGCTGGCCATCGAGCGCGCCCACCACGAGGTCGGCACCGCCGGGCAGCAGGAGATCAACTACCGCTTCGCCTCGCTGCTGGCGGCCGGCGACGACATGATGAAGTTCAAGTACATCGTGAAGAACGAGGCCTGGAGGGCGGGCAGGACCGCCACCTTCATGCCCAAGCCGATCTTCGGGGACAACGGCTCGGGCATGCACTGCCACCACTCGCTGTGGAAGGACGGCAGGCCGCTGTTCTTCGACGAGCGCGGCTACGGCCAGCTCTCCGACTACGCCCGGTGGTACATCGGCGGAATCCTGGCGCACGCGCCCAGCCTGCTGGCCTTCACCAACCCGTCGGTCAACTCCTTCCGCCGTCTCGTGCCGGGCTTCGAGGCTCCTGTCAACCTCGTCTACTCGGCCCGTAACCGCTCGGCCTGCATCCGCATCCCGGTCACCGGCACCTCCCCCAAGGCCAAGCGCATCGAGTACCGCGTGCCCGACCCCTCGGCCAACCCTTACCTGTGCTTCTCGGCCGTCCTCATGGCGGGCATCGACGGCATCCGGGGGCGCATCGAGCCGCGCGAGCCCATCGACAAGGACCTCTACGAGCTGGCCCCCGAGGAGTACTACGACATCGCCAAGCTGCCCTACTCCCTGGACCAGGCGCTCGACGCCCTGGAGGCCGACCACGACTATCTCACCGAGGGGGACGTCTTCACCCCCGACCTGATCGACACCTGGATCGAGTACAAACGGGACAACGAGATCGTCCCCATGCGGATGCGCCCGCACCCCTACGAGTTCGAGCTCTACTACAACCTGTGACGGGCTGACGGCGGCGGCGCACCGGCACCTGCGCCGAGGGCCCGTACGGTCGCCTCGACTGTCGGGACCCGTGCCGGCGCCGTCGTGCGAACCGCATGCGAGCGCAACGTGCGCGATACCACCCTCCCCGATGTGCATATCTATACTCATTCATGTATATCCTGTCGGTGCACCGGGACCGGCACGCCGGCTCGCACATCCCGCCCACCCCCGAGGAGCCCCCATGAGGATCACCCGCGCACTGACCGCCGGCACCGCCGTCGGCCTGTGCCTCGCCCTGTCCGGCGCCCTGACCGGCTGCACCCACGCCGAGGACTGGAAGGCCATGCGCAACGACGGTGCATCCGCACCCGCCAAGGGCTACGACACCTCCGGGATCCAGCCGCAGGAGGACATCATCGCCATGCTCCCCGAGGGGGCGCTGGCCGACGGGGTCCTCGACATCGCCGCCGCCACCGACTACCCGCCGGCCGAGTTCCTCGACACCGGCGGCACCGCGATCGGCTACGACGTCGATCTGGCCAAGGCCATCGCGGCCGTCCTGGGGGTCACCTCCACCACCCACACCGCCGAGTTCGACTCGATCCTGGCGGCGGTGGGCACCAAGTACGACGCGGGCATCTCCTCCTTCACGGTCTCCGCCGAGCGCGAGGCCGCGATGGACATGATCGCCTACATCAATGTCGGCTCGCGCTTCGACGTGGTGTCCGGCAACCCCAAGGGTGTGGATCCCTCCGACCATCTCAACCTGTGCGGCCTGACGATCGGCGTCCAGACCGGCACGAGCCAGGAGGACGCCGTGCGGGAGGACTCTCGGGGGTGCACCAACGCCGGCCGGCCCGCCATCGCCGTGCGCTCCTACTCCACCCAGTCCGAGGCCACCACGGGCCTGGTGGGCGACGTCATCGACGCCGTCTACTCCGACTCGACCGTGGCCGGCTACTCCGTCGAGAACACCGGCGGGGCGGTGGAGACGGTCGGCGAGGTCGAGGACGCCCTGCCCCAGGCCGTCGTCATGTCCAAGAGCAGCCCCGACCTCAACAGGGCGGTCCAGGCGGCTATCCAGTACCTCATGGACTCCGGCATCTGGAAAGACATCCTGGACGCCTGGGGGATTCAGGACGCGGCCCTGACCACCGCCGAGATGAACCCGAAAGTGGAGGAGTGAATCGTGCCCCCAGCACCCGCAGCCGACGACGCGCCCGTCCAGCTCAACCGCCTCAAGCCGGTCCCGCGCCCCGGGACCTGGATCAGCGCCACGATCGTCGCCGTCCTGGGCGCCATGCTCATCCACGCGCTGGTGACCAATGACAAGTTCCACTGGGACACGGTGTGGTTCTTCTTCCGCGAGGTCCGCGTCGTCCGCGCCGTCGGCTGGACCCTGCTGCTGACCTTCCTGGCCATGGCCATCGGCATCATCCTGGCTGTGACCACCGCCATTATGCGCCAGTCCTCCAACCCCGTCCTGCGCTGGGTGGCGGTGGGATACCTGTGGTTCTTCCGCGGCACGCCGATCTACACCCAGCTGGTGTTCTGGGGCGCCCTGTCCGCGCTCTACCAGTACCTGAGCCTGGGCGTGCCCTTCGGCCCCGAGCTGCTGACCTTCAAGACGACGTCGGTGTTCACGCCCTTCGTGGCCGCGACGCTCGGACTGGGCATCAACGAGGGCGCCTACCTGTCGGAGATCGTCCGCTCGGGCCTGGCCAGCGTCGATGCCGGCCAGGCGGAGGCCGCCGGGGCCCTGGGCATGAGCAAGGGCCAGATCCTGCGCCGCATCGTGCTGCCCCAGGCAATGCGGGTCATTGTCCCGCCCACCGGCAACGAGACGATCTCCATGCTCAAGACGACGTCCCTGGTCCTGGCGGTGCCTTTCACGCTGGACCTGACCTTCGTGACGAACTCCTACGCGTCGTTCACCTACCAGACGATCCCGCTGCTCATTGTCGCGGCCCTGTGGTACATCATCATCACCTCGATCCTCATGGTCGGCCAGCACTACCTGGAGCGCTACTACGGCAAGGGCTTCAGCGGCTCCGCACCGGCCTCCGGATCCAAGAACGGCCGCACGCTGTCCGACCGCCAGCAGGCGATCCTCGACTCGCACACCACCAAGGACAACCCCTTCCTGGAGGTCACCCCATGACGGCGCCCGACAAGCTCGACGCAGCCGGTCCCGACGCAGAGACCCCCGACCCGGCGGACGCGACGCCCAAGGTGCGCATACGCGGCCTGCACAAGTTCTTCGGCGAGATGCACGTCCTCAAGGGCATCGACATCACCGTCGCCTCGGGCTCGGTGACCGTGCTCGTGGGCCCCTCCGGCTCGGGAAAGTCGACCCTGCTGCGTTGCATCAACGAGCTGGAGTCCATCGACGCCGGCCGGGTGTGGGTCGACGGCGAGCTCATGGGCATGCGGGAGGTCAGGCGCGCCGACGGCAGCGTCCGGCTGCACGCCCTGACCGACAAGCAGCGCGCCCGGCAGCGCGCCAAGATCGGCATGGTCTTCCAGCGCTTCAACCTCTTCCCGCACATGACGGCCTTGGGCAATGTCATGGAGGCGCCCGTCCAGGTCAAGAGGATCTCTAGGGCCGAGGCCCGCGAGCGGGCGATCCAGATGCTTGAGCGGGTGGGCCTGGCCGACCGGGTGGACCACTACCCCTCCCAGCTCTCGGGCGGACAGCAGCAGCGGGTGGCCATCGCCCGGGCCCTGGCCATGGACCCCGAGCTCATGCTCTTCGACGAGCCGACCAGCGCGCTCGACCCCGAGCTCGTCGGCGAGGTCCTCCGGGTCATGAGGGACCTGGCAGCCTCGGGCATGACAATGGTCGTGGTCACCCACGAGATGGGCTTCGCCCGCGAGGTCGGCGACCAGCTGATCTTCATGGACGGCGGCGTCATCCGCGAATCCGGCCTGCCCACCGAGGTGCTGGACAATCCCCGGGCCGAGCGGACCAAGGCCTTCCTGTCCTCCGTGCTGTGAGTGATCCGCCCGGGCGGCGCGGGCGCCTCCCCGTACCCATTCTGCATCCCATTTCTGCAACCCGTGGAACCCATGGCCCTCCAGACAGGGCGGACAGAGCAGACGCTCGTCGTCGGCCTCGTGGCGAGCCAGGGTGACGAGCTCTTCGCACCGCGCGCCGCAAGGCTCTCGCACCCCGCCTGCAGGCCTGAGCGCTCCAGGCCGAGCGAGATGTTGGGGGAGACTCGGTCGAAGCGCACCCCGGTCCTCAAGCAGCCCTCGCCCCGCCTCGCAACTACCGTCTCAAATTGCAAGAACCCGGTTGCATCTGGATCTGGCCGGGCCTGGGGGCTTATTCATAGGGTGTATGTGAATGTGATTCCGAGGATTGCTGTGAGGGTTTCCTCGAAGGTGTTGATGGGGAGGCGGTAATCGGTGTGGAGGGCCCTCCAGGTCTTCAAGGTTGACGATGGTGCGCTCTGTCTTGCAGCGGGTCGTGCTGATGGGTCTGTTCCAATCCTTGTCGGCCTTAGGCAGTGGCCGGCCCGGGGGCCTGCGTCTGGGGGTGATTACTCCCGGCCCGGCGCAGCCCCGGTCCCCGATGTGATGGGGCGCGCCCTGCCCGTGAGGACCTGGAGCAGGCCGCTGGTCTTGATGGCCGCGGTGTCGTGAACGCGTCCGGGCAGCGGGTCTGAGACCCACGCCAAGTGGCCGCTCAGGGTGCGGGCGACCTGGGCACTGAACCCGGTGGTGCGGTGCCTGCCCGGGTAGAGATCTGGGCGGTTCCTCCACGACCAGCAGGGAAGGAGCGTTCCGTCGATGATGAGCCGGGCGGCGGGGTCCAGGTCCTCCACCACCGGCACGCCCGCCGCCAGGGCCCAGGCGCAGATGACGCGGGAGACGGTGGGCCGGGACACCCCGGCCATGGCCGCCAGGAGCGACTGGGGCAGGTCGAGTCGCAGGGCGAGCAGAACCAGGCGCACGCACCGGTACATCCCCAGAAGCACGGGATCCCGCCACCGGCACGCCCGCACCACTGGAGCGGATCGCCTGGCAGACACCGAGGACGAGCCCACGACTGACGGGCGTGCCAGCGCTCCCCGTGGCGGCCTGCCTCTCAAGGTGTTTCAAGGTGTTTTCTGTGAGCACTCGAAGCTCTCTCAGGAACAGGCCACCACCTCCAGCGACACGCACCCCCTCAAACAGCCACAACAGGCCTATGAATAAGCCTCGATGTGACGCGCTCGCGGAGCTCACCCAGAGTAGTCCCAGGCACCCTGAGCCCGGAAGCCCCGACGTGGCGGTCCGGAGGACCTTCAACGACCTCGTTCCCGGTGGTCCGCACTCAGTCGTCGCCTTCACCCCTGACCTCATCGACACCTGGATCGGCTACAAGCGGGACAACGAGATCGTC
>ERZ772945.2907-NODE-2907-length-9952-cov-21.158028_pt1 | contig 9952 bp, 9 predicted proteins | sample MGYA00511681_ERZ772945 | MGnify/ENA primary metagenome ERZ772945 (study PRJEB29015, sample SAMEA2737943) | human oral metagenome | biome: human oral; feature: human-associated habitat; material: dental | place: China | collected 2143 ... | reverse complement strand
GGGCCGCACGTGCTCGTTCCCGCCGTGACCGAGGACGAGGGCGCCGGGGGATCCGGCGGTGAGGGCGGCGCTGCGGGGGAGCGGGCCGCCGCCCGGGGCCGCCCGTACGTGCGCGCCGAGCAGGAGAGGCGGCTGGCGCGGGCCGGCCGGGACCTGAGGCGCCTGGGCAGGGTCAACCCGCTGGCCCTGGAGGAGCACGCCGCCCTGGAACAGCGCCACCAGTTCCTGGCCGAGCAGCTCGCGGACCTCAAGGCGTCGCGCAACGACCTGCTGCGCATCGTCGAGGAGATCGACGCCCGCGTCCAGGAGGCCTTCGCCCAGGCATACGAGGACACGGCCCGCCAGTTCGCGGAGGTCTTCGACCGGCTCTTCCCCGGCGGCGAGGGGCGTCTGGTGCTCACCGACCCCGGCGACATGCTGACCACGGGCATCGATATCGAGGCCCGGCCCGCGGGCAAGAGGGTCAAGCGGCTCTCGCTGCTGTCCGGCGGCGAGCGGTCGCTGGCCGCGGTGGCGCTCCTCATCGCGATCTTCAAGGCGCGTCCCTCGCCGTTCTACGTCATGGACGAGGTCGAGGCGGCGCTGGACGACACGAATCTGGGGCGCCTGCTGGAGATCTTCACCGAGCTGCGGGCCTCCAGCCAGCTCATCATCATCACCCACCAGAAGCGCACCATGGAGGTGGCCGACGCCCTGTACGGCATCAGCATGCGCGACGGCATCACCAAGGCAGTCTCCCAGCGGCTCGCGCACCAGGGCTGAGCGGCCCCGGACGGGACAGGGCCTCAGAGGTCCTCGTGGGCCAGGAGGCCGTCGACGAGGCTGGCCATGGTCCAGGCGAAGGGATCGCCGAGCTCGCGGGAGAGCCGCTGCCCGGCGGCGATGGTGGGGAAGCGCGCGGCGTCGAGCCGGGTCGCCGAGCCGCCCGCTGCGCCGTCGCCGGGCCCCGGTGCGGCCAGCTCTCCCAAGGCGACGGCGCAGCTGGTGACGGTGGTCACCACGAGGCTGGCGCGCTCCGGCGCCCACCCGTACCGCTCGGCCCAGGAGGTCTGATGGCGCTCGATGGCCTCCAGGATCACCTCCGACCCGGGGTCGAGGTTGAGCAGGTAGGCCCCGATCCCCGGGTGGCGGGAGGCCATGGCGCGCATCGTCTCGGCGAGCTCGAGCAGCGCCCGGCGGGGGTCGGGCGAGCCTGGCGTCGGGAAGTCCGTGCGCGCCCAGATCCCCTGCGCCACGGTGCGGCGCAGGCCGGCGAGGTTGTCGACGTGCCGGTAGAGGGTCATCTCGGAGACGCCGAGCGCCTCGGCGACCCTCTTCATGCTCAGCGCGGGCAGGGTCAGGGCGATCCCGGCGTCGACGATGCGCTCGGTCGTCACCAGGGGAGGGCGGCCGCGGCGCCGCTGCTGTGGAGCACTCCCGTTCATGATCAGCCTCCTGGCCCAAGCATGTCACCTCCGGCCTCTCGTCGGCGTTGAAAGCGCACCGGCCCCCGGTTAAAGTTAGCACCACTCACATAAAGGAGGTCGGTCATGACAGAGCCCCCCACGAGCGAGAGGGCCGAGACCGCGCAGCTCCTCGGCCTGCTCAAGGAGCACGCCCACGACGCCGCCCGCGACCAGCGGCTGAGGTGGACGATCACCGGGATCGAGCGCCGCGCGGCCCGCATGAGGCGCGTGCGCGGCCGCCTCGACGACGGCGCGCAGGACCGGGAGGGCTGGTGGCGGACATGGGGCGCCCCCAATGTCGCTATCCGCATCGAGGTCCCCTTCCAGGCGGACGAGTTCCACGGGGTCCCCGACGCCCCTGTCACCGCCTCGCGCGTCTACACGGTCGCCACGGCCGACGCCGCCCGTCGGGAGATCACCGTCGACCTCGTCGTCCACGAGGGCGACTCGCCCGCCATGCGGTGGCTCCGCTCCGTACGGCCCGGGGACGTCGTCGAGCTCTCCCAGCCCCGTCAGCACCGCCTTCCTCTGACGGCCTCCGACCACGTCCTGCTCGCCGACTCCACGGGCCTGCCCGCGGCGGTCAGCATCCTGACCGGCATGGGCCTGCCCGGCCGGGTGCGCCTGCTCGCGCGGACCGCTCCCGACGAGGTCCCCGAGCTCGACGGCGTCGAGGTGACCCGTGTCGAGGGACCGCTCGACCGGGCCTTCGCCGCGCTCGACCTGGACGGCGTCGACTCCGTGTGGGGCGCCGCAGAGTCCGGCGAGATGCGCCCGGTGCGCCGGCTCTGCCGCAAGGAGATGGGCCTGCCGGGCGAGGCGACCCAGGTGTGCGGCTACTGGCGCCGCGGCGTCAGCAACACCCGGCTCGACCTGGACCGGCTGCGCCTGTACCGCGAGATCCTCGCCCGTGGGGGAGGCCCCGAGGATCTGGAGGAGCAGATGGTGGAGGGCGCGTGACGACCGACCTGGAAGCCGGCGATGCACAGGCGCCCGATGGCAGGAGGCCCGGCCTGCTCACGGCCCGGCCGCTCATGACGTGCGTCGTGCTCGGCGCATTCGCGATCCTGATCATCGTGGTGACCCGAACCATGTCCCTCGCCATCGGCGTCGCCCTCCCGTGGCTGTCCTACCCCGTGCCCCTGCCCTGGTACATGCCGGTGATCATGGCGCCCCTGCTTGTGCGCAGGCAGGGGGCGGCGCTCGTGACGGGCCTCCTCGCGGCCGTGGCCGGTGGTATGGCCCTGCTCGCGGCGCTCGTCATCGAGCTCGCGGTCCTGCCCTGGAGGAAGACGCGGAGGATCGGTACCGCATGGGCGATGATGACCGGGGTGCTCATGGGCGCCCTGCGGCGCGCAGGGGTTGGGCGGAGCCGTTGAGGATCAGGGGCCTGAGCGTCAGCTTCCCCAACGGGGACCGGCTCTTCAACGGCCTCGACCTGGACCTGCCCCGGGGAAGCCTGACCCTTGTGTGCGGCTCCACCGGATCTGGTAAATCGACCCTGGCCCTGGCGCTGGCCGGCAGCCCCCGCGTCAGCTGGACCGGTAGCGTCGAGGGCGGTCCCGCCGCCGTCGTATGGCAGGATCCGGGGGCGCAGATGTGCGGGCGCAGTCTTCTGGACGAAGTGCGCCTGCCCATGGACTACGCCTGCGTACCCGCCGACGAGGCGGATCGGCGGGCCCGGGGCCTCATCCGGCGCGTGGGCCTGGCGCGGCTGTCCGAGGACACCGATCCCATGCGCCTTGTCCGGCGGGGAGCAGCAGCGCCTCAGCCTGGCGGCCGCGCTCGCCCAGGACGCCCCGGTGCTCGTCCTGGACGAGACGACATCCCAGGGACGGACGGCGCGCTTTCATGCGCGTCCTCGACGAGGCCGCCGCCGGCCGGACCATCATCGCTGCCGACCACAATCCCGAGCCCTACCTCAGGCGGTGCGACCGGTCATCATCCTCGGCGCCAAGGGACGCGTCGTCTTCGACGGACCCGGACTACCCGATAACGCCGCGCAGCTCGGCGTGCGCGCCCCCGGGCACCGCTTGACCGTCCCCGCTCCCGGGTCGGCACCAACGACCTGCCCCCCGTCATCGCCCGATCTGGGACTCGGGCTCGGGCGCCTGCCGTACGGGGCCATTGTCGCCCTCACCGGGCCCAACGGTGCAGGGAAGTCGACCCTGCTGCGATCTCTTGCGCGCCGGCGCGACCTGCTGCGCGCAGGCATCTCATGGCTGCCCCAGCGCGGCTCCAACCACCTCCTGGCGCGCACGGTCGGCGACGAGCTCTCCCGCAACACCGCCTTCACCCCCGCGAGCACGGGCCTGGAGGACAGCACCGGCCTCAGCCCGCTGGCACTGTCCGGCGGTCAGCGACAGCGCCTGGCACTCGCCCGCGCCCTGGGAAGGGCAGGGACGCGCCTGGCCCTGCTGGATGAGCCCTCCTACTCCCAGGACCTCAGCGGAACCGCTCAGGTGGCCGAGATGATCAAGCAGGATGCGCACCGCCGGGTCACGCTCATGGCGACCCACGACTCACTCCTCATCGATGCACTGGCCACCCATGTCCTTCGGCTGCCCGGCGGGCGGATCGAGGAGGCGGGGCCGCAGTGAGGCGCCGCTCCCAGGGGCGCGCACCGGGGCCGCATCCCTTCATCCTGGCACTGTGTCCTGTAATACTGACCGCGCCCATCATGCGGGCCGATCCGATCCCGCTCCTGGCCGTCATCGCGGCTGCCCTGGCGGCGGCGGCTCCCCTGGGGGCCAGGCCGTTCGTCCATGCGCTCCTGCGTGCCGGCGGAGTCCTGATCCTAGTGGGCCTGGGCTTCCTTCCATGGATCGGGGCCACCCGCGCTGCTGCACTGGCCCTGAGAATGACCTGCCTGCTGACCACCTACACGGTGTCCTTCGCCTGGATCGACCCGCAGGAGCTCAGCGACTCGCTCATTCGTCACGCCCGCGTCCCCTACGCACTGGTCGACGTCGTCGGGATGAGCGGCCGCTTCGTCGCCCTCATGCGCCGTGAGCTGGACGAGATGCTCGGACTGCTGCGCGTTGAGGCGCGTGGCCGACGGCTGCCCTGGCTGCTGTCCGTACCCCGGGTGACAGGCCCCATGCTCGCCGCATCCTTCCGTCAGGCCGACCTGGCGGCCATCGCGCTGGAGACCAGGGGGTTCGCGTCCCGGGACACCCGTACGACGCGCCGTGCCCGGCCGCCGCGCCCCGGCGACCTCGCGGCCCTGTCGGCCGTGGTCGCGCTCGCCCTGGTGCCGTGAGGCGCGGACCCGCCGGTCGGCGTGTGACCAAAGTCAGAACAAAGACGCGGTGCGGCCGGCACCCGGCAACGTCCCGTGCGCCAGCGGCGAACACGGTGTTACCAGCCTGCGACACGTGTCGGGGACCTCAGTGTAGGTACGACATATGTAGGGGACAATTAGACACATGGGTGACCTGATCGTTCCTCTGCTCGTCGTCGTCATCGCCGCCTTGGCGGTTATCGGATTCTTCATTGTCAGTCGCTACCCTGTCTCCACCTGGCGGGCCGGGCTTCGTGATCTCAGCGAGGCCGCCCGCGAGAAGGAGGAGCCCGTCGAGATCGTCCCCCAGGACGTGAGCCTGGATGACCTCATGACTCGTGACGGGCCCTCGGTCTACACCCGCACCGACGCCTTCCCGGGACTGGTCGGCGCCGTTGAGAAGGCCATGACCAAGGCCGAGGGGACCACCGCGGTGGTGCGCCGTGCGCGCGCCGAGATGTCCGCCGACCGCAAGCCCGCGTCACCGACCGCGCCCAACGGGCGGCTCTCGGTGTCCTGAGCCCTCGGCGCGCTGCGCCGGCCCGGGAACCCGGGCCGGCGCAGCGCCGTGTGTATCGGCTGTCCGCCGGCTCTTGCCGGTTGTCAGCCGGCCGCCCGCCGGATCCTGGCCGTCGCCGGCCGGCGGCTGACCCGCCGTCGGCGGTGTCCCCTCGGAGCGCGCAGGGGCGCAAGTCGCTGCCCGCGCCGACGCGATCGGGCATGATGGGGCCATGGAACCCTGGATGATCGTTCTCGCCGTCATCGTCGTCGTCGCCGTGATCGGCGGCATCTGGTTCGTCGCGAGCCGCCGTGGCGACGGGCAGGCGCCCCCCGAGATCAGCGCCCACAAGCCCACCACCGCCGACGACGTCCTCCCCGCCCCCCCGGACGAGCAGGAGGGGATCGCCGAGGCTCCCGCGGCGACGCTCGAGCGCCCCGAGTCCATCCCCGGGCGCATGCAGCGCCTGCGGGCGCGCCTGGCAGGCTCCGGCGGCTTCGGGCGCGCCGTCCTGTCGGTCCTGTCGCGCGGCGACCTGACCGAGGCCGACTGGGAGGAGATCGAGGACACGCTTCTGACCTCTGACCTCGGCATCGAGGTCACCACCGCCCTCATGGACGAGCTGCGCACCCAGGCCAAGGTCCTGGACACCTCCGACCCGGCCGCCATCCGCGCCGTCCTGCGCGCCGAGCTGCTGGGGCTGGTCGACCCGGACATGGACCGGTCCCTGACCCTGACCCGCCCCGCCCCCGCCGAGGGCTGGGACGCGGCCAAGGGCGACCCGGCCGCCGCCGTCCTCATGGTGGGCGTCAACGGGACCGGCAAGACCACCACCTGCGGCAAGCTCGCCCGCGTCCTGCTCGCCCAGGACCACACGGTCCTCATGGGCGCGGCCGACACCTTCCGCGCCGCCGCCGCCGACCAGCTGACGACCTGGGGGCAGCGCGTGGGCGTCGAGGTCGTGCGCTCCGACAGGGAGGGCGCCGACCCGGCCTCGGTGGCCTACGACGCCGCCCAGGAGGCCGCGCGCGCCGGCGTCGACGTCGTCCTGGTGGACACCGCCGGGCGCCTGCAGAACAAGGCGGGCCTGATGGACGAGCTCGGCAAGATCAAGCGCGTCATGGACAAGATCGCCCCCGTGGGCGAGATCCTCCTGGTCCTGGACGCCACCACCGGCCAGAACGGGATGCGCCAGGCGCAGGTGTTCTCCGAGGCCGTGGGCATCACCGGGATCGTGCTGACCAAGATGGACGGCACCGCCAAGGGCGGCATCGTCGTCACCGTGCAGAGGGAGCTGGGCGTACCCGTCAAGCTCGTCGGGCTCGGGGAGGGCGCCGACGACCTGGCCCCCTTCGACCCCGAAGGGTTCGTGGACGCCCTGCTCGGCTGACCGGCTCGGCCCGAGGGGCTAAGAGGCGAGCTCAAGTGTCGCCGCGCGTTGCACGATCCTCGTCAGCGAGTCGAGGGTGGGGGAGTCCAGCCTCCACCGCTGCCAGTACAGCGCCACCTGCACGCTGCGATCCGGGTGCAGCCTGACCAGCCTGCCGGTCTCGAGGTCGCTGGTGATCTGGCCCTCTGGGAGCACGCCCCAGCCGAGTCCGAGTCGGGCGGCCATGAGGAACTCGCGGTTCGACGGGATGTAGTGGACGGGGGGCTGGTTCTCCACCGCGGTCTGCCGCAGGTAGGAGTGCTGGAGGTCGTCCTTGGCGTCGAAGCGCAGCATCGGCAGCCTCCCCAGGTCAACCTCTTCCTCCTTGAGGCCCTTGATCAGAGACGGGGCGCAGGCCGGCCAGTACACCATCGTCCCGAGCCTCTCGACCGTGCAGCCGGGGGCGGGTGCGCTGGAGGTCGTGACCGCCGCCATCACGCGTCCTTCCCTGAGCAGGGCGGCGGTATGGTCCTGGTCCTCGACGTGCAGGTCGAGGAGGAGTGATCGCTCCGCCGCGACCTGGGCGATCACGGGCTGGAACCACGTGGAGATGGAGTCCGCGTTGATGGCCAGCGAGACACGCGTCATCCCGGACGCGTCGGGCAATGAGCTGTCCGCCGCCAGGAGGCGCTCGGCGTCCGAGCTCAGGAGCATGACCTGCCGGGCGAGCCCCAGGACGGTCCGGCCGGGCCGTGTCGGCTCCACAGGGCGCGACCGCTCCACGAGGACCAGACCCGCCTCGCGCTCCAGCGCCCCGATCCGTTGGCTCAGAGCGGACTGGGTGATCCCCAGCATCGATGCCGCGATCTCGAAGGACCCCGACTCGCAGACGGCGCTCAGAGCCTCGAGGTGCGACGTCTTGAACATCAGAGATCCTTATAGTAAAGAAGCGGAAATGATTTCACTTAATGTTATCCCGGCTGTAGCGTCATGGCATGACCACGATCTGGGCGTACGTTCCGGTGGCTCTCGTCTTCGGCATCACCCCCGGGCCGGATGCCGCGCTGGCGCTGCGCAGCTCGCTGGCCCACGGCGTCCGCCACGGGGCCGTCGTGGCGCTGGGGGCGGCGACGGGCTCGCTCGCCTGGGGGATCGCTGCAGCCGCGGGCATCGCCACGTTCGTCGCCCAGGTCCCGGCGGCATTCGAGATCCTGCGCTGGGCGGGCGCGATCTACCTGGGCTGCCTCGGCGTGCAGTCGATCGTCACGGCCACCAAGTGGGTCGTCCCGGCGCGTGGTGAAAAGACGACGACGGCCCCCGTATCGAAAGCGTTCTGGACCGGACTGGTCGCCGACCTCCTGAACCCGAAGATGGGGGTCTTCTACCTCGCGGTGATCCCGCAGTTCATCCCCAGGGGCGGATCGGTGCTCGCATGGTCGATGGCGCTGATGACGATCGAGTTCGCCATCGCGATCGTCTGCCTCTCCTCGTACGCCGTACTCGCGTCCTCCGCGAGACGATTCCTCGCACGCGGCAAGGTCACCGCCTGGACGCAGCGGCTCCTCGGCGGGGTGCTGCTGGGCTTCGGAGTACGAGTAGCAATCGGCTAGGTGATTGACTCCGAGGAGAGGCCGTTCCGCCCGGTCCTCGCGGGCGCACGGCCCGGAGGCGCGTCGGCCCTTGCGGGGCCGAGTCCGGGCCCGGGGGAGAGGCCGGGCCGCCCTTCCCGGTATCGTGGGGCCCAGCCATGCAGCCCGTGCAGCCGTGCAGGCTCTGCCCGCGGTCCGCGCAGTGCCCGTGCTGCCCGCTCTGCCCATACTGCCTGTACTGCCCGTATGACGCGCCCACCAGCGCCAGGAAGGACCTTCGCGTGTTCGGCAACCTCTCCGACCGGCTCACAGCCTCGTTCAACTCCCTGCGCGGCAAGGGCCGCCTGACCGAGGCGGACATCGACGGCACCGTCTCCGAGATCCGTCGCGCCCTGCTGGAGGCCGACGTCGCCCTGCCGGTGGTCCGCGCCTTCACCGCGGCCGTGCGCGAGAAGGCCAAGGACGCCGCCCGCTCCCAGGCCCTCAACCCCGCCCAGCAGGTCGTGAGAATCGTCAACGACGAGCTCATCGAGGTCCTCGGCGGCCAGTCCCGTGAGCTCAACTGGGCCCCCCAAGGCCCCACCATCATCATGCTGGCCGGCCTCCAGGGCGCCGGCAAGACGACGCTGGCCGGAAAGCTCGGCCGCTGGCTGCGCGAGGAGGGCAAGCGCGTCCTGCTGGTCGCCTCCGACCTGCAGCGCCCCAACGCCGTCACCCAGCTGAGCGTCGTCGCCGAGCGCGCCGGCGTGGACGTGTGGGCCCCCGAGCCCGGCAACGGCGTCGGCGACCCGGTCGCCGTGGCCCGCACCGGCGTGGAGCAGGCGCGCACCCACGGCTACGACGTCGTCGTCGTCGACACCGCCGGCCGCCTGGGCGTGGACGCCGAGATGATGGACCAGGCGATCCGCATCCGCGACGCCGTGAGCCCCCACGAGATCCTCTTCGTCCTGGACGCCATGGTCGGTCAGGACGCCGTCAACACCTCGGTGGCCTTCCGCGACGGCGTCGGCTTCACCGGCGTCGTGCTCTCCAAGCTCGACGGCGACGCCCGCGGCGGCGCCGCCCTGTCCGTGCGCGGGGTCACCGGCGCCCCGGTCCTGTTCTCCTCCACCGGCGAGGGCCTGGGCGACTTCGAGCGCTTCCACGCCGACCGCATGGCCAGCCGCATCCTGGACATGGGCGACCTGCTCACCCTCATCGAGCAGGCGCAGAAGGCCTTCGACGAGAAGGAGGCCGAGGACGCCGCCGCCAAGCTCGCCTCCGGCGAGTTCACCCTCGAGGACTTCCTGAACCAGCTGCGGCAGATCCGCAAGATGGGCTCGATGAAGAAGCTGCTGGGCATGATGCCGGGCATGGGGCAGATGCGCGAGGCCCTGGAGGCCTTCGACGAGCGGGAGGTCGACCGCATCGAGGCCATCGTCTGCTCCATGACGCCGGCGGAGCGGCGGGACCTGTCCATCCTCAACGGCTCGCGCCGCTCGCGCATCGCCAAGGGCTCGGGCACCACCGTGCAGGCGGTCAACGAGCTCGTCGACCGCTTCGACCAGGCCAAGAAGATGATGGAGGCCATGGCCGCCGGCGGTCCCGACGCCGGAGCGGGCGGCATGCCCGGCATGGGCTCGCTGCCGTCCATGGGCAGGCGCTCCAAGGCCCGCCAGGCCCCCAAGGGCAAGCGGCGCAAGGGCGGCAAGAAGGGGCGCTCCGGGAACCCCGCCAAGGCGGCCCGGCAGGCGAGGGAGGCCGCCGCCCGTGCCAAGGCCGCCGGCG
>ERZ772945.2900-NODE-2900-length-9980-cov-2.130076_pt1 | contig 9980 bp, 3 predicted proteins | sample MGYA00511681_ERZ772945 | MGnify/ENA primary metagenome ERZ772945 (study PRJEB29015, sample SAMEA2737943) | human oral metagenome | biome: human oral; feature: human-associated habitat; material: dental | place: China | collected 2143 ... | reverse complement strand
CATTACCAATGATAAAGAATTTTCTCAACAAGATACCGATTATAAAAATTTAATCACGCGCTTTAATGCGAAACTAGGAACGATTCAAAAGAAGTTAAAGGATGCCATTCATACGAATCAAACCTTGGAACAAGAATTGGCAGATTTTAAAGAAAAATACAATCTTTCACAAGAAGCGGTTGATGAATTACGGACTAAATTAACTGAAAAAGATACGATTATTCAGAACACAGCGCTTGAAATTGATACCATTGCCAATCAAATTTACAATGTGTTTGAACAACATGGTTTGTTAAATCTTTTTGCAACAGGAAATGATGAAGAACGTTGAGTCAACGTTCTTTTTTTGTTATACTAACAATATACGATTGTATAATTTCTAGTCTAGAAAGGATTTTTAGTACAATTTATGACTAAACAAACAAAGAAAAAAGCACTAAAAAAACAATCTCGTGCTTTGGTAAAAGTACCTGTAAATCGTAAACCACGAATTAGTGATTTGGGTTTTGTACGGGATCATACTTTTTTGAAAGAAACGGATATTTCTCATTCGCGGTACTATCGCTTAAGACGAACTAAAACAGATGGAATGTATAGCGTTTCTCCAAAGGTAGCGGCTGTTTCTACAACAATGAAATTAGTTTTACATCGCAATAGTAGTGATGTATTAGATAAAAACTGGACAATTTCGTTATGGACAATTTTGCAACGTTCTCTTGGCCCAGATATTCACAATGTAGACATTACGGTTGTACGAATTGTGGAACGATTAGATGATGATGTTGCCAAAAAGCAACTTAAGCGAGAAAATTTCTTTGGGACTGCTCTTGCGAAAGATAAAACAGTTACGGATCAAGAAAACACCGAAGAAGGATTGAATCATCGGGCAAACTTGGAATTATCTATTAATCATGGAAATGGGAATTTTCAATTTGCAGCTGAAATGCATGTTAGCGCTCCGCGTCTATCCATTTTAGAAAAAGCCGTACAAGTGATTCGGAGTTATTTAGAACAAGAGAAGATTTTGAAGCATTTAAGTTTTGAAGTGGATCATACCTATCAAGACAAGCCCTTGATGCTTTATGGGCCAGATGATATTTCAAAAAATCAGCCCATTTATACCAAGATGACCGGTCGGCAAGCTGCTATTTCAAGTCTTTTTGTGAACTCTGGACATGTGATTAAAGAAGGGTCTGATTTTCTAGGCTTGTCCATCGGGCGCTATGTTTATTCGTCAGCTGCTTATCCCTTGCAAAATCGACGTAGTTTGATTGTGGGTGATAATGAAAATGATCATGCACAAACTTTAGCTTTTTCCTCTTATCAAAAAGATACGTGGAATGAGGATTATCAAGAATATTTAAGTAAACTAGTTTCTCGTTCCTATATTTGTGATCATCGGCGTGTATTTCATTTTGTCATGTCTCGGAAAAAAGGTCGGCAAATTGCTGAAAATCTCTATGATTTTCCGGTAGCACCAACAGATAAGGTTTTATTAAATGCTGCAGAAGGGCATTATAATATTTTAGAACCTGTTCACCCTCATCCTGAGAACTTAACCACTACACAAAAGATTTATTTGTATGGGAATCATGTGGGGCATATTATTCAGCTTTTGTCTCAATTTCGAAGTGCAAAGGATATTAAGGATAATGATGATGTTATGAGTGTCAAAGGGCCTTTTGCGGATGCTGTGCGGAGTGTTTTAGATGATTTCTTCTTCTATTATGGCGTTTGGCCACGAAATCCCAAAGAAAATGAAGAGGATATGCGTTTGTTTGTGGATCATCATGATTTTAAGAAATTAGGGATTTTAGGTCAGTATGTCTTAACCAATCAAGGATTGAATAAGAGTGAACGCTTAAAAGATGCTTATGAAGAATTACATTCTATCATTAACACCACTATTTTAACAACGTATCCGGTTTTAAATGTTGAAACAAGTTTACAAATGGATGCTCTTTTAAAAGCACGATACGGGGTAATTGATTTTGCAGATACTTTGACGGGAGACGCTATTTCAACACCGATTACCAATTTATTAACATTAGCCTATATTAATGCACTTGTTCCAACGTTGGAAAATGGTGATGTGATTTTCTTACACGGAGCGTCTAGTTTGATTTCTGTATTACCGCTTATTTTAAATGCGGTATCTGGAGATAAACGAATTGATTTGGTCTTTGTAGAAAAAAGTCAGGAGGATGTCTTAAAATTACGGCAAGTGTTTACTGGGAAGTTGAATATGGTCATGATGAGTCTCTATAAAAACGAATTAGACGAGTTAATAGACCAATTTGATCTTCATAGAGGATATGTCGATGGGTTAAACGGATCGACCAATGGGGATGCTGATTCAGAAGCGATTGCGATTAAGTATGAAAATCAAACAGCCGATTATATACGGTTATATTCCATTTATACAGGACGAAAGGTGGAAAAGAATTAAATGAAGCAAAAAGGAAAATTTTGGAAAAAGGTTGGAATTGCTAGTTTATTAGTCCTTCAGCTCTTTTCTTTAAGTGCACATTCTGTTTTAGCTAAGGATGATGATTACTCTCAAATGCGTCCACCCACAGCTTTTACAACAGCATTTCAAGAAGCCTTGAAAAATATTCGGAAGAAACAAGCGGATGAAGCAAAGGGTGTGGAAGGTGGAACGGATAAAGCGATTGATGGTAGTAAGAAAGCTGGGGATGAAAAAGGCGGAACTAGTGCTTCGTCTGAAGAACAGCAAGCTGTCTTAAATAGTAACTTAGCGTTACTTGCAGCTCAAAGTCCACGTGGGTCTATTTCTACGGGTGGGGTTTTAATTGGACCAATTGAAAATACCGGAACGATTAAATATGGGAATTTAATTGCTCCACCTGCTTTTACCAAGGAAGCCTTGGATAATTTAGATTCAATTGCACAAAAGCAAGTTTTTGATAATTATCGAACCTTTGGTTGGATGATTTCAAAGATTAAAAATGTCGAATTATCCAAGTCTGCTCAAGAACAACAATCTAGTTCGGCGAGTGATTTAGATAATGCAGGAAATGCTTTGGCGGATACGATTGCTAAGTTTGGACAAATGTCCTTTAAGATTGTCAAACGTTATAATCCATTGCCTTTAATTGCAGGAATGTACGATAGCCGTTTTTTAACCGATAATACGTTTTTAGGGAATCCAACCGTTGAAGCAGGTGAAGCCCCTAAAGAAAATAATCAATTAGTGATGTTAATTCAACAGCAACCTATCTTGTGGAGCTTTTTTACAACGTTAGGGGATCGAAGTACCTATGGGATTTCTCCTATGATGATGATTAGCGTTGGACTCATTGTTCTCATGTTTGTCATGAGTTTTGCCATGCGGATGATGGGTAATCGAAAATTAGGGGAACGATTTAGGAAGTCTATTGTAGCATTGGTTGTGATTTTTGTTGCGGTTCCGGGCTTTTGTGGTTTAGGAGTGTATTTCTTAAACATGGTTGATAAATATACGTTTACTCAGCCCGAATATACCGCACAAGTAGCTGCAAGAGATAATTTACTCTTTTCTGATTGGGCATCTGTTGGTTTTGCCATTCCAAGTAATGTAACCCTTAAAATTGGAAAAAGTGGTAAAGTTACTATGTCACCAGAAGATGTGTACCAAATTAATAAAAATACACAACGATTACTTGGAAATGACCAATCCGATAAAGCCATTGCGGATCGATTAGTTGAAATGGCAAGTAGTGGAAAAAACCGTTCTACCGTACCGTTTAAAGAAGCCATTCGTCAATCGGATGGAAAGCCATGGACGACAGGGAAACTTTATACGGCTGCTGCCAAATTTAGTAAAAATGAGCGACTAACGGAAGAAGATGTCAAGGATATTGGTTATTTAGATACTGGTACGATTACAGCATCGCAAGCCGGAGCAACCTCGTTTACAGGAAATGGTGGAAAATGGGGCATTAGTCCACTCGCTGCTTTTAATATTCTACAAACTAATTTCAATGATACAGGTGTGTCAGTATCAAACGTCACTGAAATTCCAGAAATTCCAAATGTGGTACGGGATATTTCGCAATCGGATTTAGGTTCGTTAGAAAACAATAAACAAATGCCGGGTATTATTCGAGCATTGATTGCTATTTCTATTATTTTTGCCATTGTAAAAGCTTTGGTTTCTATTTTAATTGCCGTTTTTGGTGGTGGAATTAGTGGAGCCTTTAAATCTATGTTTGGTTCTTCTCGTGGCGCTGGAGAATTAGCTGGTACAGTTTTTGCCTTAACCTTTGGAACGTTTATGCTCTCAATTATTGGAGTACTCGCTCTAGGGTTAATGGGTATTGTATGGGATTTTGTAGCAGAATTAGGCTTTACTAAGGATGCGAATGAAACCATGAAACCTCTCTTAAAGGCTTTACAAGATGCGATTTCGAAAATACCAATCTTAAATATTTTTGCAGGCTTAACGCGTGGTGTCGGTACTTTTATAATGAGTATTTTAACAGGATTGTTAATGCTCAAATTGGGGAAAGAACCCGTGACACGTTATGCGCAATGGGTAAGTAGCTGGCCAAATAAATTAGGTGAATGGTTCCAATACCTTACCAATGAATTTACAGGTGATTTCAGAGCAGGTTCTGTTTATAGTGGAACTCCTGGAAGCAACACCAGTCAAACCATTGATAATTCGATTAACCAATCTCGCGGTAGTTTACGAGCGGTTGGTGAAGGTCTGGCTCTTGCAGGAGGTGCTGCTTTAGCTACAGCTGGACGTGGTTTGGAGAAACAATTAGGTGGTAAGGATGGCACTGGTAAAGACGGTACAGGCAAAGATGGGAAAGATGGTAAGGATCCAAACGGTAAAGATCCAAATGATATGAATCAAAAAGCAACGGAGGATGTATTAAAGAATAAACCTGTGGATTCAAAATCTGATGTCAATGCAAATCATCTGACCAATGAACAAGAAGCAAATCAAATGGCTGAAACGGTTTCGAATCTTCAAGAAGGGGATCAAGAAATTTCTAATGCTGTTGAAACTGCGTCAACGGATGAAGCGTTGGCTGCACAAGAAGCCCTTGCAGCGGAAGGTGCTCAAGAAGCAGTTCTTGGAGCTGATTCTGACCATGAACATTCGAAAGAAGAACAAGAGCGCTTGCAACAACAATTAGATACAGAACGCACAGAAGACAAGCAATTACAAGCAGAAGAAGCACAAAATGATGGTCGTCAAACACCTATGGCGGACGGCTCTGAACAACCTACAACTATTCCAACTAGTGATGCTGTACCTACAACAGAAACACCTGTTCAAGCAAATTCAGAGATTCCGCAAACTGCCGAAGCCTTGTCAACAGATGGTTCAGTGCAATTGACACAAGATAGTAATGGACAACCGATTACCGAAATGAATACAGGTCAAGATATTGAGCAGTTATCTGCAACTGAACAAAACGCTGGGCAACAAATTCAGGCTGACCAAATTCATGCGGAAAGCAATCGTCCAAAAGCTGTGGAAGAAAGTCGTCCAAAAGAAATGGGACAAAAGGAACATCCTAGTCAAACGAAGGCGGATAGTGGTCAAGAAAAAGCTGCGAAAGAGAAACCACGGTCTGTTTTGCATAACAAGTTTACGCAAGACTTAAAAGACGGTGTTCGCAATCAAACCATTGGTCGTGTTGAACGTGGGGTTGAAAAAGCCAAAGATGTTGGCAATCAACTAAAATCGTCTGAAGGTCGGAAAGATTTAGGACATAAAACCGGTATGGCTTTTGCGAAAGGTTTGCAAGCTGTTGGTGGAAATGCGAAAGGTCGTGATTTCTTTAAAGGAGTCGCACATGCTACGGCTGGAGCAGTTGGTGCGCAGCACTTAACCCAAGGAATGGTTAATAAAGCTAAAGGTCGTACCGAAACTGTGGAAGTTGGAGAATCATCTACTAACACATGGGGTGGTAACGCTAATCCACAAGCAAGCGCACAAGCCCAAAGGCAAGCCATTCAAAAACGAGAAATGATTGAAGACATGATGCGTCAAACAGAGGACGAATAATCGTTTAATCACTCTCGCAAAGAAAACAACTCAAAATCCTGTGCAAATTCGCACAGGATTTTTTAGTATAAATCGCATAAATTTTCAATTTTTGAAACTTTTCTTCACAAAGGGTTTTCTTTTTGATATAATAAAAGCAATTAAAGAATGAACGTTCATTTATTGTTCTTTAAATTAAAAATATTATGAAAGGAAAAAGATTTCATGTTTTCTTTACTTTTAGCAGATACATCTTTTAGCGGTTTGGTCAAATGGGCTGAGAATTTCTTTTACCAAGGCCTTAGTATCAATGGATTAAGATTTTTTGGTTATATTTTGATTGCCTGTGGTGTTTTTGGAGCTTTTGGATTTCTTTATCGGAAATTTAGCCCACAAACAACGATTCAATTTCCACCAAACTGGGTTTGGATTTTTGGCTTGATCTTCGGTGCTTATTTTGCCTTGGTACCTGATCCAACATGGATTTTTAAAATCCTACAAAACTGGGGTCAAAGCTTCCTTGAAGTCATTATGAATGTAGGTGACTAAACTAGTTATTTGAAAGTTAAAAGTTTTCCTTTTATTTTTGGAAAATTTGCTTGTATTGCTTTTTGTTATTTGTTATACTAAAGAGGAATATAGAAGATTTCTATATGTCCTCTTTTCTTTTGTTCTCATTTAGAAAAGAAGAAATTTATTAATAACAGAAAGGATATTTTTAAGAAATGAAAATGTCTCAACAAAACAATGTAACTAAGGCACTTCTTGGCGGAGCTATTACTCTTACAGGGTTGTTGTCTTCCTCAACAGTGTTTGCAGATGTGGAAAATCATATCAGTTCATCAGGTGGTGGGGTTGATGTCATTAAATCGGGAGAAGTGACTTCTGAAAGTGATGTGGAACATTTGAATGATGAAATTTTGCGCCTGATGCAAGATTATCCAAATGTGGTCAAGGTGGATTTTGAGAAAGAAATTACCCTCACACCAGAACAAGCTAAAAAATATGCACTCGTGCTTGAAAGCTTAAAAGCTGATGTGGCAACGCTAGCTCAGAAGCAAAAAGAATTGGATTTGCAGTTGGCTTTAAGTGGTGATGATTCTGCTCGTTCAAGTCGTGCAACGGTTTTATCGGGTGAATTGAAAGACTTAAAAGCAGGTATTCAAGAACGCACGCAAAGACTTAATCAATTGTTACAAGAAAATAAAGAGCGTTTGCTAGAAAAGGCTGAAACTAATGATAATCAAATTGTTAAAGATGCTTTGAAAGAAGCCAATCGAACCTTGGCAGCTAACTCCCAAACGGCGATTCATTCTAATGATGGAGTGATTGGGAATTTTGATAAAATCAAACGGAAAGCCGAAGATAGCCGTAAGCTTAATCAAGAAGGCTCTATTGGGGTAGATGTGAATACGTCTAAAACAGAACGTGTGAATAATACGACCTTAGAACAAAAAGAAATTATCAAAAAATTAGACCTTGCTTCTAAAAAAACAACAGAAGAAAAGATTGCAGCCATTAGCCAAGCACGTGATGAAGTCTTAAAAGCGATTCGTGAAGCAGCACAAGCCGAACAAGCAAAAACCAATCAAGTGGGGGATTATACGAATCGTTCCCTTAACAATATTGATGATATTAATGCTTGGTTGAAGAAAGAACGGGCACGTGCTACTGAAGTCCAAAATACGATTAAAGAAAATAGCACAGCTATCAAGTCGTATGACGATTATAAGACTCAAACGATTGCAAAATTAAAAACCTTGCGTGAAAAAGCACAAGGGTTAAGGAGTGCCAAGCAAAAAGAAAAAGCTTTAGCTATGTTAGATCAAGCCATTGCACAAATTGAAGCGTCTGGTTTAACCGTTCAAGTACAAGAAACGGTTAATGCTGCTAAAGATGTAGACTTTGGAAACATTGGTCGAGACAATAGTGAAGTGAAGGCCATTCAAAAACAAGCTTCGGATATTGTTACAGCAGCCATTAATAAACATTTAGAAAAGGTCAAATCTTCTAATAAAGAAGCGGAAGATGCTTTGAAACAAACCAAAGGTGTGAATGATCCACAGTTGGAAGAATTTGCTAAGAATTTAGACAAAGCCTTAACTCGTGGAGTGACACAAGTAGACACCGCTTGGGTAGAATCACAAAAGATTTATCAAGAATCACCTGATTATCGTGAATATATCAAAAAAGCGATTGCTCAGACAGAAGATGATGTCGAACATGTTTTCCAAAGTGAGCAAAAGCATGGAGATATTACCGTTAAAACAGTTCATCCAAATACAAGTGCTGCAACTGCTTCGGCTGCTGAATATGCAGCTCAATCTAAGAATGGGTTTGAGAATGGTTTTGGCTCTCCAATGATGCCGTCTAAGAATGTGAATGATTTTATTAGTGTTCGTGGACGGAAATTTGCGGAAAGTAAGAGCTTTGCAGGTGGTGTGCAAGGAATGTTTGACGCTTTGCAAGCGGCGGGAACTGGTCATGGTGGTTATCCTATTGATATAAAATCTACGTCTGTTTATAAAGATGTTATGGGTCAATATGCTAACTCTGGAATTGGATTGAAAAATACCTATATGGTCTTCTCTACTAAACCAGAAGCGACTTTTGATTTGAAAGATGCTTTTGTATCGGTTGATAAAGATGGAAATGTACGTCGACATAATATGTCTTTAACCTTGCGTGTGAAATCGAATACGGGTTCTGATATTCCGTCAGCCTTGTATGGACATGAAAATGACAAATATGTGCGCTATATTTACGCTTTTTACATGGGTGTGGATCCAAAAACTGGTTCTCTTGTAACGGGTGCTGGTTACTTTGACTTTGCAAACGCTGGCGACGGTATTAAGGATGACGGTGGTCATGGAAACACCGGTTCAGGTGGTGAAGGTGGTCTTTCTCTTGGAAATGGCCATGCTGGTAGTGATGATCCTGAACAATTGACCAATGTAATTGCGAAACACCCTTATGGAAAACCAAATAATGCATTGCTCAGCGAACGTCGTTCACCTGGAATGATTATGGAAACAGAAACCTATGTACAAGATAGCGCAGGGGATTGGGCACGCTATGCACCTCTTTATGTATCCGATATTGATGATGGTCAATTTGTAACCGTACCAAACGGAAAGAAACTAGATGTGGTGATGTCTGGTAACGGTGTCAATGTCGAAAATAAAGGTTCGTTTACAAAGATTACATCTAATAATCTTGGTAAAACATCTGGGGCTAATGGTACAACTAATTTGGATAGCCAATCGGTATTGTTCTTTGGTTCGGATAAGAATCCGGGTGATATGAATGGGGCTTTCGGAATTGGACATGATGGAAATGGACGTAGAGGTGCGGATAGTTTACCTTACCAATCTGTGGACGTGAAACTCTTTGCTCCGTATGGTGTAGTTGGTGAAGTACCTCTTAAAATGGCTCTACAACGGATTCAGTCAACGCTGAAAACGTTCCAATTAGGAGATCCATCTGCAAAAGCTCATACGGATAACCCACAACATAATGTCCAAGTAACTGGTAAAATTACGGGAAATCGTGGTAGTGAACCGAAATTAAAGCATGAAAAGACAGAAATTGTTTTGCCAACGATTAAGAAGGAAAAACAAGTAGAGAAACGAGTTTCTTCAAACGATTCACTCATTGTTAAAGAATTATCTTCTAAGAAACGTACCTCTTCACAAAATTCATTTATTATTCGTGAATTAACAAAGACAACACGGACTTCTTCAGAAAATTCCTTTGTTATCCGTCAGTTGGAAGATGTTGTAAAACGCACGTCTTCACAAAATTCTTTTATTATTCGTCAAATTGATCAAACTTATAAACCTCAAACTTTGGATGTCGATCCAAATGCTGGAAGTGGAACAAATTCTTCTTCAACGTTTAACAAGAGCAGTATTCTGTCTTTGTTAAGTAATCAAACAAAAGCTGAAGATAAAAAGGAGGAATTAAAAAATAA
>ERZ772945.2896-NODE-2896-length-9990-cov-18.139104_pt1 | contig 9990 bp, 7 predicted proteins | sample MGYA00511681_ERZ772945 | MGnify/ENA primary metagenome ERZ772945 (study PRJEB29015, sample SAMEA2737943) | human oral metagenome | biome: human oral; feature: human-associated habitat; material: dental | place: China | collected 2143 ... | reverse complement strand
GATGCGGTCCTCGAGGGGCTTGATGGAGATCGACATTGTCGCTCCCTTTCTTTTTGTCACGAAGGTGCTCGTCCTTTCCCTGCCGTCGCGGGGGTCAGGTGCAGGACCGGTCGCGGATGTTCCGCGTTTCCTCTCCAGAGTGTAGGCGCGCTCCTGGCACTCGGGCAACCCGAGTGCCAGGAGCGTTCACCCTCGGCGTGAAGCGGACGAGGTCACGCGTCGTCCACAAATGCCGGATGCCCCGCCCGAGCAGCGAAGATGACACAATGGCCCGGTGAGCACCCTAACCCCCGTCCTCTCCTCGCCCGGCTGGGAGCTGCTGGAATCCCTCCAGGCCCGCCAGGACACCACCCCCGTGTCCCTGCCCGAGTTGGCGGGTGCCCTGCGTTCCTCCGGCGTGCCAGCCGAGCTCGCGGCCGCCGTTGTCACCCAGCTCGCCCTACGTCGCGCGGCGCGTGCAAAGTTTGGCCCCATCGCCTCGCACATGGTGTTCACCCGCGACGGTCTCGAACAGGCAACCCGTCTCGTCGTGGCCGCCCGCCACGCCCAGCGATTCCGAGACGCGGGTGTGAGGCGGGTCGCCGACCTGGGGTGCGGGATCGGCGCAGACTCCGTCGCCATCGCGGGCCTCGGGATGGGGGTGCTCGCCGTCGACATTGATCCGGAGGCCGCCCAGGCGGCGGCCGCCAACCTGCGCGACTTCGACGACGCTCAGGTGCGCCTGGGCGACGTCATGGATCTCGACATCGCCGAGCTGGCCGGTGACGGGGTCGACGCCATCTTCGCGGATCCCGCCAGGCGCACGGGAGCAGCACGCGGCTCAAGCCGCATCACCGACCCCGAGCGCTGGTCTCCTCCCCTGTCCTCCGCCCTGAGGTGGGCCCAGACGATCAGCGCCGTCGGCGTGAAGGTCGCGCCCGGCATCGCCTACGATCGGATCCCACCCACGTGGCACGCCCAGTGGGTCAGCGTGGGAGGCGACCTCGTTGAGGCATCGCTGTGGTCTCCCCCTCTCGCCCCCGAGGGACCGGGGCGCTCGTGCCTCCTCCTGGACGAGACCGGGGCGGCCCACGGCATCTCCTCGCGCGACGGTCAGGAGGCCAACGCCCCCGCCGAGGTCGTTGACGTGGTACCGCTGGGGAACACGATCGCAGAGCCGGACCCGGCGGTCATTCGCTCGGGGATGCTCGCCCAGCTCGCTCGGCTCGTCGGCGCCGGGATCGTCTCGCCCTCGATCGCATACCTGACTGGGGACGATTTACCCGCCAGCCCCTTCTACGACCGATTCGAAGTCCTGGAGGTGACGAACCTGCGGGCGAAGGCGATCTCAGCGGCGCTGCGAACGCTCAACGCGGGCAGCGTGGAGATCAAGAAACGCGGAGCGGACATCGATCCCGACGCCCTGCGCAAGTCCCTGAAGCTGAGCGGAGTGGGCCAGACCACCGTCATCGCCACGCGCGTCGACGGGCGCCACCGTGCCATCGTCTGCAGGCGCTTGCCCGCAAACCTGTAAGGAAGCTCTCCGCCGACGACCCGCCTTCGCCTGCCACAATGAAGGCACCCAGCGAAAGGAACGACATGCCTCTGCCCTTCGGTTCCTCGGAGCGCTCAACGATCGGAGTGGAGTGGGAGCTCCAGCTCGTGGATCGCGACTCCCACGACCTGCGCCAGAGCGCCGACGCCATCATCGACCGGGCCACGACTCACGGACAGCTCTACCCCGGCGTCCATCGGGAGATGCTGCTCAACACCATCGAGGTCGTCTCCAAGCCCCGTTCCACGGTCGCCGAGTGCCTCGCCGATCTCACGGACTGCGTTGACTTCCTCACGCCCCTGGCATCCGACCTGCGCATCGACCTGGCCACTGCCGGGACCCACCCCTTCGCCCGCCCGGGCCGACAGCGGGTCACGGACTCGGACCGATACGCTCAGCTCGTCGAACGCACCGCCTACTGGGGACACCAGATGCTGCTGTACGGGGTCCACGTCCACGTCGGCGTCGAGGACCGCGCGAAGATCCTACCCATCCAGGCCGCGCTCACCGCCCACCTCGGGCACCTCCAGGCACTGTCGGCCTCCTCCCCCTTCTGGGCGGGCGAGGACACCGGCTACGCCTCCAACCGGGCGATGGTCTTCCAGCAGCTGCCCACGGCGGGTATTCCCCGTCAGTTCGACACGTGGGAGGATCTGGAGGCATACACGGACGACATGGTCCGCACCGGCGTCATCGAGGGTTTCGACGAGGTGCGCTGGGACATCCGCCCCTCGCCCGCGTTCGGGACAATCGAGAACCGCGTCTACGATGCCGCGACCAATGCGTTCGAGGTCGGCGTCTTCGCCGCGGTCACCCACGTCCTCGTCGAGCACTTCTCACGGCTCTACGATGCCGGAGAGCCTCTCCCGTTTCTTCCCGATTGGTTCGTCGCCGAGAACAAGTGGCGGTCGGCCCGCTACGGGATGGACGCGACCCTGATCGTCTCACGTGACGGTGCCACGGAAAGCGCCCGGGACGGGCTTGCGCGCCTAGCGCAGGAGCTCGCCCCCGTCGCCGCGGACCTCGGCTGCGCCAGTGAGTTCGCGGGCCTGGAGACAATCCTTACCATCGGCGCCTCCTACGAGCGCCAGCGCGCCGTGGCGGCGGCCGCTCGCCCCGGACAGGGCCTTGATGCCGTCGTCGATCTCATGCGCGCCGAGATGAGTGCCGGGCGCCCCCTGGCTCTGGCTGAATTCGCCACCCTCAATGCCTAACCCTAGGGGCGTACGCCGCCTTCCCTCGATTCGTCCGTCCGCCAGTACGTGTGCCGACCACGGCGCCTCGCATCCCACGCCCGAGGCCTGGGTCAGCGGGCCCACGGCCGCGCGGAACCGACACTTTGTCAGCGCTTTTTCAGGCCCTTTTCAGGCCGACGGCGTATCCTTGAGGCCGGACAAGAAGATACCGGAGAGGACACTAGACCGTGGCTGAGGACCTGCACGGCTCACATGCACCCGCGCCGACAGAACCCCCACTGAGAAGGCTCATCGCCCCGGTCGCAAACACCCTCGCGACGCTGTGGCTCCTCCTGTCTTCCCTGGCCCGTCTCACTGCGCGGTGGCTCTCTGGATGCCCGGCCACGGCGATCGTCACGGTCGCCCTCACCGCGTGCTCGGCGAGCTACTGGGTGTGGCGTGACCAGTTCGTCACCCTTGAGGCCTCCCCGTCCTACTCGCACTGGTGGTCGATTTTCTCCTCCATCGGCGCGATCCCCGGCAATTTCATCGCCACGGCGGTGCTCGGCATTATCACCATGATCCTCGCCGGAGGCGCGGCGGAACGTCACCTGGGCACCCGCGCGTGGGTGACGGCTGCCCTCGCCGGGCAGGTCATCGGGGTCACCGCGACCTGGCTGACCCTCCCCCTTCTGACCGCCACGTTCTCCATGTGGGGCAACGCCATCGGCAGCGGCACCCTGTGGGGAACGAGCCTCATCCTCGTTGCCCTCGCCGGGGCAGCTGGCGAATCCCTCGGCTCGCGCTGGCGCTGGCGCGCCCGCTTCCTGCTCATCGGTGTTCTCGTGCTGTCGTCCGCCGTCCTCGGATCCGCGATCTCCTACGCGCGCGTCTGGGCGCTCCTGGCGGGAATGGTGGCCGCGCGACTGGCCGGCGTTCACGGGGCGAGGTCCGAATCGAGCGACGACATCACCATCCGACGCCAGCTCGCCTCCATCGCCGCCCTGTGCTGGGCGTGCGCCGCCGCGCTCACCGTCGTCTCCTCGACGCAGGAGGGACCCCTGGCGCAGATGCGCTGGTCGCTCGGCCCGGCCTGGTGGCTCGAGGGCCGCACGGGGGTCTTCGCCACCCTCCTGTGCCTCATGCCCATCACCCTGCAGGTGATCTTCGCGTACGGGCTGCGCAAAGGTCGGCGCCTGGCCTACGTGGGGACGCTCACACTCCAAATCGTCCTCGGTCTCTCAACGATCATCTCCAGCGCCGTCGCACTCCTCGAAGGGGTCACTCCCGATGGGGACATCGCCCCCGAGTTGTTCACCACCGCGACCTTCCTTCTCGTTCCCGTCATCCTCAATCTGACGATGTGCATCATCGTGTTTTGGATGCGCCGGGCGTTTTCGATTCACGCCCAGCGATCCACGACGATCACGCTGCTGCGGCGCTGGGCGACCCTGATGATCGGCTGCGCGGCGGCCGCGCTCGCCCTCGGCGCCCTCACGAGCGATTCTTTCGTTCCCTTCGAGGTGCTCGCTTCCAGCGACGAGCTCACCGTCACCGACTATGCGACACCCCTGCAGGTCTTCCACGACTACCTCCTGGCACTCCTGCCCACCGCCACCGCCTCGATCTTCGAGCCGACCCTCGTCCCCATGACCCTCATCGCGGAGGCTCCCGTCCTGTGGCTTCCGCTCATCGCCTGGGTGGGCACCCTCGGAATCATCCTGAGCGCGTTGCTCTCACGTCCGCGCATTCCGCGCTCGTGCCCGCCCGAGGAACTGACCTCGCTCGTGCGCACCCATGGAGCGGGCACCCTGGGGTGGATGAGCACGTGGGAGGGCAACCTCGTGTGGCTTTCCCCCACCGGGGACGCCGGCGGGGCCTACCGGGGTTCGGGCGGCGTTGCCCTGACCGTGGCGGACCTCGCGTACGCGCCGGGGAAAGCTAGCGCCGCGATCACCCAGTTCTCCGAGTTTGCTCTCGCCTCTGGCCTGACCCCCGCCCTCTATTCCATCCACGAGGAGCTCGCGCTGGCCGCGAAGGACGCGGGTTGGACGATCATGCAGGTGGCCGAGGAGTCCGTCCTCGACCTTCCGGACCTGGCGTTCCGCGGCAAGGCCTACCAGGACGTGCGCACCGCCATGAACCACGCGACGCGCGAAGGCGTCGAGGCCGTGTGGACCACCTGGGACGAGTGCCCGGAGGGCTGGAAGGACCAGATCACCGTCATCTCGGACGCGTGGAGCGCGGACAAGGCCCTGCCCGAAATGGGCTTCACGCTCGGCGGTGTGCGCGAGCTCTCCGTTCCCGAGACGCGGATCCTCGTCGCAATCGACTCCGATCACACGATCCACGCCGTGACCTCGTGGCTGCCGATCTACCGCGACGGGCAGGTGATCGGGCTGACCCTGGACGTGATGCGCAGGCGTGCCGAGGGCTGGCGCCCGGCCATCGAGTTCCTCATCGGCAAGGCCGCTCTGTCCGCCCAGGAGGAGGGGCTGAGTATCCTCTCCCTCTCCGGCGCTCCCCTGGCCCGTTCCAAGGACGATACCTCAGCGTTCGGACCGCTCATCGACGCGCTGGCCTCCATCATGGAGCCTCTCTACGGGTTCTCCTCTCTGCACGCCTTCAAACGCAAGTTCAAGCCCCGCACCCAGTCCCTCTATCTGGCTGTTCCCGATCCCACCTCCCTGGCCACCGTCGGGCTGGCCATCGCTCACGCCTACGTTCCCTCGCTTCGTCCGGCGCAGACGCTCGCGCTCGTTGCCTCGGTGGCAGGCGGGCTTGCGAAGCGTGCCGCTCGGGGGGTCGGTGACCTGCGTTCCTCCCGAGGTATCGGACACCAGGATGCGCCGACCTCTCACCCCGGAGCCGGGCGCGATGCCGAGGGGTCTCAACCATCGTCAAATCACGGCAAGAAGGATCAGCAATGAGCGTCCTTGGTTCTATCCCCCTCACCTCTTTTCGCACCCTGGCGGTTGTGGCCGCTCTGGCGCTCGTCTCCCTGCTCGCGGGAGCATTCTTCCTTCCTCGCCTGACCCCCGCGCGTTGCCCGCGTCGCGCACGGCGATGGCTCGGCCGAACCGCCGTCATCCTGATTCCCACGCTGCTCGTCACTGCGGCTGGAGGACTGGTTTTCAACCGTTCTCTCGGCATCGTCAAGACCAGCGGGGACCTCGGTCGCCTCGCTGCGGCCACGCTGTTGGGCACGAAGAAGGCCGCAGGTACGGAGACCAAACCCGAGCGCCAGCCCCTCGAGGAATCCGAACTCGACGCCACCTTCGAGCGCGGCGACGACGGCATGCTCACGACCACGTGGACGGGGCCCACGAGCGGGATCACTCAGCCCGTGTACGTCATCGTCCCCCGCGACTACGCGCCGGGTGACGGCAAGACCTACGGTGTCATCGAGCTCCTCCACGGCTACCCCGGCGCTGCCGACGGCATCTTGCAGAACCTCAGCATCCAGGAGGCCCTCGACAACGCGATCGATGCCGGGATCATCCCGCCTTCGATCGTCGTCGCCCCCTCCCTGAACGTCGACGAGAACGAGCACGATTGCGCGGATTTTAGCGGACGCCCCGCGGTCTTCACGTGGACCGCGCACGAGGTTCCAGCGATGATTCGGCACAACTTCCCGGGGGTTTCCTCCGACCGCAACGCGTGGATGATCGGTGGTTTCTCCTCGGGCGCATACTGCGCCGTGTGGACCGCCCTGCGCACGCCCGAGACCTTCGGCGCCGCCGCAATGCTCTCCGGGTATGACACGCAGATCGAAGGCCAGATGAAGACCCAGGGCACGCAGTACCTTGCGGACAATACCCTCTCCACGATGCTCGCGACGCGCGCACCCGACGGAATGCGGATCTACGCCATGGCGGCGGCCGACGACGGCGCCGGTGGGGCACCCGCGGCTCTTGCGATGGCGAACGCCGTGAAGGAACCCGACAGCGTCACCACCGACATTCCTCCGACGGGCGGGCACGCCGGTCCCCTGTGGATCGAGAAGGTGCCGACGATGCTTGCCTGGTGGGGGTCCTCCGACGTCGTCTCCTCCGCGGTTGGTGCCCCGCCCACGGCGCAGACGGCGCGCGCATCGAGCGCCTTCAGCTCGATCGTCGCCGCCACGACCGTCACTCACCGCTCGCGTCCGCTGGCCCCCAACACCTTCGCGGCCCTGGCTGTCATGTGCGCGCTCGCACTGTGTTTCGTGATTCTCACGTGGCGCGTGGCCGGCAACTGGCGGTTGCTCGGCAAGAATGAGCTCGCCGACATGGCGCTCTCGCGGTCGCGCTTTTGCCGCCCCACCGTTGCCGCGGTGCTGAGCGCTCTCCCGCGTCCCATCGGCGCGGGAGCGGCCTACCTGGCTCGCTTGGGTTGCCTCGGCCTCGCGGTCTCGACCTCGTCGGTCCTCATCGGCATCGCGTCAAACATCGCCGGAGGGTTCTACACCTCGTGGGGTTCCGTGGCATTGACGCTCACGAGGACCCTCGGCTAGGCGCACGCGCGCCCAGGCTGGGGGCATACGGTCCCGGGGCGCCGAGGCGCCTTCTGGGCAGGCCGGCGCACGCGCGCGGGCGACACCCCTCGAACAGCGAGGCGGTCCGGCGCCCGACGCCCGTTTGCTCTCCTACGCGCTGGGCGCGACGTAGGTCCGCGTCAGCTCCATCCCGGAGTCGGGCGAGAAATCCCAGTCCGACGGGGGCAGTCCCGCCGCAACCAGCTCCGATCCGATCGCCGCGATCTGTGCACCGTTGTCGGTGCAGAACCGCAGGGGCGGCATGCGCACACGGATGCCGGCCGCGTCGGCGCGTTGCGCGAGCAGGGAGCGCAGCCGAGAGTTGGCGGAAAAACCACCCCCGACGACGATGTCGCGGCAGCCCCTGTCGCGGGCCGCCTGCACGGCCTTGGCCGTGAGGGAGTCGTTCACCGCCTCGGAGAACGCGGCGCACACGTCAGCGGCGCTCACGTCCTCGCCCCTGGCGCGCGCCCCCTCAAGGTAGCGGGCAACCGCCGTCTTCAGGCCTGAGAAAGAGAAGTCGTAGCGGTGGCGTTCCTTGTCTTTGCCTGCGGAAAGACCGCGCGGAAAGCGCAGTGCCTCACGGTGCCCCTCGCGCGAAAGACGATCGACGTGGGGCCCGCCGGGATAGGGAAGACCCAGCAAGCGCCCCACCTTGTCGAAGGCCTCGCCCGCCGCGTCGTCGAGAGTTCCACCCAGCTCGACAACGTCCGTGGCAATGTTGCGTACCTCGAGGATGTTGGAATGACCGCCCGAGACGACCAAGCCGATGAAATGCCCCGGCAGCGGGCCGTCGGCGAGCTTGTCCACGGCGAGGTGTCCGATCACATGGTTGACGCCGTACAGTGGCTTTCCTAGGGAGGAGGCGAGGGCCTTCGCCGCGCAGATGCCGACGGTCAGGGATCCAACGAGGCCGGGGCCAGCCGCAACCGCGATCGCGTCAACGTCCGCCAGGGCCACCCCCGCCTCGTCCAGGGCGGCATCCAGCGTCGGAAGAAAGGACTCCAGGTGTGCGCGCGAGGCGATTTCGGGGATGATGCCGCCGTAGCGCGCGTACTCATCCATCGAGGTCGCCGTGCGGTCGACGAGCAGATCCGTACCGCGCACGAGGCCGACACCCGTCTCGTCGCACGTTGACTCGATACCTAGGACAAGGGGTTCACTCACGCGCACTAGTGTAGGCCGCATGCCTGCGCGCCGCCCGGGCGCACGTGCCCCGGTCCCCTAGTCCGTTTCGTTCTCGCTCCGGCCCCTCGCGTTTGCCACGAACATGGCCACGCCCGCGACCGCGAACACCAGCAGCGACCACGGGAAGAGGGAATCGGCGAGAGCTTTGATTGACGCCGATCCGAAGAGGACACCGAGAAGGAGGAGGATCGACAGGAGTGCGAACACGGCCATCGCGCCGATCCCGACGGTGGCGCCAACCCGGTAGCGCCGCTTGTGCGTGTTGGGGCCGCTCTCATCGAACTGCATGGCTCTGTTCCTCTCCGCGCCGACGATGCCATCATGATACGCCTCGGCGGGTGCGCAGCCGCACGGATGGAAGCCTCGAATCTGCCCGCTGGCCGACTCGCCGCCTCGCGGCGATCAGGAGGGGAACATCGAGGCCCCGCACCCGGAGCAGAACCTGGCGTCCTCGGTCTCGAGATACCCGCAGGCAGTGCAACGGACCCTGATCTGCGGTTGTCCCGCGGCCCCCAGCGCGACCGCGTCGCGGACGATCGGCATCTCCTCGAGAGCGTCTTGCATCTGGGCTCCCCGCGAGCGTCGCCACGGTTCGGCATCCCGGGCCTTCCCCTCGGGCGAGAGAACAACTCCGGAACCCGCGAGCCCCTGACGCCCCACGGCGCGAAGGCCCTGCCCCGCCAGGATGAGAAAGAAGCCCACGAACGCCAACGGAAAGTCCCGGAACGCCAGGCCGGATCCGCCCGCGCCCGAGGAGAGACCGTCGCAGAAGGAGAAGACGGAGAGGAAGGGAACGAAGAACAGGACGAAGCCCGGCAGCGTCAGCGCCGCGCCCTGGGTAGGCGCGCGGGGGCCCGGCGCCACGCGCCGGGCCCCCGCGATCACGACAGTCGATCAGACGCCCTTGAAGGCGGCCTTTCCGAGCTGCCGGTTCAGGTTCGCGATCACGTCGAGAGGGATCTGCTTGGGGCACACCGCCGCACACTCTCCGATGTTGGAGCAGGAGCCGAAGCCCTCCTCGTCCATCTGGTTGAGCATGGCGACCACGCGCTTGTAGTTCTCGGGCTTGCCCTGCGGGAGCAGGCCCAGGTGCGTGACCTTGGCCGAGGTGAAGAGCATGGCCGATGCGTTCGGGCAGGCCGCCACGCAGGCACCACAGCCGATGCAGGCCGCGGCCTCGAAGGCGCGTTCCGCATCCTGCTTGGGCACCGGGGTCGCATGGGCGTCGGGGGCGGCGCCAGTGTTCACCGAGATGTAGCCTCCCGCCTGGATGATGCGATCCAGGGCGGAGCGGTTGACCACCAGGTCCTTGATGATCGGGAAGCCTTCGGCGCGCCACGGCTCGATCGTGATGACATCGCCATCGTTGAAGGAGCGCATGTGCAGCTGGCAGGTCGTGGTGACCTCCGGGCCGTGTGCGATGCCGTTGATGACGATGCCGCACTGCCCGCAGATGCCCTCGCGGCAGTCGGAGTCAAAGGCGATGGGTTCCTCGCCTCGCGCGAAGAGCTCTTCGTTCAGGACGTCGAGCATCTCCAGGAACGAGGACTCTTCCGAGATTCCCTTCACCTGGTATT
>ERZ772945.2893-NODE-2893-length-10001-cov-59.099839_pt1 | contig 10001 bp, 8 predicted proteins | sample MGYA00511681_ERZ772945 | MGnify/ENA primary metagenome ERZ772945 (study PRJEB29015, sample SAMEA2737943) | human oral metagenome | biome: human oral; feature: human-associated habitat; material: dental | place: China | collected 2143 ... | reverse complement strand
GGGATTTTCTGTGCACAAAAAGAGAGGCTGCTGCAAATATCTGCAACAGCCCCTTATGGTTTTTTATTTCGTTTGCGTTTCATTCTTCAATGGCTTTTTCAGAACGGACAAAATCGCACAGCCGACGATTGCGCCGATGAAGATGGCGACGAGGTACATGAGCGGGTTGCCGATCGTCGGGACGACGAAGATGCCGCCGTGCGGGGCGCGCAGCGTGCAGTCAAAGAACATCGTGAGCGCGCCTGCCGTTGCCGAGCCGACGATCATCGAGGGGATGACGCGGACGGGGTCGCCAGCGGCGAATGGAATCGCGCCCTCGGTGATGAAGGCGAGGCCCATGATGTAGTTCGTGATGCCTGCCTTGCGCTCGTTCTCGGTGAAGCGGTTCGGGAAGAACGTCGTGCAGAGCGCAATCGCGATTGGCGGAACCATGCCGCCTGCCATGACGGCTGCCATGACGTGGTACTCGCCGGAGGCGAGAAGGCCCGTGCCCGTGACATAAGCCGCCTTGTTGACCGGACCTCCCATGTCGACGGCCATCATGCCGCCGACGATGATGCCCATGAGGACGCGTGCGGAGGGATCCATGTTCTTCAGCGTGTCGATCATCCAGCTATTGATGGCGGATACGGGCGGCGCGATGATGAAGAGGCTGATCGCGCCCATGAGGAGGATGCCGATGACGGGGTAGATCAGCATGGGCTTCATGCCTTCAAGCGAGTCCGGCAGGACGCGCGCCGCCTTTTTGAGGTAGTTGACGAGGTAGCCTGCGACGAAACCCGCGATGAGCGCGCCGAGGAAGCCCGAGCCTGTCGTGCCGGCGAGCGCGCCGCCGACGAAGCCGACGGCAAGGCCGGGACGGTCGGCGATCGACATGGCGATAAAGCCGGCGAGCACGGGCAGCATGAAGCCGAACGATGCGCCGCCGATGTCCTTGAAGAATTTCGCGGCGGGGGTGTTCGAGCCGAAATTCTTCGGGTCGATGCTGTAATCGTCGAGCAGGAAGGCAATCGCGATCAGAATGCCGCCGCCGACGACAAATGGGAGCATGTGGCTGACGCCGTTCATGAGGTGCTTGTAGATCTGGCGTCCAAGGCTGTCGCCAGCGGTATCGGATGCCGCCTCTGCCTCTGCGCCGCCCGTCGCCTGATAGACGGGAGCGCTGCCGGACAGTGCGCGGTCGAGGAGTTCGTCCGCCTTGTTGATGCCGTCTGCGACCTTCGTGATGACGACTTTTTTGCCCGCGAAGCGCGCCATAGCGACGTTCTTGTCCGCCGCGACGATGATGCCGTCCGCGGCGGCGATTTCCTCGTCCGTCAGGATGTTCTTCGCGCCGCCCGAGCCGTTCGTCTCGACCTTGATGGTGATGCCGCGCTTCTTCGCGTGCTGCTCAAGGCTCTCCGCCGCCATAAAGGTATGCGCGATGCCCGTCGGGCAGGCGGTGACGGCGAGGATCTGGATATGGTCGGCGGCAGGTGCGGCTTCTTCTGTTGCGCCTTCTGCCTTCGGCGCTTCAAACTTGCCGTCCTCCTTGAGGTCGATGAGGTGGAGGAACTCGTCCTTCGTCTTGGCGGCGATCAGCGCCTCTTTGAAGTCGGGGTCCATAATCATCGTCGCGAGGCTCGAGAGAATCGTGAGGTGCTCGTCGTTTGCCGAGTCGGGCGCGGCGATCATGAAGAAGAGGCGGGCAGGCTTGCCGTCCATCGACTCAAAATCCATGCCCGCCGGCACGGTCATGGCGGCAAGCCCTGCCGCCTTTACGCCCGCGCTCTTTGCGTGCGGCGTCGCGATGCCGTCGCCGAGCCCTGTCGTGCCCGACGCCTCGCGCGTGAATACGTCCTTCGTGTACTGCTCCTTGTCGGAGAGGTTGCCGCCCTTTTCCATGAGGTCGGCGAGCGTGTGGATCGCGGCTGCCTTGTCGGCCGGCTGCGTGCCGAGGGCAATGCTCTCGCCCTTCAGCAAATCGGTAATGCGCATAATACACTCCTTTTTATGATGATGAAATAATCACAACCTACATAATGGTTTTCAAGAGGGCTTCGACTTCGGGGCGCGTCGCGAGGTTTTCGCTGAATGCCGATGCGCTGCCCGTCGCGACGCCCTGAAAGAATGCGCGGCGGAAGTCGCTGCTCCCCTCCTCGTAGCCCGTCAAGAAGCCTGCGACCATCGAGTCGCCTGCGCCGACGGAGTTGACGAGCGTGCCCTTTGGCGCGGGGCTCTTGTACGTCGTGCCGTCCTCGCCAAGGAAGAGCGCGCCGTCGCCTGCCATCGAGATGAGGACGTTGCGCGCGCCCTTTTCCTGCAATTTCTTCGCGTGCGCCAAGATCTCCTCGTCGCTCTTCAAGGTGACGCCGAACATATCGCCAAGCTCGTGGTTGTTCGGCTTGATGAGGAACGGATGGTATTTTAGGACGTTTAAGAGCAGCTTCTTCTCCGCATCGACGACGATGCGGATGCTGCGCCCGTCGAGGCGCGCCATGATGCGCTCGTAGATGTCGTCGGGAAGCGTCTTCGGAATCGAGCCGGCGAGGACGAGCGTGTCGCCTTCTGTCAAGCGGTCGAGCTTCGCGAAGAGCTCCGCCTGCTTCGCCTCGGGGATGTCAGGGCCCTGCCCATTGATTTCCGTCTCGCGGTCGGCCTTTACCTTGACGTTGATGCGCGAGAAGCCGTCTGTGAGCTGCACGAAGTCGTGCGCTACGCCGAAGCCCTCGAGCTGGCGCTTGATCTCCTCGCCCGTGAAGCCCGCGAGGAAGCCGAGCGCCGTACTCTTGATGCCCATGTTGCCGAGCACGATGGAGACGTTGATGCCCTTGCCGCCGCCTAATACCTGCTCATAGTTCACGCGGTTGATCGCGCCTGCCGTGAAGGAGTCGAGGCGCACGATGTAGTCGAGCGCGGGGTTGAATGTCACCGTATAGATCATACTGCATTCCCTCCTGCCTAAGAAGTCATTTTATGCTTTTCTAAAGAATATTCTACCTATGAACCAAAAAGAAATCAAGCCGTAAGGGAGGCTGCATGACGGTTTTTCTTTCGGCGCGATTCTTTTCAGTAAAATTTTATGGCGCAATGATACAATTCCTTCTATAATAGAATGGATATTACATAAAAGGAGCATTTCCGCATGACTGCAACAGAACCCATTATCACGCCAAACGGCGCACCTGAAGCACTCGAGAAGCCTGCACCGCACGCGCAAAAGCGCCCGCTCTCATTCTACGTCAAGAAATACCTCACGATCCTCGTCGGCGCGATTATCGCGGCCGTAGGGCTCGAGCTTTTCCTCATTCCGAACAACGTCATTGACGGCGGCATCGTCGGCATCTCCATCATGATGAGCGCCATCACGGGCTGGAAGCTCGGCGTGTTCCTCGTCGTGCTCAATATCCCGTTCCTATATCTCGGCTACAAGCAGATCGGCAAGAATTTCGCGATTGCGACGACGATTGCGATCTGCATTCTCTCGTTTTGGTCAGCGGTATTCGAGCCAATCCCGCAGGTGACGACCGATCCGTTCCTCGCGGCCGTCTTTGGCGGCATCATCGACGGGCTTGGCGTCGGGCTCATTATCCGCGCGGGCGGCTCGCTCGACGGCACGGAGATCGTCGCGATCATCATGGACCGCAAGTCGATGTTCTCCGTCGGCGAGGTCGTCATGTTCATCAACCTCTTTATCCTGTCGAGCGCGGGCCTGCTCTTCGGCTGGGACAAGGCGATGTACTCACTCGTCGCGTACTTCGTCATCGCGAAGATGATTGACGTCGTCATCAAGGGGCTTGACGAGAGCTATGCCGTCATGATCGTCACGAACGAGCACGACGAGGTCACCTCCGCGCTCAACGACCGCCTCGGCCGCGGCGTGACGCTCCTGCACGGCGAGGGCGGCTACACGGGCGAGCAGAAGAAGGTACTCTACTGCGTCGTCACGCGCCTCGAGGTCGACAAGCTCAAGGAAATCGTCCTCGAAAAGGACGAGAGCGCCTTCGTCACGATCAACGCCGTCCACGACATCGTCGGGGGCAGGTTCAAGAAAAAGGCGATTCACTAAGGAAAAAAGCACAAAAACGACCGCATGGATTCTGTACCGGATTCGTGCGGTCATTTTTGCTAGCTTACTTAATTTTGTGTATAATATAGTTGAGAGAATCCGCACTCATGCCGTCCCTTCTGCGCCCCTATGCGCGAAGCGGCGGCGCAGTGCGCTGAGGCTTCCGCTTACGGAGTGGTTCGCGAAGAAGAGGAAGATGACAGGGATGATGAGGAGGGTGAAGACGGTCGAGGTCAGAAGGCCGCCGATGATGACCCATGCCATGGCGACGCGCGTCTCCGCGCCTGCCGTCATGGCGAGCGCGGTTGGCATCATGCCGACGATCATCGTGATGGTCGTCATGAAGATCGGCTTTAGGCGCACCTTGCCCGCCTCGCGGACGGCTTCGAGCGGCGTCATGCCCCTGTCCATGAGGGTCAGCGTGTAGTCGAGGAGGAGCGTGCCGTTTTTCGCGACGATGCCGTCCATGACGAGGATGCCGATCATCGAGTAGAGGTTCAGCGTGTTGTGCGTCAGGAGTAGCAGGAGGATTGAGCCGATGAGACCAAACGGCAGGGAGAACATGCGGATGAATGGCGTGACGACGGACTCGTAGAGCACGGCGAGCAGCATATAGATGAGCACCATCGCGAGGAGCAGGGCGGCTAGGAGCTCGGAAAATGCCTCGTTCATCTGGTTCGCCTGTCCTGTGAACTGGTAGGTGACACCCGCGCCGAGGTCGGCGCTCGCGAGCGCATTCTGCGCGTCGGTCACGACGTCGCTCATCGGCCTGCCCGAGATGTTCGCGCCGACCTTGATCGCGCGCTGCTTGTCGATGCGCTGGATGGCGACGGGACCGCGCCCGTCGCGGATCGTCGCGACATCGCCGAGGTAGATGAGCGAGCTGCCCGTCGCGAGCGGGACGTGTGCGACGTCGGACGGCTTGTAGTAGTCTGCGCCCTTGAAGCGGATCTCGATATCCGTGTCCTGCCCGCCGTTCCATTTGTCATTCGTGAGCGTGCCCGCCGATATGCCGGAGATCGCCGAGTTGAATGCGGTGTTGACGTCTGCGAGCGACACGCCATACGTCTTTAGCTTCGCGCGGTCGATGTCGAGCTGCAGCTCCGGCGTTCCTTCCGTATAGGAGGTGTTGACGTTCGTCACGCCCGGAATGGCTTTGAGCGTCTCGGCGGCTTTGTCCACGGCGGCATTCAGCTCGTCGGTTTGCGTGCCGCGCAGGATGATCTGCAGCGAGCCGCCGCCGTTTTTCGCGCCGCCGCCCCCTGCTGTGCCGGCGATGCTCGTCTGCGTCTCGGAGACGCTGACTTTCGCCGTGCGAATCTCGGCGGCGTATGTGCGCACTTCATTCGTGATCTCCCAGATCGTGCGCGAGCGCTCCGAGCGCGGCACGACCTGCACCTTGATGCGCCCCTCGTTCGACTTCGAGCCGCCCGCCTGCGTGAGGTAGTACTGCACCTCGGGGATGGCGGCGAGCTTTTCTTCGAGCTGCGCGGCGATCTTGTCGGGGACTTCCGCCGAAGCGCCGACGGGTGCCTGTATGTCGATGCGGAAGCTCGACTCGTCCGTCTTCGGCATGTATTCCGAGCCGACGATGCCGAGCGGCACGGTCGCCATGACGGCGAAGAAGATGACGGCAATCGCGGCGACCATGCGCTTTTGATGGGCGAGCGTCCACTCGAGCGCCGATGCGTAAAGCGCCACGGCGCGCGTTTCGATGCGGTCCATGAAGGCCCATAGGAACGTCGGCTTTGGATGCCAGCCGCCCTTGAAGAAGCGCGAGGCGAGCATGGGCGTCAGCGTGAAGGAGATGAGGAGCGAGAAGAAGCCCGCAAAGACGATGGTGAGGCCGAATTGGCGGAAATACTGCCCCGTCGAGCCCTGCATGAAGGCAATCGGCAAAAAGACGGCCGCGTCGCATAGCGTGATCGCGATTGCCGCCATGCCGATTTCCGTGCGCCCTTTTTCCGCCGCTTCCTTCGGTTCTTCGCCCTTTTTGAGGTGGCGCACGATGTTTTCGAGCACGACGATGGAGTCGTCGACGAGGATGCCGATGCAGAGCGTCATGCCCATGAGCGACATCATGTTGAAGGTGAAGCCCGCGAGGTACATGACGAAGAACGTCGAGACGAGCGAGGTCGGGATGGCGACCATGACGGCCGCCGTGCTGCGCCAGCCGCGCAAGAAGAGGAAGAGAATCAGTCCCGTCGTGAAGAGGCCTTCGATGAGCGTGCCCATCGTATTGTGCAGGGAGGTCTGCACGTAGTCCGCGTCGTTCGATATGACGATGAACTGGTAGTCGGGGTAGGCGGCGCGGAGCGTGTCGAGCTTCGCGAGGACGCCCTGCGCGGTTTGCACGACGTTCGCGTCGCTGTTCTTAAAAATCTGGACGTTGATCGCGTCCTCGCCGTTTAGCCTGCCGTAGCGTCCCGCGCGCGCGTCCTGCTCCTTGATCGTCGCGCCCGCCGCCGAGCGATATGTCCGAGACGCCGCCGACCTGCTGAAGCGCGTCCTGAAAGACGTTTTCCGTCGTCGAATACGTCTCGGCGAGGCTGTGCTGGGAGAGCACGGCAAGCTCCATGATGGGCTGCGCGTTGATGTCCTTTTTGACGACGGTCGGGTTACTCGCGGCGTCGGGCAGTCTGTTCTTGATCGCCTCGACCTTTTTCGAAGCGTCGATTGCCGCCGTGTTGGCGTCGGCGTCGATGTTCATTTCGAGCTGGACCTGCCCCTGTCCGTATTCCGATTTCGAGGTGATCTGCTTGACGTCCGAGATGCCGGAGAGGGCGTTCTCGACGGGCTTTACGATCTGCTGCTCGACGGCCTCCGCGCTCGCGCCGGGGTACTTGACCGTGACGGAGACGAATGGCGTGTTGAGCGCGGGCAGGAGCTCGACGCCGATGCGGTAGTAGCTGTACGCGCCGAGCACGACGAAGAACGCGACGATCATCGAAATGCCGACGGGGCGCGCGATGGAAAGACGTGTCATGTTCATGATGCTGCCTCGACTGCTGTGCCGTTCTTGAGCTTGTCCTGATTCGACACGACGACGATTTCGCCATCCGATAGCCCTTCGAGGATTTCTTCGGACGTGTCATTCAAAAGGCCGATCTTGACCTTGCGTTCCTCGACGGTGCCGTCGTCCTTCAGCACGAAGAGGACGGGTTCGCCGTTCTTCGAGAGAATGGCTTCCTTCGGCACGAAGAGCGTATTTTCGCGCTGGAGGATGTCGATTGCCGTATGCGCGAAAAGGCCCGCCTTGATCGTGTCGTCCTGCTCGTAGAGCTCCAGGCGCACTTGGTACGTCTTGGACGTCGCGTCCATCGCGGGGCTCACGTAGATGATCTGCCCGTCGAAGTCGCGCCCGAGCGCGTCGATCGTCACGCGCACCGCCATGCCCGGCTTTAGGATCGCCGCGTCGTTTTCCGAGAGCGTGCAGTCGACGTCGACGCTGCTGTTGTCGATGAGGGAGAACGCGCGCGTGCCGGCACTCACGATTGCGCCGACCTCGACGCCGCGATAGCCGATGATGCCGTCCTGCGGCGCGACGAGGAACATATCCTCACGCTGCTTGCGGAGGGCGGCGACGGCGTGCGCGTCCTTTTCCGCCGCGTAGTTCTTCGACTGGACGGCCGCCGCGCCGCCGTCCTGCACTTGGTTGGCGAGGACGTTGAACGCCGCCTGGCTCGCGAGGTATTCCTGCCGGACGGAGTTCAAGACGTCCTGCGAGATCGCGCCGATGTCGAAGAGATGCTGGTTGCGCTTGTACTTGTCCTCCTCGAGCGCGTAGTCGTTCTTCGCCTTGATGTAGTCCGCGTCGCGGCGTCATTCTGGCGAATGGCGATATCGAGGTCGCCCGTGTCCTGCTCCATGAGCACCTGCCCTTTGTGCACGAAGTCGCCGAGGTCGGCGTAGATGGCCGTGACCTTCCCCGTGTACTTCGGCGCGAGCGGCACATTGACCTCCGAGATCGTCTGCCCCGAGAGGGCGACGTGGCGCATCATGTCCTGCCGCGTCACCGTATAGACCGAGACGAGCGGTTTGCCCTTGGCGACCTTCGCCTTTTGCACCGTGCCCGTGCCGCCTAGATAGTGGAAGAGCGCCAGCGCGAGCACGGCGGCGGCCACGAGCCCTGCCGTGATTTTCTTTTGCTTGCTCCACGTTTGAAATCCACTCCGCATACGCAGCATTCTTTTCGTATCGTTTTACGCAGTATTGTTGCAACTATTATAATCCTTCTGAAAAAATGATGGAACGGGAATCACCTAATTTTTAGGAAGCACTGATTAATTCAGCCACCCATCTTCACACATCTGCACTGTCCTCTCGTCGTCGACAAATCCGCGGCGTAGCACCACTACGCCTGTGGTTTGTCTCCTAGATAGATACGGCGCATCTGTGTAAATCTGGACAACTTCATTTAATCAGCGCTTCCTTTAGCTAAATTTTGCCGCACGGCATCATTTTTCTGCCGAGGGCTTGACAACGCCGTTCGATGACGCTATACTCTAAACATATTTATCAGATATGTAAACGAGAACTTGTAAGAGTGAAGGGAGTCTTTTCGATGAGTGAGAATCGGAAGTACCGTTTTGAGACGCTTCAGCTCCACGTCGGGCAGGAGCAGGCAGACCCCGCGACGGACGCGCGTGCCGTCCCCATCTATCAGACGACGTCGTTCGTCTTCCACAATGCCCAGCACGCGGCCGACCGCTTTGCCTTGAAGGACGCGGGCAACGTCTACGCGCGCCTGACGAACCCGACGGAGGACATCTTCGCGAAGCGCATCGCGGCGCTTGAGGGCGGCGTCGCGGCAGTCGCTGTCGCATCGGGTGCGGCGGCTGTCACGTATGCGTTCGAGGCGCTCGTGCACGCAGGCCAGCACATCGTCGCAGCGACGACGATCTATGGCGGCACGTACAACCTCTTCGCGCACACGTTCCCGAACTACGGCATCGAGACGACGTTCGTCGACCCGACGAAGGGCGTTTCCGTATTCGAGGACGCAATCAAGGACACGACGCGCGCCATTCTCATCGAGTCCGTCGGCAACCCGAACGCGAACCTCATCGACATTCAGGCCGTTGCGGACATCGCGCACAAGCACAATATCCCGCTCGTCGTCGATTCGACGTTTGCGACGCCGTATCAGCTGCGCCCGTTCGAGTACGGTGCGGACATCGTCGTGCACTCGGCGACGAAGTTCATCGGCGGGCACGGCACGACGCTCGGCGGCGTCATCGTCGACGGCGGCAAGTTCGACTGGGAAAAGTCGGGCAAATTCCCGCAGTTCGTCGAGCCGAATCCGAGCTACCACGGCATCAGCTTCGCGCGCGACATCGGCGCAGCGGCCTTTGCGACGTACATCCGCACGCTTGTCCTGCGCGACGAGGGCGCGACGCTCTCGCCGTTCAACGCGTTCCTGCTCCTGCAGGGCACGGAAACGCTCTCGCTGCGCGTCGAGCGCCACGTCGAGAACGCGCTGAAGGTCGTCGACTTCCTCGCGAAGAACCCGAAGGTCGCGAAGGTCAACCACCCCGCACAGGCGAGCCATCCCGACCATGCGCTCTACGAGAAGTATTTCCCGAACGGCGGCATCTCGATCTTCACCTTTGAGATCAAGGGCGGCGCAGAGGCGGCGAAGAAATTCATCGACCACCTCGAGGTCTTCAGCCTCCTCGCAAACGTCGCGGACGTGAAGTCGCTCGTCATCCACCCGGCATCGACGACGCACTCCCAGATGAACGAGCAGGAGCTCGCCAAGTCCGGCATCACCCCGTCGACGATCCGCCTCTCCATCGGCACGGAGCATATCGACGATATTCTCTATGACCTCGAGCAGGCGTTCAAGGCAGTCTAAAAAGCATTGGACACTTCCTATCTATAAAATATACAGAGAAAGGTTCTATAATAAATGTTGTGGTGCATAGGTCAGCCATGCCACCGCAACATTTAT
>ERZ772945.2891-NODE-2891-length-10004-cov-8.459644_pt1 | contig 10004 bp, 9 predicted proteins | sample MGYA00511681_ERZ772945 | MGnify/ENA primary metagenome ERZ772945 (study PRJEB29015, sample SAMEA2737943) | human oral metagenome | biome: human oral; feature: human-associated habitat; material: dental | place: China | collected 2143 ... | reverse complement strand
TTTAATTCAGATTCTCTTATTTTTTATTTTGTCTAAATGAATCAAACATATTTTTAGCATTGCTGTAAAGAACTTTTACTTCGTAAGGTTTTACATCCACTTGTATTTTTCTCTCAGAAATTGCATAATTTTCTTTTGGATTTAATTGATTTTTATAAAATCCAAACATTTTTGGAACATTTAAGTTTAGTGGATAACTGTCGGTGCTGTTGTTTACCAAAACTATGATTGATTCGTTTCCTAAGGAAATTTCATAGGAAATAAAATCTGTATTTGGTTTTGGTGGTGTGTAGTCACGACCTTGATATAATTTTGCTCTTCTTGTCTGGTCAGCTAAATATGCTGCAATTTCAGTATCAACTCTACCTTTCGTCTTCCCATCACTATAAACTTCTAATATTCTAAGTTTTCCATTTTTAAACAAATTTTTGTGCTCTTTTCTTATTTTTAATAAACTTCTATAATGATTTTCAATTTCTTTGTTGCTTGTAACTGGATAAGAAATAAATTTTTGCACTTCATTTACTTCCACTGAATCTGGCAAACTTCTAAGTACTTTTTTATATTTACTTATATTATCAGTTTCATTATCATATGGTTCGTAATCATCCCATAACATAGGTTTTCTATTTCTAGGAGAATCCGCTCCCCACATTCCCTTTTCATCTCCATAATAAATAATAGGAGTTGCAGGTAACATCATTTGCATCGAAACCACTCTTTTTAATTTACTTATTGCAGTTCCATCATATAAATCAGGTCTTATGTTTAAATACTGATTTGACTGATTATTTCTGTCATAAACACGGTTTGCGTTTATCATTCCACTAAAAATTCTATCTGTGTCCAGTGAACCTATAAAAAGCTGCGTCATATTAAATCTGTCAGATGAATATCTATTATAAATTTCATTTAATTTTGAAGCAAATTCTACTCCATTTATACGATAATTAGGATTTGTATTTACGGTGTATTTAATTATATTATTTATAATATTATAATCCGCTCCACTGTCATAAACTCCATCATCTATATCTTTTGTAAAACTATTAGAAAACTCTCCAGTTATTAATAAATCTGGCTTATACTGCTTTAAATTTTCCGTGATATCAGCTATATATTCTTTATTTCTATCGTCATAATATACATATCTAATTCCATCAATTCCATCATCATAAATATTTTTCTTAAAAGTTTGGTCTGGTCCTAAAATCCATTTTTTCATCGAATTTTCAAAATAATTTTGAACTTCTTTGTTGCTCAAATCAAGCACCGTATCTTTTAAATACCAATCTTTAAACTCTTTATTTTCTCTCGCAAAAAAAGCTCCCGAAGTCACATCTGGTGCAACTTCCAAAACAACTTTCAAGCCTTTCTGATGCGCCTTTTTTACAAGACTTGCAAGAACCAAGTCAGAATCAGTCCAAACCCAGCTATTTATATTTCTCAAATCTTCCCCAAGCAAATTTTTATCAGTTGTCGGATTAAAAACTAATAAATTTAATTCTTTGTCACCATTGACATTGTGAACAGGTGCTTTTATATCAAGCGCCTTTATTGTCCCAGTCTGCTCAATAACTCCAAAATATGGATCTACATGATTAAAATAAATCGTATCATATTTATGATTTGACAACGAATAAAAAGGTGAAGATAAAATTATATATTCCACTCCTAAATTTTTCAAATAATCTAGTTTTTCTTCAACACCTTTTAAATCTCCACCATAATAACGGGTGTAATTTTGCACTTCATTTAACGCACTTTCTTCCCACTCATTTTTTTCTTCATAATTACTGTTCCATTCATTTAATGAAAATTGCGGTTTACTTCCATCTCCCCATTCAGCTAAAAGTAATTCTCTTTTTGTAGTTCCCGAACGAATTTCTCCAGTTGGTGCAGAAAAGTCATCAGTTCCAAATTCATTAAAGATCGCATCGTTGTCAACATCTCCATTTCTAAATGAATCAATGTAAATTTGGTAACCAACAGAACCTTTTGCCCAATCTGGAATCTGTGTCAATTTTTTTGAATTTGTATATTCAAATGGAATTACCGAACTTCTATTTTTTGTTAAATTTCTTCCCATAAAATATTTTGTCTTGGCGTCAGTTATTTCAAAAAAATAATCTTTAATCGTGTCTGGAACTTCTGCTAAAAATGTTTCGTTTCCACCATAATTTCCAATTCCACGCATCATTTTTTTTCCATTTTTATAAATTACTTCCACTGAATAAACATCGTTGTTTTTCGTTTTCATAAGTATTTTTACATTTTTCCCATCTTTTACACGATATTCAGAATTTTCTTCGTGTTTTAACGAATTTACATCTATTATTCCGTCATTTCTCTGACTGTATTTCAAATTTTCATTCGTACTTTTATTTTCTTGGTCGTCTATAATTTCTTCATCTATTTTTGAACTGTCATCTATAATTTCTTGCGTTGATTCGTCCAGATGCTCCATATTTGTATCTGCATTGTTCACTTTGTCACTTTTTTCTTTTGAAAAAGAAAGAGTTGTACCAATTATAAATAACAGAACTATAATTTTTAATTTTAATTTACTCATATTTCTCCTTTATCTTTTTTAATTTCTTTTGCCGCTGCAAGACAAAAAACGATAATATTTAAATTTTTAATTTTAGAACTTTGTAAAATTTCATTTTTTATTTCTTTTAAAGTCGCTCCTGTCGTAACAATGTCGTCAACAATCAAAATATTTTTATTACTAAAATCAATTCCCCCTGAAATTTCAAATGCACCTTTTATATTTTTTTTCCTTTTTTCCTCATCCAAAATTGACGCCATTTTTTTAGTATTTTTTGTCCTTTTAATTTTACAATATTTTATTTCTAAATAATTTAGAATCTCATCAACTTGATTAAAACCCCGTTCACTTTTTCTCTTTTTACTTACAGGCACACTTACAACAATATCTATTTTTTCTTTTTTCAAGATAAAATAAAATTCTTTTTTTATAAGTCCTGAAATAAATTTTGCCAAAATTTTTTTCTTGTTATATTTATAAGCATAAATCAATCTTTTAAATTCATTGTTATAATCCCATAAATAATAAATATTATTAAGTTTTCGCAATTTTTTTAAATCATTAAAAATTTTTTTAGTCTTTTTTGAAACTATTTTGCACTCAACTAATTCCTCCCCAGAAATTATATCTTTATTTCTAAAAAAAATTCCTTTAAAGTTAAAAATCTCGCTTTTTAATTTATCAATAATTTTTAACTGGGTCTTTGACTTTTTCAAGTACTTTAGTTGAGTACATTTCTGTATATCCACAATTTTGACATATTTTTAAATAAAACATATCTATTCCAATTTTCGCTTTTGTCGTTTTTGTTGTCGGCACTGCTATTTTTTTTATTTCAAATGTTTTTTCACCACATTTCAAGCATCTTTCATTATTTCTCATATTTCACCTCAAAACGCATTTTTTATCCATTCAATATTATTAGAAAAACTGTCTATTCCAATAATATCATACCTTACGCCACTATTCCATTTATTTTTTAATATATAAACCTGTGAAGTTGCCAAAATTTTTTTTTGCTTTCTTTGTGTAACCATTTCAACGGCTTTCCCAAAAAAATCATTTTTTCTATATTTAACTTCCACAAACACAAGTGTTTCGTCATTTTCAAAATCTTTAAAAATCAAGTCAATCTCCCCATACCTGCTAGAAAAATTTCTTTCAACAAAAACAAGTCCCTTTAAAGTTAAATACTCTTTCGCAATCTCTTCATATTCAAACCCAATTTTCCTCTTATTTCTCAATTTTCCCATTTTAAATCCAATTCCCTTTTTTATTTTTCTAAAAATATTTTATCACATTTGAAGCGAAAAAACAAAATTTTCATTTTTTACAATTTTTATAAATTTATATCTTATTTTTTAACTAACAAACAAAAATATAAGATTATACTAATCAAAAAACCATAATAAAAAGGTACAATTTTAATATGAAGAAAAAACTTATGTATCTTTTTATTATGTAAAAAATTATAAAAATAAAAAAAGGAAGTGATCTTTTATGAAAAAAGTACTAATTCTAATGTTATTATTAGGTAGTTTTGCTTTTGGTGAAAGCATGTCAATTGAAACTAGAAAATCAGATAGATGTGTTCCAGCAAATTATAGCCTTGATTATCAAGGAATAGATTCTTTTAATGATGGATATTATGCTCACATGTATGAATATGCTAATTGCAAAATAGGTGGTCATTATTTTCACAATGTACGATTAGCAATAATTACAAAAAGCAGTAATGAATTTACAGATACTCTTTCATCTTTAACATTTTATCCTAAAAAGACCGTATACTATTACCCAAATGAAAATAAAATTTCATTTAACATAAATAAAGTGGTATCATGGAAGCATTAAACAACAATTTAAAAATTTTCGTTCAAACCTCTGAATAATGTATAATAAAATAATTATACATATTTGGAGGTTTTTATTTTGGGTAATATAAATTAAAAGATATAAAAAAATTGCAAAAAAATATGATATAATTTAAAAAAAATAAAAAAAAGGAGATAAAAATAAAAATGAATAAAAAATTTAACTACAAACCATTAATTGAATACACAAATTATGAAGGGAAAAAATATGTAAAACCTGAAAAAGCTGGAGATTTAAAGGAAGATATGGAACTTTTTAGAAAAAATGGACAAAATGCTAGAAAAGTTTTTACGGAAATTGCAAAGGCTTTGGAAGAAAAGACAGATGGATTTCATTTGCAGAAAGTTAGTAGCTGGATGAATCAGGCTCAGATTGCAAGACCTTATCTTTGGGTGTTTTTGCGACAAGATGGGGATAGTGATACTGAATCAGGGATTGCTTTGAGAGTTTTTAAAAATGGGAAGACTAAGAAAATTGGGATTTCGCTTGAAGTGAGTTTTGTTGAAAGAAAAATTGGGGAAAATACGCTTGATAATCAGAATAAAGTTTTAGAAGTGCCGATTAATGAACCACTTTATTATTTTGTGCAATTTGCGAAAAATAAGGAAAACTGTGCTTTAGATAGATTTGAAGGAAATGAAAAAAATAGAAAGAAATTTATTAAAAATTTGGAAAATGGGGAAATCAGGAAAGTTTTGGTTAAGTTTGATGTGGAAGAGATTGAAAGATTTGAGAGTTTGGATGAGCTTGTTGAGAAATTTTTGGAAGGTATTAGATTACTTATGCCGTTTTATGCTGCTACTCACTAAATAATAAAGTTGTTTAAATTTAAAGGAATTTACTACTATTGAATAAAAGACTAAAAAATTTGTTGTAAAATAAATAAAATATTATTTTTATATTAGACTTGTTCAATAACTATATAAATTTAGGATTTGACAAAATAAATATTTTAAAACTAGAGGTTATTCCTTGTAAACTTAGGTTATCGAACATATCTATTATATTATTTGAGAAAAAATTAGGAGTGATGATTTTGAATTTTGATGAAGCGTTTAAAATACTGGAAATAGAACCGACAGATGATAAGAAGAAAATAAAAATTGCATATTCTAAAATGTTAAAAAAATATCATCCTGAGGATTTTCCTGAGATGTTTATGAAAATTAATGAAGCGTATAGGGTTGCTTTGGAGTTTGAAAAATTTGATTTTAATGAAATTAATTTTAATAAGGTGAATTTTAAAAATAAAAATTTTTTTGAAATTGAACAAAAGTTGGAAAAAGATAGATATGAGGAAGTTTCTTTTGGAAATGATATTCAAAAGTCAGAGATTGAAAATGAAGAATTTTCTGATATTTTTAATGGGAAATATGAATGGATGGAAAAAAATTTCAAATCTTGGATAAAAGAAATTCGTAGGATTTTAAATGGCGAAAAAGTTTCTTTTATTTACTTAAAAGTTTTTTTGAAAAGATTTGATAAGTTTTCAGATGATGAAAAGTCTAGAATTAGAGATATTTTAGGATTGGAAAATAATGATTTTGAAGATAATTTGATTTTAAAATCAGAGAATCTTTTTGAATTTGAAAAAGAATACATTATTTCCTGTTTATCAAATAATAAAAATGAATTTTGGGAAATAAAGGAGCTTTATAACAGTAAAGAGAAAAAAGATAATGACAAGGCTCTAGAAAATTTTGTGGAAAGATATTTTAATGTGAAAAAGTTGAATATTTTTGGATTTTTTATATTTTGGAATATTTATTGTGGAAATTATAAATATCTTGATATAAAAATAAATAAAAAAATTCACAATTTATTTTTTGATTTGGCAAATAATTTATTTTTTAAAAGAATAGTTTACAGTTATAAGAAAATAAAGAATATATTTTATCATTTGGAAATTACTTGCGAAGACGATATTGGAGAAGATGACGCTTTTATACACACTCTAATATTTCTTCTTAGTTGTCTTGCACTAATTTTTATTTGCATATTTAGTTTACCAGCAATAATAAATACAAAGGAAATAGATTATAGAAATGTCGTGAAAAGTTTTGAATTAGTGAGAATTTATTGGATTGTGCTTACAGTTACAAGAATTTATTTAGATTTTTCACTTGCAAAATGTGGAAACAATTTAAATATGGCAAGCATGTTAAATATACAGATAATTTTGCTTGGAAGTTATTTAATTTCGATTTATTTTAATTATAAAATTAAAGATTTTCTATTGTTTGGAATATTAATATGGATGCTTATAAAATTAATAATTGTAAATAGAATAAAATATTTAAGATTGAAAAATTATGCAAAAAAAATTTTAGATAGAATATATAATTAAAAATTAAAGAATCAAGACTATTTATCAAAAAATAATAAAATATAAAAAATAAAAATTGAAAAATGTTACATTAAGTAAAATTTTCTAAACTTTTATAAATAACCAAAATATTATTAAAGGAGAAAAATAAAAATGGGAAGAATGATTGGAATTGATCTGGGAACAACGAATAGCCTAGCTACATATATTGACGATAATGGGAAAATAGAGTTTATAAAAAATGAATATGGAAATATTTTGATTCCATCTGTTGTGGGAATTGATGAAAATGATGATATTATTGTAGGGGAATTAGCAAAAGAAAGAAGAATGATGAATGCTGCGGAAACTGCAAGTAATTTTAAAAGAAGAATTGGAACAGATGCAAAAATTAAAGTTAAAAATAGAACTTTTGATGCACAAATGTTATCTTCATTTGTTTTGAAACATTTAAAGGAAAATGCTGAAAAACAGCTAAACGAAAAAATAAATAGGGCGATAATAAGTGTACCGGCATATTTTAATGATAAACAACGCAGAGATACAAAAATGGCAGCAGAATTGGCAGGACTTACAGTAGAAAGACTTATAAATGAACCAACAGCTGCAGCATTGTCACTTGGAAGCAATATTTTAAATCAAAATTTAAAGTTTATTGTGCTTGACTTGGGCGGAGGGACATTTGATGTTACTTTGCTTGAAACATTTGAAAATATTATGGATGTGATTTCTATAAGTGGGGATACGATGCTTGGTGGAGAAGATTTTACTACTAAAATTTGTGAAATTTTTCTAAAGAATATTAAATTAGCAATAACAGATTTGAGCCGTGATGAAAGAACAAAATTGTATACAAAAGCAGACAGAGCGAAAAAATTAATAAGTTTAAGAGATGTTGAAATTGAGCTAGAAATTAAAGGAAAAAATTATAAATCAGAAATTACACAAAAGGATTTTAGAGAAGCTGTAAAACCGTTGCTTGTGAAAATGAAAGCCGCAATTGACAAGGCTTTGCAAGATGGAAATACAGATGCCAGAGAAATTGAAAAGGTTGTTTTGGTTGGGGGAGCTGTAAAATTAGGGATTATTGAAGAATTTACAGAAAAATATTTTCATAAAATGCGTGGAGAAAAAATATATTTTAGTAGCGAGAATTTTATCGAAAATAATAAACTTGTGTCAATAGTGGCAAATCCTGATACAGTTGTAGCTTACGGTGCTGGAATTGCAGTTGGAATGAAAGAAAGAAACAAAATGTTTAAGGAGAGAATTTTAACTGATGTTTGTCCATTTACTTTAGGAACAGAACTTGTAGGAAACCGATTTGCACCAATTATTCCTAGAAATACAACTGTTCCAACAAGTAAATCTGAATATTTTTACACAATAGATGACTATCAGGATAAGGTGAATGTTGGAATTTATCAAGGAGAAAGTCTAAATATAGATGACAATTTGTTTTTGGGAAATTTTTTGATAGATGTGCCACGAAATATAGCAGGAAAGGAAGCTATAAATGTCAGATTTACTTATGATATAAATGGTATTTTGGAAGTGGAAGCGACAGTTGTGAGTACAGGACTTAAAAAAAGTAAATTGATTGTAAATGGAGATTTATCTGAAGAAGAAAAAAACGAGAAAATAAAAATGCTGGAAGAAATAAAAATTCAGTCTGAAAATAAAAATAAGGATAAACTGCTGATTGAGAGAGCAAATAGAATTTATGCTGAGATAGTAAATACAGAAATAAGAAATCATATTTCTGGTTATTTAAAAAAATATCAAATGGTTGTAGCAACAGGCGATAGAATCCGTATTCAAAAGGCGAAAGAAAGTTTCTCACAGTTTCTTGATAAAATTGATCCTGAAATTAATGATATGAGTATAGAAGATATTTTGAAAGATTTTGAAGACGAAATGGAAGAAGAAGATATGAAAGAAGAAGATGAACTGGAGTTTTGGAATTAAAAAATGATTCTTAAGTATGAAGAAAAATAATTAAATATTTAAATTTTAATGATTTTGAAATTACAAAAAATGAGGTAAAATATATTGAGAAACTGAAAATAAATAATAAATTAAAGTAAAATAAATTTGTTTGACAACTTTTTTAAAAGGAGTGAGATGGTTATGAAAAGAAAAAATTTATTGAAAATATTGGGATTATTGATCTTAGTAGGAAATGTTGCAAATGCTGAATATTCTGGGAAATTTGAGAAAACTTATTCTAAAAATTCAGATTATAAAATGAAAATTACGAGTGTTAAAAGTGGAAAAAGTAAGAGAAATGTTTCAAAAATATTAAGTAATCAAGAAATTGATTTGAAACTTATTGAAAAAATTGGGGATTCAAATTATTTTAGAAATAAAAATGGGATTTATTATAAAAGTGGAGAAAAAGTTTTGAAATTGGATGGAGTTGATAAAGATAGTTTTGAAGTTATGAAATTTGGAAATTATGGGAAAGATAAGAATAGTGTTTTTTATCATAATAGAAAATTGGATGGTGTTAAACCAATTGGATTTGAGGAACTGGATGAAAGATTTGCGACATATGAAGGTGTTCTTTTTAATAATGGAAAAAAAGTTGAGGGAGTGAGAAGAATTGAGAGTGGCGATATGGATATGAATGGTCTTGAAAGAATTAGAATTTCTGATCGTTGGGATCTAGGGTACTCAAATTATTTCAAAAATAAAGATGGAATTTATTATGCGGGGGAAAGTAAATTTCTTAAATTGAACGGTGCAGATAAAGATAGCTTTAGTGTGACTTTTAAAGGAAAATATGGAAAAGATAAAAACAGTGTCTATTATCAAGATAAAAAAATGGACGGTGTAAAACCAAGTGAATTTATGGAGTTAAATGATGTTTTTGCAAAAGATCGAAATAATATTTATATTGATGGGAAAAGACTTGAGAATTTTGAGGCAAGAGATTTTTTAATTTTGGATGAAAAGAGATTCGAGTATAAAAATAAGAAATATTATTATGATAAAAAAAGTAAAACTGTTAAAGAAGATAAAGAAATTGAAAAAAGTTTTTAAAGTTATCAGACAGAACTAATACTATTTTTTTAAGGATCTTGAATAAATTTACCATTTTAAATAGAAAAAAAATTAAAAATGACAAGGAGCAAAATATGAAAAGAAAAAGTTTACCAAAAATATTGGTTTTATTTATTTTAGCGGGAACTATCGCAAATGCTGAGTATTTGAAAAAGGATGGAGAAGTTTATTATGAAATGCCATATC
>ERZ772945.2886-NODE-2886-length-10011-cov-15.090096_pt1 | contig 10011 bp, 7 predicted proteins | sample MGYA00511681_ERZ772945 | MGnify/ENA primary metagenome ERZ772945 (study PRJEB29015, sample SAMEA2737943) | human oral metagenome | biome: human oral; feature: human-associated habitat; material: dental | place: China | collected 2143 ... | reverse complement strand
CTCGCCCACGAGCCCGAGGGCCTCGGAGACGAGGGCCTCGACGGCGTCCTGGCCGGGCTGGACGAAGGTGGCCAGAGCGGCGCCGGCCCAGCGCTCGCCCCCGGCGAGCCACCACTGGCGCGGGGGCAGCACGGTGGGGCCCGGGAACCGGCGCACCGTCGTCGCACCGTCGTCGCCGCGCAGCTCGATGCGCACGTAGGTGGAGCCGGGCCGGGCCACCTGGAGCAGGGCGGCGCGGTCCAGGACGAGGGCGCGGGTCTCGTTCAGCGCCGGGGCGGAGGCCCGCCAGGTCAGGCGCCAGGGCTCGGTGATCTCGTGCATGCCGTCGTCCTCGATAATGGTCAGGACCACCTCGATGGGACGCGGGTCGGAGGAGGCCCGGTCCCGGGACAGGCGGATGGACACGGCGGGCCGGACGCCCGCGACGGCGTGGGCGTAACTGACGACGCCGATGCGCTCGAGCTCGCCGCCGACCTTGACGCGGACGGCGTCCAGCGGGTCGCGGCGGGGGCCCCGGCCGCCGTCGACGGCGCGGATGAGCCCGCGCAGCTCGGCGTGGCCGGACTCGGCGCCGATGATCCGGAGGGTCTCGCCGACGGCGTCGAGGGCGGCCAGGACCCGGTCGGCGGACAGGGAGTCGGCGCGGACCGCCTCGTCGCGGAAGAGCTGCACCTCCTCGAGCGCGGCCGTCAGGCCCTGGGGCGGGGGCGGGAGGCGCCCGTCGACGTCGCGGGCGGTCAGGATGCGGATCTGGGTGGACAGGTCGGCCAGGTCGGGGTCGGGGACCTCCGGCGCCGTGCCGTCGGCGGTCAGGAGGCGGCGCAGCTCCTCGGGGGAGGTGCGCCCGCCCAGGACGGAGCGGGTGTAGCGCTCCAGCCGGGGCGGCAGGATTTCGAGGAGCCCTTTCAGGGCGAGATTACGGTTGTCGAGCTTCATGAGGCCATCGAGTGAGGGATGCGGGATGCGGGTGCCCCGCTCCTCGGGGGCGCCGGTGGGGGGCCGGCGCGACGTCGGAGGGCGGCCGTAGTGGGGCGGACGCGGCCGACAACCAGGGTACAGCCTCCACGCGACGGTGTTGCGAGAATGCGCCATCCGCGTCCCGGGCGGGGCGGGACGGGGCCGGGGCGCCGGCGGGCCGGGATCTGGCGCGTCGTCCGTCTGAGCCCCGCCTCCGCCGCCGACCGCGTCCCTGGGTCCTTCGCCCGCGCTGAATCCTTCGCCGTCGCGCCGACCCCGGGGGAGTCGAATTGGTGATGTCACCTCAGCTCACATCGCGCCAGGTGGGCTCGCGAGAATCGAGCGCAGGTGGATTCCGTCGCGCTGAGCTCGCACGGCGCGAGGTGGGGCGGATTCTGTTGCGCTGAGCTCGCATTACGCAAGCCGGGTCCGGGTCCGCGCCGGCTCGTAGGCGACCGCACCGACCCGGGAGGCGTCACGGATCCGGCACCGGTCCCCGCCCCGTGGGTGCGCCCCTAGCGTGGTGGCGTCGTGGAGGTCCTGGACGGTGAAGTTCGTGGCCGACTCGTGCGCCCTTAGCGTGGTGGCGCCGTGGGGCTCCTGTTCAGCGGCCCCGGGGTTCGCGGGGGCGCGCCGAACCGTCTGCTACGCCTCTTTCCCTCCGCTACGCCCTTTCATCCTCCGCTACGCTCCTTTTTCCCGTACAGCAGAGGGCGCAGAGGCGTAGTGAAGAGAAAAGAGCGTAGCAGAGGGGGAGAGGCGGGGCGCGTCTCTCATTGAGCCTTTCCCACCGGGTCACCGAAGATGCTCCGGAGCGGGATCTGCGCCGCGGTCCGCGACGACCGCGACTGGCCCCTTCCTCGTCGAGACGTGCACTTTGCACTCGAGAATGACGGTTGGAACTGCATGTTCGAGTGCGAAGTGCACGTCTCGGCGTCAGGGGGTGGCGTCCAGGGGCCGTCGTCGCGACCCGTGCCGCCCATCCCGGGGTCCATGGCGGCGCGGTTTGTCCAAATCTGTTGCAAAGGCCCCGATCGCGCCGGGGCGCCGGAGAAGAATCGTTGATATTCCGCGGTTCTTATCGCGGCCGATCCCGGTCCGGGGCGCCTTTGCAACAGATTTGGACACGCCCCCGACCCGGACCGCCACAGGAGTCCCACCAGCACCACCCCGGGCGAGTCAGGCCGCGTACAACAGGGGCCCGCCCGCGCGGCGCCCCACCCGCGCCACTATGACGCTCCTGGCCAGTCCGGGGACCTTCCTGGTGAGAAAGGCTCAACGTGAACTGAGGTGACATCACCGAATCGACTCCCCCGGGGCCGGCGCGACGGAGGGACCCGGCGCGGATGAGAATCCCAGCCAGGGAACTCGGCATGCCGGTCGCCGAACTCAGATATATTCGAAGCACACCCGCCAGCGCCCCAGGAGACGAGACTCATGCTGCTGCCGACTGAGGAAATCGACGCCGACCAGGCCCTGCTGAGCGTGGGCGCCACCCTCATCTCGCTGCTCGAGGCGCCGGCCACGGTCTCGGACCTGTGGGAACGGTTCCGTCAACACACCCGGCGCACGGGCCGTCACGCGAGGGTCGCCTTCGACTGGTTCGCGCTGGCCCTGTCCATGCTGTTCACCCTTCAGGTCGTCAGGTGGAATGATAATCAGGAGTTGGAGCGCTGCCATGCTCCTGCATGAGGCGGGAGCCTCGACAAGAGATCGCGGCGCCCCGATCTCGATAAGCACGCATTCAGAGCAGCGTTGGAGCTGGACGACGGCTGCGTCGCATTCGTCTGACGGCCGGACTCGGGCCATTGCTCCTGGCTCTCCCGCCCGGTGGGCGCGCGGGTCCACGCTGACGGAAGCCACGACGATCTGGGCGGCAGTCCCCCGCCCGGTGGGCGCGCGGGCCCACGGTTGCCCGGTCTGGTTACCGGCCCGGCTTCCCTCCCCGCCCGGCAGGCTCCCCCCACCGGCTACTGGCTCCCGGCTGCCGCTCACCGGCGTCGGCGCACGATCTGGGCGATGAGCTCGCGGCTGCAGCCCAGGGCCCGGGCCAGCGCGGTGTAGGACCAGCGCTCCGGCTCGGCCCGCCGGAGCCTGTCGATGATCTCGTCGCGCTCGGCCCGGTAGCGGGCGGCGACGGCGTCGGCCTCGAGCGCCTTGGCGTGCAGCTCGGCGGCGCGCGCCGCCAGGGGGTCGGAGGTCCCCGTCGTGCGGGACGGGCGAGCGCGAGGAGGGCGACCACCCCCCGATGGGGCGGTCGCCCTCCTGGCTCTTACGCCGCGCAGCGGGTCAGAGGCCACGGGCGAACTCCGTGATGAGGCTCGGCACCGCGGCGTCGAAGCCGACGACGTCGAGCATGCCCGGGTCGTCCGGGTCGGCGATGGAGAAGCCCGTCGCCGTCATGCCGACCACGATGAGCCGCGCATTGATGCCGCTGCGCTCCCGGTAGCGCCGCAGCGCCTGATGCGGGTGCACCTTGCCGGCCCACGTCTCGTTGTCGGTGTAGACGACGAAGGTGTCCACCGCGAGCTTCCGCTCGGTTGCGTACAGCATGGGCAGCGCGCAGTCGGTGCCGCCCATGGGGATGGCGTCCACCGCGGCCAGGGCGTCGTCGAGGCGGCGCCGCGGCGAGATGTCCAGCGGGGCGAGGGCGGGCCTGTACCAGCCCTCACCCGCGGAGAACCCGTAGGCCGCCGCGTCCGGCTCGGTCGCCAGCTGCACCAGGGCCAGCGCCGCCGACGCCTCCCGGGCGGTGAGTCCCATGCCCGAGATCGGCATGGTCATGGACCCGGAGACGTCCACGGCCAGCATGGTGCGCCTGCCCGAGGGCTCCACCGCCCCGAAGGCCGCGTAGAAGGCCGTGTCCAGGGCGTCGGCGACCCTCGTCGTCGGCTTCCACCGCGCGGTGCCGCGGTGCGAGACGCCCGAGGCGTAGGTGCGCTGGGCGACCAGCACGCTGATCGGGTGCACGCGCGCGGCCCGCAGACGGTCGGCGTCGGTCAGCTGCGAGCAGACCTCCTTGGTGCGGCCGCCGAGCGCGGGCAGCAGCCCCAGGCGGGTCAGGCGCGGCAGCTGGCGCATGAGGGCCGTCATGGGCACGCCGACGTCGAGCAGCGCGCTCCACACCTCCGGCTCGGCCAGCGCGGCGTCGGGCAGCATCTCCCAGGTCAGGCGGTAGTCGCGGACGAGCCGCGCCCAGACCCGGGCGGCGGTCGCCTCCTGCGCCTTGACGAAGCCCTCGATGAGGGCGGGGGCCGCCTCCCCGACGGCGCCGTGGGCGATCCAGTCGAAGGTGGCGCGCAGGCCGGCGTCGTCGGTGCGCGGGTGCGCCAGGCGCAGCAGGTCGCGGTGCGTCCAGCCCCCGCGCCGGCGGTACTTGACCGCCTGGTAGGCGAGCCGGTCGGCCGTGCGGCCGGTGTACCAGGAGCCGACGGCGCGGCGCAGGCCGCGTCCCCAGCCGCGGAACTGCTCGACGTAGCCGGCGAAGGTGAACAGGTGCGATCCGGTGCGGGCGACCTGGGGCAGCGCGGCGAGGGCGGCCTCGCGGGCCTGGGGCACCGAGGCGGCGTAGGCCAGGGCGAACAGGGCCGGGTTCTGGCGCGGCGCCGCGCCGCTGGTCGAGACCCGCACGATCGTGTCGACCAGGGTGCGCGGGTCGTCGGCGGCCATGCGCCTGAGGACCTCGGCATTGTCGATGGCCAGGTCCTGGGCGCTCGTGTAGTAGGTGCCGCCGTCCACGCCCAGGATGAGGAACCGGCGCAGGCGCGCGGCGTCATCGAGGGCGAAGACGTAGCCGCCGGCGGAGTTCGGCACCTGGTCGGCGGTGGCTCGCCGGCGCTGCGGCGTGAGCCGGGTGCCGATGGAGCTCAGGATGTCCACAACCTTCCCCTTCCGGATGATCCGCCGACCCGGGCGGCGGGGGCGAAGCAGCGCAGCGTGCGGCCCGCCCCGCGCGGCCGGAGCCGTACGGGGTCTGCGCGGATGCCGGGAGCGGGCGTGTCTGTGCCTCCGGATCCTCCGAAGAGGGCCGGGAGTCGAACCCGGCTGTGCCAGTCGATAACCGAAGAGCCTCCGGCCCGCCCGCGGCATCCGAGCAGGTGCCGGCCTGCGCCGGCACGAAGGAGTGTAGACCCCTACACACCTGTAGGGCAAGGTGTCCTGCCGAGAGGCGCTCGGGGACGCTCGGCGGCCAGGCCGGCCGGCTCGACCAGCCGGCTCGACCGCGGGGCGCACGGGAAGGAGGCAGAGGGAGGGCCCAGGCGGTCGTGTGCAGCGATGACCGGGTCAGCCGCTCTGCCATTGAGCTACCGGCGCAATGCCGACGGGGACTCGAACCCCGAACAGGCTGATCCGTGTAGAAGACGATAACCGATCATCATCGGCCCGCCTGGACGGGACGAGAGCGTAGAGGAGCGTCGGCCCCGGCGCAAGGTCCGGGCCAGCGACGAACCGCTCAGCCGGGCACAGCCCGGCTCGGCCCGGCTCGGCCCGGCTCAGCCCCGTCGGCCCGGCTCAGCCCGGCTCCCGGGCCGCGCGCCCGGGGAGCCGGCCCTGGGGAGAAGAGCCCAGTGCGGTTGCCGACGGCCGCTCATACCCTGCCTGCGTGAACGCCTCCCACACCTCCCGCTCCCGTCGCCGCAGCCGGAGCCGACAGTCGCAGTCGGCCTCCACCGGCTCGGCCCGCTACGGCATGATCCCCTTCCGAGTCTCCTACGGAATAGTTCCGTTCGGCCCGGCCTCCTCGCGTTCGAAGCGCAAACGCCGGTCTGCCGCTGCGAGCGCCTCCCGCCGGCGGTCCCCGGCGTCGTCGTCCTACGCCCGGTCCCGGCCCGCGGACCCGGCCCCATTCTCCGTGTGGTCCGCCGGCGCCCAGGCGCGCCGCCAGCGGCTCATCATGCTGCGCTGGGTTCTCGTGGCGCTGACCATCACCGTGGTCGAGACGGGAGCCATCGCACTGACCGTGGGGCCTCCGTACACCACGAGCACCATCTTCACCCACACCTCGCCGATCCTCCTCGCGCAGGCCGCAGTGGCGGATGCCGTGCTGCTCGCCGTCGTCATGTCCCGAACCGTCGTCGATGCGCACAGCAGGGGCTTCCGGGGCGTGACCCTCCTGTGGATCACCGTCGCGCTCTGCAGCCTGTTCCTGGTCTGGCCGGCCATCCTCTTCGTGCTGTACTGGTGCATCGTCCTCGTCAGCGCCGACAGGTTCGGCGACCTCACTGCGGGCTTCCCCACCGCGTTCACCGACCTGCTCCGGCTCGCCGAGCCCTTCGCCGCGGGCGTCTGCCTGCTCATGCTCGTGCTCGCGACCAGTGCCACGATCCTGGAGCTCCGGCGGGCGCAGGAGGACCGGACGGCGCAGACGGTACGTCCGGCACCGACGCCGCGTCCCCGGAAACGCACGAGGGAACCGTCGATCGCGGCCGCCCCCGACCGTCTCGCTTCTCCCGCCCCCGACCGCTCCCGGGCCAAGGAGCGGGAGAAGTGGGACAGGCGGAGGAAGTGGGAGAAGCGAGACGATCGGGACGAGCTGCCCCCGCGGTACCCCCCTGGGCTCAGGCCTCCAGAGTCCTGACGCGCGCGCCGGCCGGCCGGTTCAGGCTGCGCCTGCTGCGCCACCTGGCGGCCTGGCGCAGGGTGAGCTGGCGCGTGAGGGACATGGCCGCGCCCGAGACGACCGCGAAGGCGACGACCTCGCCGAGCTGGTAGTTCAGCACCTGGTCGTCGTCCTGGGGCGCGGGCCGCCCGGTGACGGCCTTCCAGCCGGCGGCGACAACCTTGTCGGCGACAATGCTGGAGGCCAGCAGGATCAGGGCCGAGGCGGCCGCCCAGGCGAAGTCGTTCTTGCTGTCGGTCATTGTGGCTCCGTTCTTCGGTTCGTGGGCCGACGGCGGTGTGCGCGGCTCCCGGCGTCGAGATAGACATTTTAGGACGAGATAGACGGTGTCACCGCCGATCTCGTACGAAAATGTCTATCTCGACAGGGCGGGGGCGCCGCGGGCCCCCTCGGCGCTCGAGGGGGTGATGGGGGCCGTTGTCAACACCTGGAACCGTCGTCTGGGCGTCCCGGCTGCCAGCGTCGTCGTCGATGAGGACGTCCTGCTGCAGCTCAGTGGCGCCCTGAGCGTGCCTCTCGGGGGCGGGGTGACGGACTCGCAGCTCGTCTCCCACCTGCGGGACGCCGTTGACAGCAGCCGCGAGATGTTCGACTACCTGGGGAACGTGCTCCCGGAGAGCAGGTTCGACGAGATCGCGAAGAGAGTGGGCATCGACCTCTACGGCGAGACCAGCCCCGATGTGGTCATCGCCACCGCCAAGCGGTACATGGCGCAGGCCGAGGGGCTCATGTACGCGGACTCCGACAAGGCGGCCGAGCTGATCGGACGCGCGGGTGAATGCGTGACGCGCGCCGGGCTGGATCCGGAGGAGATCGGCATCGATGCGGCGCTCGCGCGACTGCTGAACAAGCAGCTCCGCGACCGGGGAACGTCCCGGGAGGAGCTCGCCGGCGAGCTCGAACGTTTTCTGCGCCGGGACAGGGACGGGGCGGCGTTCGAGAACAAGTTGTTGCGGGATTCTCACGAGTCTCGGAACCGGCCCGAGAACAGGCGGACGCGGATGGCGCAGCGCGTGGCGGCCCTCCTGGAGGGGCTCGGCGTGCAGCCGTCCGCCGACCCCGAGGACGACGAGCGCCTCGTCGCCCGGCTCGACGGGAGCACGCTGACGATCAGCACCACGGATCAGCGGCTGGATGTCGTCTGCCGTTTCGACGACCTCACCGTGCCCGCCCCGGACGACGATCAGACCTCCACCGCGCTTGTGGCCGCCAGAGCCTGGAATCAGGGTTTCAATGCCTTGGCCGTACGGGTCACCGGGGCGGGGCTGGCAAATGGCAGGTACAGGGGCGAGCCCGGTGCAGGCCTGGGGACGGGCGCCGATGCTCCGCTCGGGGTCGAGGGCTACGCCTGCTGGCTCGAGCGTCCCGGAATGACCGACCGGCAGCTGACGGCCCTGCTCGAGGCGGTTCTCACCGAGGCGCCGAAGCTGCCCACCTTCTGGAGGGAGAACGTCGCCGACGCCGAGGACGAGCGCGAGTTCCTGAGGCGTCAGGGCTGATTCCGACGCCCCCTCGCCGAGATCGGTCGAGCCTCTGCCGAGATCGGTCGAGCCTCTGCCGAGATCGGTCGAGGCTGTTCGGGTGGGTATGAGGCCGGGCTGCACATGGGAGAGCGGGGACTTTACGAAGCCAATGCGGTCTTTCGTTGGAATTCTGCGGATACTCGAAAACTGTCAAGATTAGTTGACGGGCTCCCATGTGCGTACAGGGGGGTCTGCGCACATGGGAGAGGTGCGCCGGTGCTTGTCGAGATTCCGTTCCCGCGAGATTCCGCGGTTCTGTTCAGCACGGGTCGGAAACGAATGTGCAACATCCCCACTCCGGCGCTCGCGGGCACCGGCCGGGCACCGGCCGACTGCTTGCCGAGCCGCCTTTTCCGGCCGAGGCCGGCCTCCTGGAGGTCTCGGAGAGCCTCGGAGTGCCGATGGAACTCCGGCGGCGAGATCGGTCCGGCTCCAGCGTGAGGACGCCAGAATCGACCACCTGGGAACCGATCATCTAGGCTTGCCCCTCGACAGGGGAGCGCCCCGCTGTCGGCCCGGGGCCCGAGCCACCCCGCACCGGCGGCAGCGGCGCTGAGAGTGCGGGCCACCGCAGACCCTCGAACCTGCTCCGGTTAGCACCGGCGAAGGAAGTCGAGCCGAATCTCCCCGGGCGCGGACACCGGTCCGCCGCGCCCGGGCCCTCCCGGCACCCATCCAGGAGGAACCATGACCACTCGCATCACCAGCGCACCACCCGACCGCACCCGACCGCCGCGCCACGCCCGTCTGGCCCGCCGCACCCTGCTGGCCGGATCCGCGGCCACCGCCGTCGGTCTGGCGCTCGCGGCCTGCGGCTCCAAGGGCTCCGGCGGCTCGGGCTCGGCCGGCGACACCGTCACCGTCGTCACCCACGACTCCTTCTCCGTGCCCGACGACCTCATCGCCGCCTTCAAGGAGGACACCGGCTACGAACTGAAGACGGTCGCCTCCGGGGACGCCGGGGAGCTGACCAACAAGCTCGTCCTGACCAAGGACGCGCCGCTGGGCGACGCCTTCTTCGGCGTGGACAACTCCTTCGCCTCCCGCATCCTGGACGAGGGGGTCCTCGACACCTCCGCCACCGTCGACCTGCCCGAGGGCGCCGACCAGTACGTCATCGACGGCACCCCGGCGCTGACCCCCATCGACTTCGGCGAGGTCAGCATCAACATCGACACCGCCTGGTTCGCGGACCACGGCGCCACCCCGCCCGCCGCCTTCGAGGACCTGGCCAGGGCCGAGCACAAGGACCGGTTCGTCGCCATCAACCCCTCGACTTCCTCCACCGGCCTGGCCTTCCTGCTGGCCACCGTCGCGCACTTCGGCACGGCGGAGACCGGTGGCTTCGCCGACTACTGGAAGCAGCTCGCCGCCAACGGCATGCGGGTCGACAAGGGCTGGACCGACGCCTACTACACCGACTTCTCCGGCGGCGGGAAGGGCGGCGCCTACCCGATCGTCGTGTCCTACTCCTCCTCGCCCGCCGCGACCCTGACCGAGGACGGCTCGGCCTCCACCACCGCCGCGCTGCCCGCCACGGCCATCCGCCAGGTCGAGTACGCCGGCGTCCTCGCCGGGGCCGCCAACCCCGAGGGCGCCAAGGCCTTCCTGACGTGGATGCTGTCGGCCGACGTCCAGAGCTCCATCCCCGAGAACATGTACATGTACCCGGTCAGCCCCGACGCCGTGCTGAGCGAGGAGATCAAGAAGTTCGGCGCCGCCTCCGACAAGCCGGTGACCGTCGCCGCCGACGACATCGCCGCCAACCGCGAGGCCTGGCTGGAGACCTGGACGGAGGCCGTCGGCGCGTGAGGGGCCCGCTGAGCGGCTGGCTGGGCAGCCGGCTGAGGGGCCTGCGCGCGCGGCGCACCCGGCAGGCGGCCCACCCGGACGGGCCGTGGCGTCGGCCCG
>ERZ772945.2884-NODE-2884-length-10014-cov-3.576966_pt1 | contig 10014 bp, 8 predicted proteins | sample MGYA00511681_ERZ772945 | MGnify/ENA primary metagenome ERZ772945 (study PRJEB29015, sample SAMEA2737943) | human oral metagenome | biome: human oral; feature: human-associated habitat; material: dental | place: China | collected 2143 ... | reverse complement strand
TGATAATATGAATATCACTATTATCAAGCTTCCTGCGCAACGAAATGATGATGGTACAATTTATTTAGATACCTCAAAAAAGTATTCTGATGATGGTTATGTTCCTGATTGGGAATGGATGGACAAATATATAAAATCCATTCACCACATACCTTTAACTACAAAAAACTCTAATAATACGATATCTGAATTGAACACTAATGAGTGGAAGTATTTTCTTCTAAAAAATATTTGTTCTATAACAATGGGAAATAAGATGGATTATTCAGCGATGAGTTTTGATGACCCTCATATTAATTTTGTAGGACGCTCTGCCGATAACAATGGTGTGGCAGGAAAAGTCGACCTTATAACCGACGATAAAGGAAATATTGTTAAACCATATAAAGCCGGATGCATAACTGTAGCTCTTGGCGGTAGTTTGGGCTCTGCATATTTGCAAGTTAAAGATTTTTATACTTCACAAAATGTGTCGGTTCTTGAATTTGCGGAAGATGTATCCAACTCCGCTAAATTATTTATCACAACTTGCATTATGAATGAAAGTAGATATAAATATTTCCCTTTTGGTAGAGAGTTAAATACACACATTAGAACAGATTTTGGATTTGCACTCCCAATACAACGAAATGCTGTTGGAGACCCTATAATCGATGAATCTCACAAATATTCGCCACAAGGTTATGTGCCAGATTGGATGTGGATGGAAAGTTACATTAAAGAATTACCGTATGGGGATAAAGTATAATAGCTTCATAGGTCTTAGGGTTTCCCTAATGAGTTAAATACCGTTTGGATAACCAAATGGTCTGCTCGCTAAGATTATACATTTTAATCAAACAAATGAAATTAAGGCACAGCCTACGGAATTTTTCTCCGTAAGTTGTGCCTTTTTCTCATCTATAAATTACTTGTTCATTAATGATTTCTGTTGCTCGGTTGCGAATGTTATTCATCTTTTGCACCCACAACAGCATATTCCTTGCTTTGAGTTTTTCTATAACGTGCTCCTTTTCGGCAAGTGATTTTACTGTCTGTTCAAATAAGGTTTGTGCTCTTTGGTCTACATCAATAATATGATTGTTAAGTTTGCCAGCGGTAAGAAGATTGTAATAAAGCACTCGATGATTTGATTTCAAATATCGTTTGTGCCTCATTCCCCAAACGCCGATTTCCTTTTCAGTTTCATCGGATAATGTAAGATTTGGCAAAAGATAATCACCTTGTTGTGTATAACTATCGACAATATTTTCAAAAATTGTTTTCATATTAAAACCTCCTTGATTTTTAGTAAGTTCATTATACGAAAAACAAAATAAAATTGCGATTGTGCGGATTTGAACACAGAAAAAAGGCTCTGACCTTTTACAGTCAAATCCTCATCTGCCATTGCAATGCCTTAGTTTTATTAAGTTTTATCATACTGCCTTATAAAACCTCAGCTTTCCACCTAGCACTTTTTACTACTATTTCTGTGTCATCTTTAATAAATCTTCTAGCGAAGGAGAACCACTTACTTTTGGCGGTTGAACCTTAATTGTGAAATCAAAGTCAGCCTCAATAAGCTCACTCATATCGCTATCTGGATTCGATACTAATCTTGTGGATTGACGTAAGATTGCGTCTTCAATCATATTACGTGCAAGTCTACCGTTACCAGCTTCCATAGCATTGATACTCTGTACTTCATTGAAATACGCAGTTAGCTTATCCTTAACAGCTTCATCAATATGATAACCTTTACCCTTTGCTTGTAGACAAGCAATCTGATAGAGTTCTTCACCTGTGTAGTCCTTGAAGTTGATGATATTTGGGAAACGTGACTTTAGACCTGAGTTAGACTCTAGGAATACAGACATTTCCTTCTTATATCCCGCTAAGATAACGATTAAGTTATCACGGTTATCTTCCATTGCCTTTACAAGTGTATCGATACACTCTAATCCAAATGCATCATCTTTTCCACGATGTAGAGAATACGCTTCATCGATAAATAGCACACCACCAATCGCAGACTTGATTACCGACATCGTTAATGGAGCTGTCTGACCAACATATTGCGCTACTAAGTCCGATCTAGATACTTCTACAAGCTGTCCTTGTGTTAATGCACCAATTGCCTTCATATAACGAGAAATCAATCTCGCAATCGTTGTCTTACCAGTACCAGGATTACCTGTAAAGATCATATGTTTAGAAAGCGTTGCTGTCTTCATGCCCTGCTCACGACGCTTTTGTTGCATCGCAACCAAGGATTGTAAAGAAGAAATATACGCCTTCACTTCATCCAGACCAATAATCTCACTTAATTCACGATTTACTTCTTCAAGTTCCTCACTACTATTGCGTGAGCGACTCATCTGAATATCTTCTTCTTTGATTGTGGCAACAGGAATATCATTCTTCACTGTCATCTTGATTTCTTCCATATTTCCCAGGGAATGGTCTAATACTGCCTGTCCTAGAGATACATAGAAATCATAGAAGTTAGAACTAATAGAAGCAGCACCTAAATCCTTATTAAAGTGTTGAATAACCCATTCCTGAACAGAATCTTCAACTACTAATTTAATCTTTAAGTTTTCTTCCGCCTTCTTAATCAAATTTGCAGTTTGAACCTGAACAATTGAACGAATACTTTCATCATCTAACTTCTTTAATGTAACAGTATCCAACACATGGTACATAAAGTCTGCACCAAAGGCATCTTGGACCTTCGATACACTACCAGTTGTCATAAACACAAGATATTTACCACCAACGCTTAAAGTATCAACACTGTCCTTTACAAGACCAGTTTGATTTTCTACAAGTATACCCTTATTTAATACATAACGTTTGTTTAATACACAGCTACCCGTCGTAACAAGTGAACTAATCATACGTAAGAATGCTGGAAACCCATTTTCAAAGTTCTCAAAGCAGATAACAGAACCGTTACCAGAGATAGCCTCATATAAGTCCTGCAAGAAAATCTGTTCCTGTGCTGATGATGTATAACGACTCATATCAATCGTATATACTTCATCACTGATAAATACTTGACATTCATATAAAGAACGAGCCATCTGAGTAACCGCTTCATGTCTACCAGAGCCCACAGGCCCAGAAACAAGAATAACATTCTTCGCCTTTCCTGCTTCTTCTCCCATTAAATACGGTCTTCTAAACGCATTTACCATCTGATGAATTGCGTCTTTTTGCCCCATCACCTTGGAGATAATCACATTGTAGATATCATCGAATAACTTCTGTGAGTTGAATTCCTTCTTCTCAACAGGTTTTTGTTCAACTTCAGTTAAACCATAGTCACGCTTTAAATCACGTTCTAATACATCCATACTCATTGCGGAGATATCTAAAGGCTCATCCTTTTTCTGTAGCGCCGCATGCATATCCTCTAAATCTTTTTGTTGTTTACGCAAAATCGCATTTAGTTCCTGCATTGCTTGGTCTGGCTGTTTTAGGATGTTTAAGTTTTGACTTTGTTCATTACTATCAATACTTAATGTGATTTGTTCGGACGCATCTGTAGATTCATAAGCACGCTTTTTGCCTAAGACCTCATTCCAAAGTCTTTCTTTTTCCTCTGTTCTACGATCTTTCGACATTACTCGTCTCCTTTATGGCCAACTTCAATCATACCATCACTTGTTAAGCCATCCTTCTTTAATACAGCATTCAAAGTAGCCATATCAGCAGATAGATTAATAAAGTCCTGGTCTGTATAACTTGCAATCATATTCTTCATCGCATCATTGATTAATACAACCGTCTTTCCTAACTTCTCTTTTGTTTCTTTATAGTTAGGGTCAGTCTGTGCCGTCTGAAGAGCGTCGTATTGTTTTAGAATACGCACAAGGATTGGCAAATAATATTCATACAACTTCTTAAGTTTCCCCTTAGATGCAGGGAAAGTTGTTTCTAACTTCTGTGCCTGTTTTAAAAGTGCACATGTTTCAAATAATCCATTTGAGATTTCCTCATCCGGAATTGCGTCATTAAGTGCGTTAATTTGATCAATATAGCTCTGTGCACTAGAAGATGGTTCTTCAGCCTTTACTTCTTCCTTCTTCACATTCGTTGGTGTAGCTTGTACATCGATGACATCTGTATTTTGATAATCATCTGCCTGCTTAGAAACTTCTCTTAAAATCTGTTCATACGATTCTGGATAGTTAGCACCAAATACATTGAGTCCACTTACCAAGATACCATTGCGGTATACATCCAAATTAGAAAGCGACTTATATTCACCATTACGTACACGTAATTCAATTCCTGTACTAACATTTAAGGCAGTATGCGTTCTAAACCACTTGCGTAAGAAGATGTTATTCTTTGCCATCTGTGATGCAGAAATGTTTGATGCACGACTTCTAGCATAGTATGTAGATGACGAATAGCTAGCATATGGGTTTGATCTTTGCTCGTTTCTCTTCGAGGCATTTACCGCTGCCATTACAATCGCAAATACGATACCAACAATAATTAACATAGGTATAAATGTTCCTCCTCCAAGAAAAAATATTAAGAAGAATATCCAACCAAAATCAGAGTTCTTTCTGTTTTTCATTTTTATAACCTCTCACCAGTGAATTATAGCATATTACACGATTTTTTATATCTCTTCAATCGCATTCTATATACTTGATTTCATTTACGAATCAAAGAAAAAATGCTAGTGTTGAAACCGAGAATACGAGGTTGTATGAATAAATTTGTAAAACTATATATTTCCTGGTTTAAAATTGGTCTATTTACCTTCGGTGGTGGGTATGCAATGATTCCGATGATTCAAAAAGAAGTTGTTGATAAACATCATTGGGTGACGGCGGAGGATATCCTAAATTACTATGCAATCAGCCAATGTACACCAGGCGCAATCGCAGTCAACTTATCCACATTCATCGGTGGAAAGATTGATGGTTTCCTTGGGGCGCTTATTTCCACACTCGGTGTCATTACCCCATCTATTATTATCATTAGTATCATCGCAACTTTCTTATCCAACTTCTCCTCATTAGAAGTTGTAAAACACGCACTCGCTGGAATACAGATTGCGGTATGTGTGTTGATGTTTGGTGCAGTCAAAAACCTATTCAAAACAAGTATTGTGGATATTCCAAGTCTACTTATCTGTCTAGTGGCATTCTTGCTAGCGTATTTCACAAACATTCCTACCGTCCTATTGGTAATATTGGCCGCAGTATTTGGCTATGTATTCTATACATACAAAAATAAGATTCACCTCAAATAAGCAATTCTCTTTCACAACAATCTCTAAGATTGTTGTTTTTTATAGCCTTTTGGTTATATATAACTAACTTATCGTGTAAAATAGTCTATGCGAAAGGAATTCTAAACATGATAGATAAAAAACTTTTAGCCCTTTTAGGGCATAATAAAAAATATATATTCTATGCAGTTGGTCTTATGATAGTGGGTTTATTTGCTAATCTTGCAATCACCGCATCCATCTGTTACGCCATTCGATATGCTGCAGAATATACATCCTCTGGTAGTAATGCACAAGGGTTCATTCTACCGGCGGTGATTGTAATCATTGCGATGGCAATTCGTTATGTCACTTCTCGAATGATTGGTGACTTAAAGGATACATTAGGAAGAAATGTGAAGAAGGATTTGCGTCAGAAAATCTATGACAAGATTATCAAGCTTGGTGTTCGTACTACCGACAATATGAGTATGGCTGGTTTAACACAGCTATCCATGGAAGGTGTTGAACAGTTAGACCTATATTATTCCGCATATATTCCACAATTCTTTTATGCGATGATTGCTCCTATCATTTTGTTTATCGTCACTGTACGTATCAATTGGGCTGTTGCACTTGTATTACTTGCATGTGTACCACTCATTCCAATGTCCATTATTGCGGTATCCCGTTACGCAAAGAAAATCTTTGCGAAGTACTGGGGTAAATACACATCCATGGGAGATAGTTTCCTAGATAGTGTACAAGGACTAAAAGAACTAAAGATCTTTCAAGCAGACGCTGCACAAAATATCAAGATGAACGAAACAAGCGAAGAATTCCGCAAGATTACGATGAAGGTATTAGTCATGCAGCTAGCTAGTACAACAATCATGGATATGGTTGCCTATGGTGGTGCTGGTCTTGGTATTGCGCTAACGATACATGCCGTTGTAAACGGAAGTCTTTCTGCTTATGCAGCACTATTCTTAATTCTTGTAGCAGTAGACTTTTTCTTGCCACTACGTGCATTCGGTTCTGCCTTCCATATTGCCATGAATGGCGCAAGTGCTGGTAATAAGATTCTCTCCCTGCTTGCTCAACCAGATCCAGTATGGGGTAGTGAAACGATTGACAACACAGAAATTACAGTTAAGGATGTCACATTCTCTTATGATGGAAAACGTGATGTGTTGAAACATGCATCCATGAACTTTGGTTCAACTGGTATGTGCGCAATTGTTGGTGAATCTGGTTCAGGTAAGTCTACAGTTGTAAATTTACTATTAGGTGCATATCACCCTCAACAAGGTTCTATTCTTGTTGGAAATAAACCTTTGGAGACATTAAGTAGAGAATCATACTATTCTCACATTTCAGTTGTAAGTTATAACACCTATATCTTTAATGAAACAATCCGTCAAAACTTTATGCTAGCCAAAGGCAACGTTACAGACGAAGAAATCTATAGTGCACTTAAGAAAGTAAATCTCTATGATTTTATTATCGATAACGGCGGTCTAGATAAAGTCATTGCAGAAGACGCCGCAAACATTTCTGGTGGCCAGAAACAACGACTAGCACTTGCAATTAATCTAGTCGCGAACAAAGATATCTACATCTTCGATGAAGCTACAAGTAATATTGATATTGACAGTGAAGCAATTATCATGAATAACATAAAGGAACTCTCCAAAGAAAAATCCGTTATCGTTATTTCACATCGTTTAGCAAATGTCGTTGCGGCTGATACTATTTATTACATCGAAGATGGTGAAGTAAAAGAACATGGAAATCACACAGAACTGATGAACATGCATGAAGGTTATGCAAAACTATATACAGCGCAAAAGAACTTAGAAGATGGCTATACGGAGGTGGTCGCATGACAAACGAAAAATATATCCGCCGTAGTGGCGCTAAAATCATGGCAAGTCTTATTACCTTGCTAGGTACACTAGCATACATTATGATTCTTGCTGTAATAAACGGTTCTGTAGGTTTCATTGTCGCAATGGGTGTAACTCTCATGGGTGCAGTTGGCATTGCCAAATCACTTGGGGAAGCAATCCCTCTCTCTTATGGCGCAATCATTGCCTTAACAATCGGCTTTGGTGTATTACGTGGTTTCTTACGTTACCTTGAACAATACAGTAACCACTACATCGCATTTAAGCTACTAGCTGTATTACGTGACAAGATTTTCCGTGCATTACGTATTCTTTGTCCCGCAAAACTTGAAAGCAAACAAAAAGGCGCAATCATCTCAATGATTACAGCCGATATTGAAACATTAGAAGTATTCTATGCGCATACAATTTCGCCAATTTGTATTGCAGTTATCGTATCAACCTGCGTTACTTTGTTTGTTGGATTTACAGTAAACTGGTATCTCGCATTAATCGCATTACTTGGATATTTCACAATCGGTATTATTGTACCAATGATTTCTTCTAGCAGATTAAAGGAATCTGGTGTTCGTTATCGTGCTGAATTTGCTTCCTTTAACGCTTACTTCTTAGATAGTATTAAGGGTATTAAGGATATCGTGCTTATGCACGCACAAGATCAGCGTAAAGATGAAGTAAACAAACGTTCTGATTCACTTCTTCTTGAAACAAAGAAGATGAAGCACGATACAGCGAAAGCGACTGCAGAAACAGAACTAAGCGTTTCAATCTTCATCATCCTTACACTCATTGTAGGTATTATTCTAGTCGCAAATAACAGTCTAACAATCGGTAAGATGTTAATCGGTGTAACAGCAGTATTTGGATCATTCGGACCAGTTATTGCAATCTCTGCACTACCAAGCAACTTAACACAGACATTTGCATCCGGTGACCGCGTATTGAACTTACTATCAGAAAAACCGGCAGTAACACCAATAACAGAAGCTAAAGATTTTACATTCGAAAACTTAGAAGTAAAACACCTATCTTTCTCATATGATGGACAAACACAGGTACTAAAAGATATCTCTATACATGCAAAGACTGGTGAGATTGTTGGTATCGTCGGTGAGTCTGGCTGTGGTAAATCAACATTCCTAAAACTATTACTTCGATTCTGGCAAAAAGAAACAGGAGATATCCTCTACAACGGCATCGATATTAATGATATTAATACAGATAGTTTATTATCAAATGCCACAATGGTAAGCCAAACAACATATCTCTTCGATGATACTATTGAGGAAAACCTTCGTATCGCTAAACCAGAAGCTACGTTAGAGGAAATTCAGGATGCATGCCGTATGGCATCTGTCCATGACTTTATCATGACGCTACCAGATGGCTACCAAAGCAAAGTCGGAACACTTGGAGATAATCTTTCTGCAGGCGAAAAACAACGCATTGGATTAGCCCGTGCATTCCTACGTGGTAGTAAGTTAATCTTGTTGGATGAACCTACAAGTAACGTAGATAGTATCAACGAAGGTATTATTCTTAAATCTCTAAAACAGCAAAAACACGATAAATGCATTATTTTGGTATCCCATCGTGAATCTACAATGGCAATCGCTGACCGCATCTATCGTGCATCAGAAGGTGTCATGCATGAACAAAATTGAAGAAAAACGTCAACGTGAGATTTCTATCGTCACAAAGATGATTGAAGTCTATTGTAGAAAGAAACACGGTACAAAAGTTGGTCTTTGTCCTGAATGCCAGGAGTTGCTTGATTACGCTACAACGCGCAGTAACCACTGCCCATTTATGGAGACAAAAACCTTCTGTGCAAACTGCCGTGTACATTGCTACAAACCAGAAATGAGGGAAAGAATTAAAAATGTGATGCGCTTTTGCGGTCCAAGAATGTTGTTGTATTATCCACTCGCAACGATTCGACATCTCATTGAAAGCATCAAAGAGAAAAGAAAACTGGAGAAACAGAAATGAATTCAAAAAAGATATTTTGGATAGTACTAGGAAGTATCAGCCTTGGGGTTGGTGTAATAGGAGCGTTTATTCCACTACTACCTTCCTTCCCATTCTTACTACTCGCAGCATTTAGCTACAGTAAGAGTTCTGAAAGACTACACAACTGGTTTATCAATACTAAGATATACAAAAACAATCTAGAGAGTCATCTTAGCGGTAAAGGTATGACAAAAGCCGCTAAAATTCGTGTGATGTGTACTGTTACTGTATTTATGTTATTCGGATTTATTATGATGATTCGTAAAGCATTGTATATTCCATGTGCAATTCTTGGGGTTGTATGGTTAGGCCATATGATTTACTTCATCTGGGGTGTCAAAACTCGAGTAGATGATTCTGAAGAAGAATAGTTTTACAACAAAATTTGTCGTGATAAGATACCAGTGAGGTAATTATCATGGCAAATTTTTTATTGTTATGCTGGGAATTCTTTAAAACCGGTTTATTCTCCATCGGTGGCGGACTTGCAACAATCCCCTTCTTACAGGAGATGTCATTAAAATATGGATGGTTTAGTCTAACAGATTTAACAACCATGGTCGCTATCAGCGAGTCAACACCTGGCCCAATGGGTGTCAATATGGCAACCTATGTAGGGAATCACGTATACGGTTTCTTCGGTGGTATCGCTACAACTCTATCTGTTACAGCACCAGCATTTCTATCTATTATTCTGATTGCAACAGCACTTCAAAAATTTGAAGACTCTGTGATTGTACAAAATGCATTTATGGGCTTAAGACCTGCAGTAGTTGGTTTAATTACATCTGCCGTCATTGGTATCTATTTACTAGCATTATTTGATATTACTGCATTCCAAACAACAAAATCTCTTTTAAGTTTATTTAAGTG
>ERZ772945.2881-NODE-2881-length-10020-cov-3.358956_pt1 | contig 10020 bp, 12 predicted proteins | sample MGYA00511681_ERZ772945 | MGnify/ENA primary metagenome ERZ772945 (study PRJEB29015, sample SAMEA2737943) | human oral metagenome | biome: human oral; feature: human-associated habitat; material: dental | place: China | collected 2143 ... | reverse complement strand
TATTGTGTTGTCGAAGCTGAAAGACCGTGCCGGTTTGATTGGGGCTTGCATGGTTGCACGCAAGAACGCTCTGCATGAATAGCAGCGGGATAACCGGCATAAGACAAGCCACCGGTGCCGTTCTCACAGTTGTATAAAATAAGAATCATAAATTTTCAATATCACATTTAACTTTCAAATCATGAACCGTTTACTAACATCTATCATGTTGTTGCTCTCATGTTTTATGGCAAGAGGAGCAGAACAAGCCGATTATGCCCAGGTTATTCCGCAGCCATGCACCATCAATATGCAAAAAGGCGCACCATTCCTGTTGCAGGCTTCTACCGTTATTACGTACACAGCGGGCGAGGACATGCAGCGCAATGCCGCATTTTTAAGTCAGTGGATTGACGAAATGACACACATCAAGCCCGCCGTTCAGGCTGCCAGGGGCAAGGCAAAAAGCACAATAAGTTTAGTAATTGACCCGAAAGCAAAAGACATGAACAACGCCGAGGGCTATACCATAAACATTAATGCCAAGGGCATTGTGGTGCGCGGGAAGACCGCTGCCGGCGTCTTCTACGGCTGTCAGACGCTTAGAAAGTCGCTCCCAGTGCTGAAAAGCAACGATGCAGCCACTGTTGTCGAGCTGCCTGCAGCCAATATTACAGATGCTCCGCGCTTTGCATACCGCGGCATGCACCTCGATTGCTCGCGCCATTTCTTCCCTGCAAACTTCGTGAAAAAGTATATCGATATGATTGCTTTGCACAATATGAATCGCTTTCACTGGCATTTAACCGACGACCAGGGGTGGCGATTTGCCGTTGATAAGTACCCCAAGCTGGCAACAATAGCTTCAAAACGCAATGGAACGATGTTGAACCACTGTGCCAATGTCATCGATCACACACCTTATGGAGGCTATTATACCGATGCCGAAATTAAGGATATTGTGAAATATGCTGCCGACCGTCATATCACAATCATACCTGAAGTTGACATGCCCGGCCACATGTCGGCAGCTCTTGCCGCTTATCCTGAGCTGGGATGCACGGGTGGTCCTTATGAGGTTCCTATGCGATGGGGCATATTTGAGGATATTCTTTGTGCAGGAAATCCGAAGACTTACGATTTCGTAAAAGCCGTTCTGGATAAGGTTTGCGAGCTTTTTCCAAGCAAATACATCCATATTGGCGGCGATGAAGCACCACGCACACGCTGGGAAAAGTGCCCCAGGTGTCAGGCTGTAATTGCCAAAGAGGGTATTGTTGCAAAGGATGGCAAGAGCAAAGAGGCTATTTTGCAGGGATATTTCACACATAAGGTTCAGGATTATATGGCCAGCAAGGGCCGCGACATCATCGGATGGGACGAGCTTCTCGACTGTGATGTAGATACCACGGCAACCATTATGTCGTGGCGTGGCAGCGAACCCGGTGCCAAAGGAGCCCGGTTGGGCCACGACGTTATTATGTCGCCGATGTGGCATTGCTATTTCGACTTCTACCAGTCGAAGGATATTGTCAATGAGCCTGTGGCTATCGGCAACTTCCTCGATGTTGAAAAGGTTTATTCATTTAAGCCGGTTGCCGAAGGCCTTACATCAGGAGACGCCAGGCATATTATAGGTGTTCAGGCTAACGTTTGGACAGAATATATCGGCTGTCCCGAGCATGTTGAATACATGATACTGCCTCGTATGGCAGCCCTTTCAGAAGTACAGTGGATGCCTGAAAAGCAAAAGAGCTTCGATGCATTTAAGAAACGCGTAACCTCTTTACGCCGTATCTACGACCTTTACGGCTGGACCGTAGCTCCTCACCTGTGGCAGAAATAAACAATAACGAAATGCTCACGGCATTTTCCCGTCGTAAGCCACGATAAAATAAAGGGTATCCGTTTTTGGTAACAGATACCCTTTTTGTTATATTCCATCGTGGAACCGTTCATATTCCGCCTTAAACTTTTGATTTTTTCAACATAAACTTTGCCTTGTCCTATCACTACTGCATAAACTCGTGCGCGTTTTCAATCAGAAAATCTGATGTACACATTGCGGGAAACTTATATCTTTGCATATTCAGCAGCCTGTATTCAACATTCAAAATAATAAACAAAATATCACGATTACGACATATTTGCATTGCAATTACATCGTAATCGTCCTTCCTTTTAATCATATTTAACCTACAAAACTTACATACTGTCTGAATTTTCTGCAGAAAAAGCATATCTTTGCACTGCATATAGTTTTTGTAATTATTATAATTTTTAAAAGACAAATCATTATGAAGAAGTACGAATGTAACGTTTGTGGCTGGATTTATGACCCACAAGCAGGCGACCCCGATAACGGTATTCAACCTGGAACAGCATTTGAAGACCTGCCCGATGACTGGACATGTCCCGAGTGTGGTGTCGGTAAGGAGGACTTTAGTCCCGTCGATGATTAATTAATTATATAACATGGCAAAGAAAATAACAGAAAAAGTTTCATGGGTAGGCAAAATAGACTGGGAGCTGAAACACTTCCATGGTGATGAATTGTCTACCGAACTGGGCTCGAGTTACAACTCATACCTGATACGTGACAAGAAGACTGCTCTTCTCGATACCGTGTGGGGACCTTATGATAAGGAGTTTGTCAGCAGGCTGAAAGAGGTTATCGACCTCAACGATATTGACTACATTATCATGAACCACAACGAAAACGACCATAGTGGTGCCTTGCCAGCCTTAATGCGTGAGATACCCAACACCCCTATTTACTGCACAAAGAAAGGGGAAGATATAATAAAAGGTCTGTATCATGAGGAGTGGAACTTTGTCAATGTCAAAACAGGCGACACACTTTCATTAGGTGAAAACACGCTCACCTTTATTGAATGCCCCATGTGTCATTGGCCCGACACGATGGTAACCTATGCTGACAAGGAGCAGATATTGTTCTCGAACGATGTCTTCGGCCAGCATTTCGCTACCGAAAACATGTACGACGATGCGGTAAATGTGAACGATTTGTTCCACGAAGCCGAAAAATACTATGCCAATATTCTCAACATTTACAACAAAATGGTAAAGAAAAAGGTTGACGAAATTGTTGGCATGAACCTCCCGCTAAAGCTGATATGTCCATCGCACGGTGCAATATGGCGCAGTCATATCAAAGATATTATTGAGAAATATCAACAGTGGGACTGCGACTATCAGGAGCGACAAATCACCTTTGTTTACGATACCATGTGGCAAGCCACCCGTTGGATGGCCGAGGCTATGGCCGAAGGCATTCGCCTTTACGACGATACCATCACGGTAAAACTTATGAATGCCTCACACGATGACAAGAATGATATACTGCTTGAGGTCTTTAAGTCGAAGGCGATACTCGTTGGTTCGCCCACGGTTAATCTGGGAATGACCTACGCTACCGCCGGTATTATAGAACTAATTCACGGTATGCGCTTTAAGAATAAGCAGGCAGCAGCCTTCGGCAGCATCGGCTGGGGCGGCGGTGCAGAGAAGCGAATTCATACAAGACTTACAGAAGCCGGATTTGAGATGGTTGCCGACCCCATCACTGTAAAGTGGGCACCTGACAGCCAGGCACGCCAGACATGTATAGAATACGGCAAGGCTTTCGCTGAGAAAGTATTTTAACTTTGCCTGAAACATACGAAGCCGGAGGCCGAAAGCATAAAAAAACTTTCGGCCTCGCTTTTATAACTGAGAACCCCTACACATGAAACATGTCTTGATTATTGCATTAAGTCTGATTATTTTCGTCGGCTGCAACCCATCCAAACACCCACTTCCTGTCAAACCTACTGACAGTACAGCTATAAAAACCGACAGTTCCGTCGCCCGAAAAGCCGTTGATGATTCACAATTTCAGAACCAGCCCGAACACCTCGACACCATCATCGGCGACTGGGAAATTCATGCACAGCAGTTCTTTGACGGCAAAACGGTAGAGCTTTTCGGTGTAAAATATGCCAATTACCCCTATCGCTTCCAGATCAAAAAGAAAGGAAAGGTTATCTTTGACAGACTTGTGATAACCACAAAGCGACTGTTACAGGTCGATTATAAGCCCGATTATCTGCTTAATTTAACGGGTGTTATCCATGCTACAGCCACAACAGTGTATATCGGAATGGACTGTTGTATCCCCGATACCGATGATATGTACTATACGCTACTGGCCTTCTCTGCTGACAAAACATTTGACTTTTACAATATTTACTATTATTTAGGTGCCGAATACCTTTGGTCAGAAACAGATATTTCAATATTTTACGCCATGTATGCGCACGAACTCTCGCGCAAAATACCCAATCGGGAAGCCATCCATCAGGTGCTAAATGCCTGTTGCACACCCGAACTGGCAAAACGTGCACAACATTATACCCTGCAGAATAACCCGTTCTTCGGGGCCGGCCACTTTGATGCAGCATGGACAAATACCCTTGAAATAGACAGCGTTTCAGGAAAAAAGAACGTTGCCGAGCTAAGATACAACAAATATACTACCAACAATGCAGAAGTAAAACGCGAACTAAAACTCACGAAAACTGCCAGAGACAAATATCTGATTAGTAATGTAGGGCACGTGGTACATTAATTTTCGCTGCGCTTATACGTGGTAGAAAGTTAATCAGTTAGTAAGCAAGCCTCTTCTATTCAAACAAAAAAAGAGATTTCCCTTAGGAAAACCTCTTTTAAATATAGTGATTCCGTTGGGATTCGAACCCAAGACCCACAGCTTAGAAGGCTGTTGCTCTAATCCAACTGAGCTACGGAACCCTAGCCATTAAAACGTCAGGCAAAATTAATGATTTAATTTGAAAGAGGGGAAAACGCCACAATAATACGATATTTTCTTAACAGACATTAACGCCTATTGCTTTTTCCTCATCACCATCTATACGATACATGGTTATCTGATGGCCGTCGAGGATAGCCAGTGTAGGCGGATTTCCTCCCTTGGGAAAGGTTATTGAACCCGTGTTAACGATGGTAGGGCCGCCTTGTTGTGGCGTAATCTCCCACAAATGTGTATGTCCATAGCATACTATATCGAAGTGGCCGTGAGGCAATTGCTCCTTATTATAAATGTGGCCGTGGGTTAAAAAAATGCGCCTGCCCTCGTCAACGAGCAGCATATAGGTGCTCATCATAGGGAAATTAAGTAGCATTTGGTCGACCTCTGAATCACAATTGCCGCGGATAGCAATAATATTGTCGGCCATTTTATTCAGTTCTTCGGCCACGGCTTTGGCGTCAAGGCCCTCAGGAATAGCGTTTCGGGGGCCGTAATTCAGAATGTCTCCCAGAACGATGAGCATGTTGCAGTTGTGCCTTTTGTAAATATCGAGTGCACGACGCAAGCATGTTACCGACCCGTGAATGTCGGAAAGTATCATGTATTTCATGCTCGTAGATAATGCTTTAGTTCGTTATTCTTCGTTAATTTCATCATTCGCCGTACAGCTTTATTTCGAATTTGTCGAACGCGTTCACGCTTAAGACCCATCCTTTGTGCTATCTCGGCCATGGTTTGTGATGCTTCTCCTATCCCGTAAAAGCTCTGGACAACATGCCGTTGGCGTTCATCGAGCTTGTCAATAAGTTGTTGAAGCTCGGCCAGCAGACTGTCATGTTCCAAACTTCCTTCCGGATTCGGCGCATCTTTATCGGCTATAACCCTCCCCAAACTAAGCTCGGCACTGCCCCCTATGGGCGCATCAATAGAGAGAGCCTTGCTGCGACGCTTCTCCAAAACGGTGTCGACAATATCCCTCGGCACGCGATAAAGTCCGGATTGCTGTTCGATGGCGTGCTCAATGGCTTCGCGAATATAGGGTGCGGCAAACGCAACGAAACGCTTTCCCTGATGGGCATCGAACCGCATGGCAGCCTTAAGCATACCCAAATTGCCTTCGCTTACGAGGTCGTCCATATCTAAACCGTGGTACAAATAACCCTTAGCCAAGCCCACAACAAACGGTAAGTTCGGCTTTATCAGCTCATTAACAGCACGCTCATCGCCCTGCTGTATGCGCATGGAGAGGCTTTGCTCTTCGGCATCGCTAAGCAAAGGCTGGTCGCCAATATCGCTGAGATAACTGTCGAACGATGTCTTTCTTTGATTATTCATGTGCTTTTGTCTTTCGTTTAAAGGTCCGACTCCATCAACAACTGTGCTATTTCTTCAGGCGTATTGAAGTCAATGCCATCGATTAATTCTTCATTCGTCAGCTCTTTTGATAATGCAAGAGCCTGCTCGGGCGTATAGCGGGGCGTTCCCTCTGATGTAACGGTGCCCTCAATACACCGCAGTATCTGCTGCCTGTAATCGTCTACGTTTTGCATTTTCGATATATACTTATTTCGTCGTAAAGGTACATATAATAGTTGATACGTTGAAACGAAAAAACAAAACTTTTTAATGCCGTTCCCTTCTAAATTGATTTGTATTGTAATGCCGGCAATACACCTTTCGTATATAGGCCGTTTTAAAGAAAAATGGTAACTTTGTGGCTTAATATGAATATGATAAACATCAAGAATAACATACGTCGTTTATCCGTCAGTATTATTTTGTGGACGCTCGTTTTGCATATTGGGGCACAAACTGTAACGCCACTTCCCACTGACGGACCGCTTACCATCAATCCCAAATTGCAAGCATTATCCGAGCAATTGTTACGCAACAAGCAAGGCAGTATTGTGGCTATTGAACCTGCTACCGGGCGTATTCTGGCACTGACAAGCCATAACAAGGTCGATGATGGCGTGAACAGAGCCATTGGCATGGCTTATTCGCCAGGGTCAACATTTAAGACTGCGCAAACCCTGGAGATGGTTTCGGAAGGCGCACTCACCACCGGGACGAGCTATCCCTGTCGTAAAGGCTTCACCTATAACCATATACACATTGGCTGCCATCAGCATAAATCGCCACTCACACTGATACAGGCTATCGGGCAATCGTGCAATTCCTACTTCTGTAAAGCCTTTCAGGAGATGGTCGATAACCGCAAATTATATCCCTCTCAGTTCGATGCCATCAGCAAATGGGCCGCTTATATGCACAGCTTCGGGCTGGGAAAGCCGCTCGGTATTGACATGGAGGGCGAGGCAAGCGGACTGATTCCTGACGCTGCTTATTTAAGAAAGCACCATACACGATGGAACGGAACTACCGTGATGTGGATGGGAATGGGACAAGGAGAGGTAACAACCACTCCGCTGCAACTGTGTAATATGGCTGCCCTTATTGCCAATCGGGGCTGGTATATCACGCCCCACATTCATCAAAACCTCCCGGGAGTCACTGACACCACATTTACCACTCGCCACTATGTTAAAGGAACGACCGATGCTTTTGACGTGGTTATACGCGGCATGAGGGCGTGCGTAATAAACGGTACGGCAGCAAGTATCAACCGATCAGACTACCGTATATGTGGAAAGACGGGCACAGCCGAAAACGAAGGTGTCGATCACTCCATATTTATGGGCTTTGCACCCATGGGAAAACCGAAAGTAGCCATTAGCGTATATGTTGAAAACGGAGGCTTCGGAGCCGACCTTGCCGCACCCATTGCATCGCTAATTATCGAGCAACAGGTCAACGGGCACCTGTCTGAAAAAAGTAAAATAAAAGCCCAGAGGTTGTCATCAAAGAAAGTTAAGATAACACCCGTTGAGGTAATCATCAATTTTGACGATTTATAAATGACGATTTCTCATTATCAATATAAAGGTTTTTCGCAATAAATACAAAACAAAAGCTGTTGGGGCGCATCAACATTTCTCGGTATTCAGGCTTGTAATATAGTAAATAAAGAATGTTTTAACGTCTGTAATATAGCGTTTTACACAAAATAATATATAACTTTGCAAAATAAATAACACGATAAAGATATAACGATGAAAAGAAAAGAACTTATTGACGAGGTAGCCAGGCGCGCGAAAATATCAAAGACCGATGCTGCCAAATGCCTGAACGCCGTATTGGGAACCATCGCCGACAATCTTACAGAAGGCGACCATGACATCGCCATCCCTGACTTTGGACACTTCGCTGTGAGGCATGTGGCTGAACGTAAAGGAAAGAATCCGCAGACGGGCGAAGCCATAACTATCGGGGCCCGTGATAAAATTGTGTTCAAAGCGTCTGATAATATCGGTATCTATTCGCGCAAACACGGCTAATATTTTGTGCCCGGGAACTTATCAAAGCCTTGTTTTTGTTCAGGGAGCACATCATAACCACGTCTTCTTACCACCTGCTTATAACATCCTTAATACATAAATACTGTTTAGCATGAAACCAAAACTTTACTGGTGGCGCACGACAGCCTCGTTTCTTTTCGTGCTTTTCATGATGCCTTTAGGACATGCCTCCATGATTATTATGGAGAAAACCATGACCCCTGACGCCGTACACGTTGGCGGATTCCTCTTAGGACTCTTTGGCCTTATACTGACTATATGGGGTGTTTTCGTCAAAGGCGACACCAAACAAACGCTGTTTGGTCTTATCGGTGCACTGTTTTTCTGGACGGGTTGGGTTGAATTTCTGTTTCAATATTATGCCAATCGCTATGGCACTATGCCCGAAATGGAGAACGGCGTTGTTGTAACCAGGCCCGAATACCTTATTCTTCCTGCTACCTTCGGGCTGTGGGCCATGATGATGCTCGTTTATATGTTCTGCACAAAAACAGGTTGCGACCTCATCAACTGGCTGCAAAAACAATTCTTCCGCAGCCATAAGAACGAAGTTGTACCCCATCCTATGACGCGCCATGTGGCCATAACTACGTTCATGGAGTTCAATATGATTATGTGGACAAGCTATCTTTTGCTCATGTTTTGCTACGATCCACGCTTCATCGGCGACCATTCGATAATTACATACGCCGTGGGAGCCGGCTGCTTTATTGGCTCGTTGTTTATGTTTGCCAGCGAGCTGAAGCGTAAACCATGGGGTGCCAACATCCGCATGGCTATTGCCACGGTTATCATTTTCTGGGTACCCATAGAGGTGTTGGGGCGTATCAACTTCTTCAATGAATTTTGGATTGAACCACAAAAGTATGCAACGCCTCTGCTTGTATTGCTGGCAGCCTTCCTTATTCTTGGCTCATATCTTACATATAAAGCTTTTAAACACAAACAAAAACAACATTAAACCATGGACTTTCTTCCACACGACCCGGCCATTCTCGTTTCAAGTATCAACATGTACTTGCGTGATGGCATGTACGATTCACTCGAATCGCTCTGCTATGCCTACAACCGCGACCCCGAAGAACTAAAGAAATACCTCGCCGATAACGGCTATACCTACAGTCCTTCACAGCACCAGTTCAGGCCGACGGGCGTTGCAGACCAATAACATACCAATATAAATTGCTATGAATTATTTTATTATTGTTAATAATCAGCAGCAGGGCCCGTTCACCATTGACGAGCTAAAGCTGCAGGGAATCACCGCCGAAACATTAGTCTGGGCCGACGGAATGCCGCAATGGACACCCGCATGGCAGGTTGATGAGCTTAAAGCCATTCTGCAAGAAGGCACAAATAACACCACAACAACACCGCCACCACCACCCGCAGGCACCGTACTGCAACAGCAGCAACAGCCTCAACCTGAAACAGGCAGCCAGGCCGACACCATTCGTGAGGTGCTTAAGGTACAAGACGAAGAGCGTCAGCGTGAGGCCGAAGAACGCAAAAAGCACCGCCGCCGCAACTGTTACATCGTATGTGCAGTGGCTGTTCTGCTGTTGTTTGTTCTTGCACTTACCAACCCCGGCATGGGCGAGCACCGGCAAGCCATACTTAACCGTGTTGACACAACTACCGAACGGTTCGATGATATAGACAATCCCACCGTACGAACTCTGGTCAAAGCCATGACAAACTTTGGTGGAAGAACCGTAAACGAAACGCTTAAGACCATGATTGATGACCATCTTGAGTATCACAATTACGTGTTCTTCTCAACCACTACCA
>ERZ772945.2880-NODE-2880-length-10021-cov-3.119707_pt1 | contig 10021 bp, 12 predicted proteins | sample MGYA00511681_ERZ772945 | MGnify/ENA primary metagenome ERZ772945 (study PRJEB29015, sample SAMEA2737943) | human oral metagenome | biome: human oral; feature: human-associated habitat; material: dental | place: China | collected 2143 ... | reverse complement strand
GAGGTTTGTATGGAAACAGCTAGAAAAAGAGCACGATTGATTTATAATCCGACCTCTGGTCAGGAAATTATTAAAAAAAATATCGCAGAAGTTTTAGACGTTTTAGAAGATGTGGGTTATGAAACAAGTGCTTATCAGACAACGCCCGCTCCTTTATCAGCTCAAAACGAAGCAGAGAGAGCGGCTAAAGCAGGATTTGATTTAATTGTTGCAGCTGGTGGCGATGGGACAATCAATGAAGTGGTCAATGGGGTAGCACCGTTGGAAAATCGACCTAAGTTAGCCTTTATTCCAACTGGTACGACCAATGATTATGCACGCGCTCTCAAAATTCCAATGGGAGATCCAGTAGCAGCTGCTCGGATTATTGAAAAAGATCAAACCATAAAAATGGATATTGGTCAGGCTTATGGGAAAAAATATTTTATTAACATTGCTGCAGCGGGAACTTTGACAGAATTGACCTATAGTGTTCCAAGTGAAGTCAAGTCACGTCTAGGCTACCTTGCCTATGTCGCAAAAGGAGCAGAAATGCTGCCAAAATCTAAATTACGTAAGGTGCATATTGAACACGACCACGGTGTGTTTGAAGGCAAGGTTTCTTTAATCTTTGTTGCCTTGACAAATTCAATCGGCGGTTTTGAAAAATTAGCGCCAGATACAGTGCTAGATGATGGTAATTTTACCTTGATTTTGGTGAAAACTGCTCGATTGTTTGATATGTTGGCGTTGATGATTCAAGCAATCAATGGTGGTCAACATGTGACAGATGTGAATGTAGAATATTTAAAAACAAGTAAGTTAAAGTTAGAAGTTTTAGACAAAAAAGCCCCATTCATGTTAAATCTGGATGGCGAATATGGTGGAGATACTCCTGTTGAATTGGAAGTTCTTCATAACCATTTAGAATTTTTTGCAAATATTGATGAGATTAGCGATAGTGCTTTGTCATTGGAGAATAAAGAATAATCAGGAGAATGTGATGTTAGACTATCGTGTCTTAATCCATTACCATAATCAATTAGGAAATTATGCAGCCTATAATATGTGGAAATGGCAAATGAATAAATGGGGAGAAGAGAGTACTTTTTCCCAGTATGATGATTTCGGGATTCAAGGGACCTTGTCCTATAAAAGCGAACAAGCTTTGAATAATGTCCATGTCATTGTAAAAACAACCGATTGGTCTCACCAGTCGGTTGACTATTCCATTCAGTTGTTACCGCCTCATTTAGTGACTGAGGTTTGGATTATCGAAGGAGACAGTCAAGTTTATTATTCTAGGCAGGCTGCTATGACTAGTCCGTATTATGCAAAGCAAGATCCTCATGCTTTTGATATGGCATTAGATAACAAACATTTTGACCAGCATTGGGGGTATCAAGGTTGGTTAGGGTGTCGGTATAATGGTGAACAAGCAGAATTCAAACTCTGGGCACCGACTGCAAAAAAAGTTCAGCTAGTAGTCTACAAGAATAGCACTAACAAAGCGAAAATCTGGAAGGTCTACGACTTACAAAGAGGAAAAGATTTTTCCAAAGATCATGCTAAAAATACAATCGGAATTTGGTCTCGAGTGATTTCAGATGACTTGGCAAATAAAGCCTATCAGTACCAGCTAGAGTTTGAACATCACAAAACAGTAACACGCGATCCGTATGCGGAAGCCGTAACGGAAGATGGAAAGCGTTCTGTCATTTTATCGCCTGCGGAGCGAAATCCAAAACATTTCCAAGTGAAACAAGGGCAACAGGCAATTTGGCGTCTAAAGAATCCTTGTCAAGCTGTTATTTATGAGATGCATGTACGAGATTTGACGAAGTCTAGCAGTTCTGGCGTGTCTAAAAAACACCGAGGAACCTTTTTAGGGGCTTGTCAAAAAGGAACCAAAAACAGAACAGGTCAGGCGACGGGATTTGACTATATCCAATCTTTAGGCGTCAATGTCATACAATTGCAGCCCATCTCTGATCGACACAAAGAGTATGACCAAGACGGAAATGTAATGTATAATTGGGGCTATGACCCTCAAAATTACAATGCTCCTGAAACGAGTTTTTCAACAGATCCAGCAAACCCATCTCAAGGAATGCGGGATTTAAAAACGATGATTCAAGCCTATCATGATGCGGGCATTTCCGTAGTGATAGATGTCGTATACAACCATATTTATTCGACTCATGATTCACCGTTTCAACAAGCAGTGCCTGATTATTACTATCGAATGAATTCAGACGGATCTTTCCAAAATGGAACAGGTGTGGGGAGCGAGACAGCCAGCGAGCATGAAATGTTTCGTAAATATATGATTGATTCTATCCTTTATTGGGTAAAAGAGTATAATATTGATGGTTTTCGTTTTGATTTAATGGGCATTCATGATATTGAAACGATGCGTCAAATTCGGGAAGCGTTAGATGAAATTGACCCGAGAATTCTCACATACGGTGAAGGTTGGGATATGGGGACAGGATTGCTTCCGCTTGACAAAGCTAAAAAAGATAATGCCTTTGAATTACCTAATATCGGATTTTTCAACGATACTGAACGTGATGCTATCAAAGGCGCAGAGGTTTATGGTGGTTTGAAAGCTGGCTTTGTAAGTGGTCAAGCGACAGAATCAATTGTTGCCAAGGCAATTCTAGGAAGTAGTGAACTAGGAACCTATCTGGAGCCAAAACAAGTCGTTAATTATGTAGAAGCGCATGATAATTACAATTTGCACGATTTGTTAGCTGAACTGCACCCAGATGATGATGAATTGACTCGTACTAAGCGGATTGAATTAGCAACTGCGATGAATCTCCTCTTGCAAGGCATGAGTTTTATGGAGTTGGGACAGGAATTTTCACGTAGCAAACTAGTGGCAACTGGAGCAAATGGGAATGCCATTCAGGCAGATCATAAGCGTGCTATGAACAGTTATAACGCTCCCGACGCTGTCAATCAAGTAGACTGGGATTTATTAGCTCATCATCAAGAAAGTATCAACTATATCAAACAGATGATTCGTTTAAAAACGACAACAAAAGAATTTTCTTACCAGCATTATGATGACATTTACCAGCATGCCTTTGTACATTCAGCGCATTCCGGAAGTGGAATTGTCATTTTTGAAGTGAAAGATGATAATTATTACCTCGTAATTTTTAATGCAAGTGGTGATAGATACAATATTGAAGATATTGGAAATTTGAAACTTGTAGCTGGAAATAGTCGTCAAGTTAGCGATTCTTTTGTTGAAGATCTGACAGCTACAGTCTTTGAAGTTGTAGAATGGTAATATCAAAAGATGTCAAGATTTTTTCTTGACACCTTTTCTTTCTTGTGATAAGATAGAGTATGTTGGGAGTAGCTCTGCTATTCCTAAAAATAAAAAAGAGAAAAGAGAAATTTTTAAAATGGCAGTTAAAATCCGTTTGACTCGTATGGGTTCTAAGAAAAAACCTTTCTACCGTATCAACGTAGCAGACTCACGTTCACCACGTGACGGACGTTTTATCGAAACAGTTGGAACTTACAACCCACTTGTTGCTGAAAACCAAGTAACTTTGAAAGAAGACCGCGTTCTTGCATGGTTGGCTGATGGAGCTCAACCTTCAGATACAGTTCGCAACATCCTTTCAAAAGAAGGCGTATTGAAAAAATTCCACGATTCTAAATTCTCAAAATAAGTTTAAAGTAGGTTGACAGATGGATACGATTGAAAATCTCATTATTGCGATAGTGAAACCTTTGATTTCACAACCAGATGCCTTAACTATCAAGATTGAAGATACACCAGAATTTTTGGAGTATCACTTGGATCTTGACCAGAGCGATGTCGGTCGTGTTATCGGTCGTAAGGGTCGCACTATCTCAGCGATAAGAACGATTGTCTACTCTGTCCCAACTGAAGACAAAAAAGTAAGAATCGTTATCAATGAAAAATAAAAAAAGCGGGACAGATGTCTCGCTTTTTTTGTGGAGAGCAGAAGATGAAAGATTTAACGTTTAGACAATTACAAGATTATTTACTCGAACATTACCAGCAATCTCGAACTGAGGAAGGCCTCTTTATCAAGCTAGTGGAGGAAGTCGGAGAAGTAGCCGAGGTCTTGAATGGGCGCTCTGGTCGAAAAGAGGGCGTTCAGGACTCAAACGACGAACTAGCCAAAGAACTAGCTGATATTATTCACTACACTGTCGCAATTGCGGCCATCAACCATATTGATCTAACCAAAGCCATCTTTGACAAAGATAAGAAGGCTGCCATTAAGTACCAACATGAACGTGATTTAGAAAAGTTTTTAGACGCTCAAAGCTAATTGCAGTCACTGTTCTTCAACTTGTGAAAATCCTTGGAACGTGATAAAATAAAGGATAAGGATTTTTAATAATTCATTATATAGAACGAGTGGATTTCTTTATGAAGAGGTTTGAAGTATCTACAGAAATTGGTAGTCTCTCTGTTACTTATCAAAAGCAAAAGAAAGTGCTAGTTTGTCTAAACGGAGCAGGTTTGATACCAAGTTATGAAAATTTTTCACTTATACTTGAAAAACTTCCTCCTACAATTGGTTATTTGACAATTGATTTTCCGAACACAGGTAGGAGTCCGATTCATGACCAAGCTGGAAAAAATCTAGATAATCTTGCAGATGCGGTTTATGAAGTACTTGAAGAATTAGGGATTTCTGAATATATACTTTGTGTACATAGTTTGAGTGGAATTTTAGCTTGTAAATTGCTCAACAAACCAATTAAGTGTCAGGCTTTAGTAGCAATGGAACCGACAACTAAAAAAGTCATGTTTGCTGATTTTTCAGAAAATCCTTATCCAGAAATGGAAGAGCAGATGAGGCTGATTGACGAGTATGGTCCTGAACTTTATTTTAAGAACTTAACTCAAGCAACATTTAGCCCTGAAACTAATAAAGAAATCTGGGAATTAATGCACGAAAAAGGCTCAGAGTTGGAAAATCAAGATACAGAATTTCGAATATCTGGAGAGAGTACTGAGGAAGATTTTGAGAATGTATCAATAGCAGATTGTATCCCTGTATTTATTTTTTGTCAAGCTTATAGAGAAAAAGAGTACAGAGAATCAGAATATTGGACTTCCAATACTAAACTCATTTTGGGAGGGAATCACCATTATTTACAATGGTCAGAATCAGAAAAAATTGCGGCTATTATCCGAAAATTGTAAGAGTATAATGGATAGAATGGGAGTACAGGAGACAAGATGAACTACTTTAATGTTGGAAAAATCGTCAATACGCAGGGTTTGCAGGGTGAGATGCGTGTCTTGTCTGTGACGGATTTTGCCGAGGAACGTTTTAAAAAAGGAGCAGAGCTGGCCTTGTTTGATGAAAAAGATCAGTTTGTCCAAACAGTGACCATCGCAAGTCATCGCAAACATAAGAATTTTGACATTATCAAATTCAAAGACATGTACCATATCAATGCGATTGAGAAGTACAAAGGTTACAGTCTAAAGGTCGCTGAGGAAGATTTGAACGATTTAGATGATGGTGAATTCTATTATCACGAGATTATCGGTTTGGATGTTTACGAGGGAGATAACTTGATTGGAACCATCAAGGAAATCCTGCAACCAGGTGCCAATGATGTCTGGGTGGTCAAGCGAAAAGGCAAGCGTGATCTGCTTTTACCTTACATTCCGCCAGTAGTTCTCAATGTTGATATTCCAAACAAGCGGGTCGAAGTGGAAATCTTAGAAGGATTAGACGATGAAGATTGATATTTTAACCCTCTTTCCTGAGATGTTTTCTCCGCTGGAACACTCGATCGTTGGAAAGGCTCGAGAAAAAGGGCTCTTGGATATCCAGTATCATAACTTCAGAGAATACGCTGAAAAAGCTCGTCATGTTGATGATGAGCCCTACGGAGGCGGTCAGGGGATGTTGCTCCGTGCTCAACCCATTTTCGATGCCTTTGATACCATTGAAAAGAAAAATCCCCGCGTCATTCTTCTTGATCCTGCTGGGAAACAGTTTGACCAGGCTTATGCTGAAGATTTGGCTCAGGAAGATGAACTGATCTTTATCTGTGGTCACTATGAAGGCTATGACGAGCGCATCAAGACCCTGGTAACCGATGAGATTTCCCTAGGAGACTATGTCTTGACTGGAGGAGAATTGGCGGCCATGACCATGATCGATGCGACCGTTCGCCTGATTCCTGAAGTGATTGGCAAGGAATCTAGCCACCAAGATGACAGTTTTTCTTCGGGACTCCTCGAATATCCTCAGTACACACGTCCTTATGACTATCGTGGCATGGTGGTTCCAGATGTGCTCATGAGTGGACACCATGAAAAGATTCGTCAGTGGCGACTGTATGAGAGCCTAAAGAAAACCTACGAGCGCAGACCTGACTTGCTAGAAAACTATCAACTAACAGCCGAAGAAGAAAAAATGCTGGCTGAAATCAAAGAAAACAAAGAATAAAGGAGAACCTTATGCAAGTAATCAAACGTAATGGAGAAATTGCTGAATTTGATCCAGATAAAATTTACCAAGCTGTCCTAAAAGCAGCTCAAACCGTTTATGTTTTGACAGATGATTTGCGTCAAAACCTTGCACAAGTTACTAAAAAAGTCGTTTTGGACTTGGAAGAAGCAAAAGTGGAACGTGCGACTATCAGCATGATCCAGTCAATGGTTGAGCACCGCTTACTTGGAGCTGGCTACATTACCATTGCAGAGCACTATATCTCTTATCGCTTGCAACGCGATTTGGAGAGAAGTGGTTATGGCGACCATATCGCCGTTCATCTTCATTTTGAACAAATCCGTTAAGAAAAAGAGTGGGATGCAATGAACATCTCACTCTTTCTTAAATAGACTTTTCTGAGCTTGTTGTACGGTTGAGGGAACAAAACGAAGCCGTTTAATATCACTGATACGAATGATTCGAGTCACGTTTTTTGAAAAATTCTTGACGATAATTTGTTGGCGATTGGCGTCGTGTTTGATAATATCACCCGTAAAACTTGTTTCTGCAAGTATTACATGAACAGCCGTTTTTTTCTGGATGGCCTGTTCAATTGTGCTAATAAGGGAGTCGTTTTCAGAATAATCTTGTTCATTATGTCCACTGAGAAAGTCTTGTATCTTATCTAAGACTTGCTTGAATGTGTACCTCATAGGCATCTCCCTTCTTATATTCATATTATATAAAAAAATCCCAAAATCCACAAGATTTTTACGAATAGACTAGAGAAAGCATATCACAAAAAGGAGTTAAAAATGGCAGAATTTACATTTGAAATCGAAGAACACTTACTGACCTTGTCCGAAAATGAAAAAGGATGGACCAAGGAAATCAACCGCGTCAGCTTTAATGGAGCCCCTGCAAAGTTTGACATTCGCGCTTGGAGCCCAGATCATACTAAAATGGGCAAGGGAATTACTCTTACAAATGAAGAATTTCAGGTAATGGTGGATGCCTTTAAAGGTGGAAAATGAGAAAAGGATAGTGAGTTTACTCACTATCCTTTTCTTGTAAAATCATATAGTCTCGAAGAGATATTGTTGTTAATAGGAGAAAAGTTTTTTTAAACCTTTCTGGTGGAGTAGGGTTCTCTTTTCGTATCCAAGCTTCAATAAAAGTGATAATCATATTGGTGACGACATAGGTCATATCATTTTCACTAAAATCGAATTCCTTGTTGTAATGGATGTTTTTTTGAAGCCATTTTGAATAAGCAACTCTCAGAAATTCCTTCCAACCAGGGTCTACTTGAGTTATAAAAAGAGTTCGAATAATATTCCTATTTTCATAAATTAAAGGAATCGCAAAATTTGCAAAACACTCAATCGGATTTCCATCCCTTCTTGAACAATAATTATTAAATATCTGGAAAATTTGTTGATCTGCTTGTTCGTGAATATATTTGATAATATCATCATAGTTATGAAAATGTTTTTGATAAATCGCTTGTCTTGAAATACCCGCTTTTTTAGCAATTTCACTCATTGTGAAGGAACTACTTTGAGGATTTTGTTTAGCTAGTGATATAAAAGCAGAAATGATAGAATTTCGAGTATCTTTAGTCATAAGCGTCCTTTCTATGAAATAAATTGTGAATAGGTATCAATTAAAATATTAGATAAAATTGACAACTTGAAAGAAACTGTTGGTAAAGAATTACAGCGATAAAATATTTTAATATTGTTTATATTACTAGATAAATTATAACATAGAATCAACAATTCTCCTAATGAATGATATAAAAAGTGTCTATTTTGCTAAACTATAATAGGAAAAATAATGTAATAAAAACTTTAAAATGATGTATAAAGAACAAAGTGTGCATTGCATAATATATAATTTAAAACTATCCATCTTCCATGAGCTTATTCTAGATTGTATTTTAGAAAATATTTTTGTTGATAATATACCTTGAAATTTATAATGTTTGAGAACTTTTATAATCCAAATACCTTAAACACCAATATGAACTCATTATGTATGTCATGATGAAAGTAGACAAACTGTAAATTTTTTCTTTAAGGAATATTCATAAAAAATTAATATAATACTTGAGGTTATGATATAATAAGATGAATGATATTTTGCGAGTTTTCATTCATAAGTGAGTAAGAAATCCTATTAAAGATTAAATTAAATCATTACTTTGAGCAGTACTACTAGCTATAACTAGTAACCGTCGCAGCTACCATAGGAAGAGTCTTGTGGTAAATCTAGCAATTGAAAGGGGTGTTGCCTACTGAACAGATGTGACATACTTCTCAATTAAATTTAATCAAATAGAAAGGATTTTTTATGAATAAACTAAAGAAAGTACTAGGTTTTCTAGTATTCCCTCTTTTGCTATTGCTGATGTTCTTCCCGACAGGTGAAGCTCATGCTGCAACTGATGTTACCGATAAAGCCGATTTCAAGAATTTGAAGATTACCGTAGCTGAAACCGGGAGTGCTTCACACATTATTATCGGTCCAAGCACAAAAACTGTTGAACTAAGATACTCGGGCGACTTCTCATTCCCTGGTGTACAGGCGAACGAGATTAAGCCTGGAGATTACTTTATCGTAAAGGCCCCTGAAAATTTGGATTTAGAAGATGGAACCTTGGATCTAATTGATTCAAATTCAAATACGAAGATGGGGACGGTTCAGGTAGAAAAAGCCAATCATCGTCTTGTCTTTACTTTCAATGAAGCAGTTCAGGGGAAACAACATATCCGTGGGAGCTTTACTGCGACTGCAAAACAAACAGTTGAAGGAGTAACTAAGAAGGTCACCTACACTTTGCCAGGAGGCGTGACGCAAGAAATCGAATTTGAGGTGAAAACGTATCCTAAGCACCCCCATACAGGCGAATTGATTTATAAACAACCTCAGAATGATCTGAAAGCATCTAAAATTATATGGAATGTGCGGATTAACCGTTCTAAGACAGATATGGGGAACCACACTATTAAGATTACAGATAATATCGGCTTAGGAGCCTTTGCGTCTTATATTGAGAAAAGCTTTGAACTATCTGAAGTAGTGTACGAGACGACAGATACCAACTATGCTACTATGAAGAGTAGAATTAAAGAGTATAAAATAACAATGGATCCTGAGGAGTATAAAAAGGATTCAGACAACACGGCCTTGCTGACTTTTGTCAATGGTAAACGTGGATTTGAATTGCTTATGCCGACCAATATGGGGACAAAGAGTTTTTACCTAAGATATCTCACGACCTCGCCAGCAGATGAATCAGAGGTAAAAAACTCCATTCAGTACTTGCGAGATAACGAACCTCAATTAATTTGGAAACAACGGGGAGACTCAATCAATACAAAAACCTCGCACGATATAACTATTAAAACTGTTAAGTCCGTAGGTGCAACTATTACTGCTGATATTGCTGGAAAGATCAAAATCACAAAATTCGACGAAGCTGATGCAAATGTTAAGTTGAAAGATGTTGTTTTTGAAATTCGTGATAAAGCTACTAATCAATTAGTCGATACAGTTAGGACTGATGCGAATGGGAT
>ERZ772945.2874-NODE-2874-length-10033-cov-2.697334_pt1 | contig 10033 bp, 7 predicted proteins | sample MGYA00511681_ERZ772945 | MGnify/ENA primary metagenome ERZ772945 (study PRJEB29015, sample SAMEA2737943) | human oral metagenome | biome: human oral; feature: human-associated habitat; material: dental | place: China | collected 2143 ... | reverse complement strand
AATTGTTTTCCTTACATCTTCTATTTTCTTATCAGCATCTTATCTGTCTTTGTAATTTTACATAGCTCGCTACGTCTGCTATGCAACGATAGCCAATTTGCTCGCTAATAAAGCAAAATATGTTTATGCTATAACAACCTATTAGGGTTAAATAGACTATTAAAATTTTGGTATATTTTGTGTTATTATTGAACAGACGCTTTAACTTTATAATAAAAATGTAGCAAACAACGGCAAGTTGTAAAGTAAAACAATATACCAGCAGAGAACTAGAAAAACACAGAACGCAATGCCATAAACAATATATTAAATACACCGAATTATACACTCCAATATCTACGGAACAAATGTGGCAAAACGGTGGCACACATAGTGGGCATTCGTTTCAGATATCTGTGAGTATCGTTTTAGATATCTGTGAGTATCGTTTTAGATATCTGTTTTTCACCACTTAGATATTATGGAAAAACTCTGCTTTTATTGTTTCTTGCTAACCTGGTTGTAATGCAATTAATTCTGTTAATGCACTATTTTTAGTCTTTCTTTCGTTTTTTGTCTACAAAATTGTGCTATTCTTCTAATATTTTATAACTTTGCAAAATATTACAAACACTAGAACAACCCAATAACTACGTAGGACTTCTCATCTAACTGGTTGCGATGCGCAACTTTGTAGCATAACAATGTCTACATTTACAACGAAATATGTATAATCATAAAATCGTAAGGTGATTCATTCACTGGAGAAAGGTTAGTTAATTGATAATAACTTATGAGAATATTAAACTTCCTCTTTAGCCGTTCAAAGCAGGAGCAAGATAAACCTATTAGAGACAAATTGAAGACCAGAAAGGATTTTGAGAGAGTTCTGGCAGAAGATTTGGATATAATGGAAACAACTAAAGCGAGAATGGATACAGCAAAAAATGTAAATTTGTATATGTATCGTTCTCTTAGCTATAGTTATATCTTAATTCTTCAATCTAAGTATTCTGTTGATGCCAAAATAGACGAACTGCGCGATATATATATAAAATCTATGCATTATTTCTTGCAGGCGTTTAATAGAAGAAATCCAATTTATGCAGATATACTGAATTATGTTTCGTTGGGTGTACTATTAAATATTCCCGATAATAACTTCAGGCAACTGATTGACTATGTAAAACAAATGGATAAGCAGGCAAAACCATCTGGCTGGACACCAGACTTGTTGCTCTGGTTTATGCTGAACTCTAGAATGAAAGAGCAAGAGAAGCAGAAATATGCAGAGACACTTGCTTATCCCCGATTGTATAACGGACTGTATAAGGTGATACAGGCACCAAATGCAGCCGCTGCCAAAGATGCCCTTAACAAGTATCTTGATAGGTGGTATAATCTAAATAGCAATGCACCATGGTATAACAGTCATCTGAAAGATAACAGTTATCGAGGCTACTGGGCGTGGGAGGTTGCAGCCGTTGCTAAGATAATGCACATAGACGATTCAGACTTAAAGAACAATCAGTATTATCCTTATGATATGGTGCATTGGGAAGACAATGAAACTACTGCAAAAGAGTAACCTACGGAACAAACGGTAGCTAAACCGTTTTAACCCCAAATGGGTACTTAGACACAATATGCATAATTCTTATTACTATGGAATTGTTTGCTAACATCTTTTATTTTCTTATCGGCATTTTGCCAGTCGTTGTAACTTTACGTAGCCTGCTACACCTGCGTTGCAACGACAGATAATCTGCTCAATAATAAACCAAAATATGTTTATGCCCTAACTATCGATTTTGGTTAAACCACATAGCTTATAGCATTACTTGTGTTTCTTTTTTTCGCAAAAAGTAAAAAACAGCAGTGCATCATCTCACATTATAGACGTAATAAAAACATAAATCAAAGAGAATAACATTAACTTAACATTCACAATGAATATTGCCGCTCCATCTAAAGACCAAGGGGCTTCTATCAGACCTGTATATGTAGGAGCAGACAATGATGATGAAACGCAACCAGTAGACGTATCAAACTTTGAATTGTTCCACAACATTATTACTCCAAATGCAAGGCTCTATTAAGCCTTAATAAAGAAACAACAAACTACGACTTTAAATTGCAGAGAGATATGTTTACAGCAATACCTCTCTGCATTGCTTATGCTTTGTTCTTCCATTATCTTTTTGCAGTGGTGTAATCCACTGCAAACATATAGTTTGAAAAGTAATGCTGAAGACTTAGTTATAACCCTATATATAATAAGGTGTAATATCATTATATTCTATCATAGTTCTAATGCCTGAATTAGACTAAAGTTACTGTTAAGAAACAATAAAGAAACCACGCATAACTTGTAAAGTCGATAAGTTTTAAGTACATTTGCAACAACATAAAAATTGGATTAAGGAAACTAAAATAACGACTTAACACCAGTTTTTGGATAACAATTTTGTTTAATTTATAAGACGAAAGAAATGGAAATACGTAAAATAGCCTTATCGCTCGTAGCAGCAATGGCACTTGGTACAACAGCAGTACAAGCTCAGTGTACAAACAATTACAAGAAGAACACTACCACAAAGGCTAAAATTAATACTACAGTAAATCGTTTTGAGAAAGACTTAAAATGCGATGAAGCAAAAGTAAAAACAGCTGCTCACAAAGCAGGTTGTGCATTTAAACGCAATGCTAAAAAGGTTGGAGCTGCTGTAAAATGCGACGAAGCAAAAGTAAAAACAGTTGCTCACAAGGCAGGTTGTGCATTTAAACACGATGCAAAGAAAGTTGGAGCTGCTGTGAAACGCGACGAAGTGAAAGTAGGAAAGGCAGTAAAAAAGACCTATAATAAGGCAAAGAACGCTTTAAAGAAGTAGAAATAAACATTAACAGCGATATTTACAAAGCCGAGTCGGCACACAAAACAAAATATGCTGTCAAGAAGGCAGAATAGAAAGAACTAAGAAACTAAGTTGCAATGCAAACCGCATAGAAAGCAGACAAGGTTTCTATAGAATATAAAGAGTGTGCGTATCGACTTTTGTCGCATAAAGAAGTATTGCCCCAGAAAGAAAGCTATATATAGCCCTATTTTGGGGCATTTGCATTGAAGCGTTGAAACATAACAACTAAGCAAAATAGCACTGACAAAGCATAACTTTTGGCATACTGTTTGCAAAGAATACCGTGTAACGAACAAAAAGGAAGATATGAGATGTTAATAAAGTATATTTTATGAGTTAATATTTTGTTATTCAATAAATGTTTAGTAATTTTGTACAATATTCCGTCTGTCCAGACGGAGTATAACACCATATTTAATATTTAGGTATATTTTATCTAATGCGACAACTTAAGATATCAAAAAGTATTACCAATCGTTCCAGTGAGGCGCTAGACAAGTACTTAGTGGAAATTGGACGTGAACCAATGATTACCGTTGATGAGGAAATTGAGCTTGCTCAAGAAATTCATAAAGGCGGCAGAAAAGGCGAACGCGCAAAAGAGAAACTTATAAAAGCGAACCTACGCTTTGTGGTTTCTGTTGCCAAACAATACCAACACCAAGGACTCTCGCTTACCGACCTAATAGACGAAGGTAACATTGGACTTGTGAAGGCAGCTGAAAAGTTTGACGAAACACGTGGATTTAAGTTTATCTCGTATGCAGTTTGGTGGATTAGACAAAGCATACTGCAAGCCATTGCAGAGCAAAGTCGCATAGTGCGTCTGCCTTTAAATCAGGTGGGAGCAATTTCAAAGATAAACCAAGTAACCAACGAGTTCATTCAAAAGCACAATCGTCGTCCTTCTATCCACGAGTTAGCCGAACTAACAGGCATTGATGAGGCACGTATTCACCAAAGTCAGAATGCCGACAACCATCACATGAGTATAGATGCGCCATTTAGCGATGACGACGATAACTCTATGAGCGATATGTTGGCATCGGGAGAAGACTCTCGAACAGACCGTGGTGTAGACTTCGAATCAATGTCGGACGATCTTAAATCGGTGTTACAGAACACACTGAAAGAGCGCGAACGCAAAATAGTGATAGAATGTTTCGGTATAGGCTGTCAGGAAAAGGGCTTAGAAGAAATCGGCACCGAAATGCAACTTACACGCGAGCGTGTGCGCCAAATACGCGAAAAGGCGATAGAAAAAATACGCTTAAGTGGTAACGCACGTGTGTTAATGAAGTATCTTGGCTAATGTAATAAAAGTGTAAAGCAGGTATGCAGGCGCACAACAACGTTTCTCTGCAAATGTTGTTACATATATAATAAGGTGTAAGAATTGTATACATTGCGAGTAAAAGAAAGATGCTCGCAACGTAAAATGAGGACCAATATATTTAGATAATAGCACATATCACCCCATTGTCAATAAGATAATGGGGATATTTGTTTAGAAAAAGTCTGTTATTACCACTATATTTTTCTCTACTCGCTTGTTTTCTCGTTGAAAATCATTATCTTTGCAAAGTCGTTACAACCTTTCTGCCACTATAAAATAGCAGGAACAGCAATATAATGACAGTAAGAATATTTTGAAAAAGCAAAAATAATAATATCATAAACAAGAAATAACATCTTGTCTGCCAATCCACAATCAGTAGGTAAAGCAGGCAAATATAAGTTTTAACAAACAAATTAATGGAAGAATTTGAACTCATTGCCAAGACCTTTATGGGGTTAGAAGAGGTTTTGGCGCAGGAGCTCACCCAGCTGGGAGCTAACAACGTACAGATAGGACGGCGTATGGTATCGTTCACCGGAAACAAAGAAACAATGTATCGCGCCAACTTCCAGCTGCATACAGCCATAAGAGTGCTAAAACCTATAGCACATTTTAAGGCTAAGAGTGCCGATGATATGTACGATGAAGTTAAGAAAATAGACTGGAGTAAGTACATCTTAAAAGGCAAAACATTCTCAGTAGACTCAGTAGTCTACTCTGAAGAGTTCAAAAACTCAAGGTTTGTAACCTATAAAGTGAAAGACGCTATTGTCGATCAGTTCCGTGAAAATATAGGCATCAGACCAAATATATCGGTGAGCAATCCAGATATTCGACTGAATATCCATATTGCTGAAGACAAAGCAACACTGTCGTTAGATTCTAGTGGAGAGTCTTTGCATCGTCGAGGATATCGTCAAGAAAGCGTAGAAGCTCCATTAAACGAAGTGCTTGCAGCTGGTATGATATTGATGACAGGCTGGAAAGGAGAAACAGACTTCATTGACCCTATGTGCGGTTCGGGTACTCTGCCTATCGAAGCAGCTCTCATTGCACGTAATATCTCGCCAGGCGTATTCCGCAAAGAGTTCGCTTTTGAAAAGTGGCCAGACTTCGATCAGGAACTTTTCGATATGATATACAATGACGATTCACAAGAACGCGAGTTCGAGCATCATATTTATGGCTACGATGTAGACACGAAAGCAGTGAACACTGCAAAGATAAACGTAGCTGCAGCAGGCTTCTCTAAGGATATAACAATAGAGAACAAAGACTTTAAAAACTTTACTCAGCCAGCTCAGAAAAGTATTATTGTGATGAATCCTCCATACGGAGAACGCATCTCTACACCTAATCTGTTAGGTACATACAAAATGATAGGTGAACGCTTAAAGCACCAATTCATAGGTAACGAGGCTTGGATTCTATCGTATCGGGAAGAATGCTTTCGTGAAATAGGACTGAAGCCAAGTATTAAAATACCAGTGTATAACGGCTCATTAGAATGCGAATTTCGACGCTATCAAATGTTCGATGGTAAATTAGACAACTTCCGTGCAGAAGGTGGCATTGTGAAAACAGAGGACGAAAAGCGCGAAATGGCACAAAAGCATCGCTTTAAAAAAAATCGTGAATTTAAGAAAAGACTCGATGAAACCGAAGAAAACGAAGAAGGAGATATACGCTCTTTCACGTTCCATAGCTTTGAACACAATATATCTATAGGTGGAAAGAAAAGCGAAAACGGTAGACGAGGCGGACGTAAGAACTTCCGAAAAGATGATCACTTCGACGATGAAAGAGGAGCATTTCAAGGAAAAAAGAAGTTCGATGGTAAGCGATTCGATAAAGGAAACAAAGGAAATAAGTTTCGTAAAAAAGATAAATATAATACAAATGAAGACTAAGAACCTAATAGTAACTACAGGATTAGCAATAGCAACCCTATGTTTAGCATTGCCTAACAACGCTATGGCACAGAAAACATTTACACTCGAAGACCTTAATTTCGGTGGCAAGAACTTTCAGAACCTACGGGCAGAAAACCGTTATACCACGTGGTGGGGCGACCAGATAGTGCATTTAGAGAACAATAAATGCTCCATCGTAAACCCAAACACACTGAAAGAAACAACATTATTCACGCTTGATGACATTAATGCTATACTTTCAAAAGACAATAGCGACAGAACTGTGCGTTCGTTGTTCCATGTTTCTTTTCCATCTGCCAATCAACCATTGGTGCAGATACCCACCAGAAAAGAACTTCTAACAATAAATTTTAAAACTAAAAAGATAGAAAGCTCAACCGAAACTGTTGCTGACGCTCAAGCACAAGCTTATAATAAAAAGTCGAGAGCAATAGCTTACGTGCAGAACAACCAACTATTTGTTACAGATAATACTGGAAAAACAACACAACTCACTAACGATGGTTCACGCAATATAGTGTATGGGGAAGCTGTACACCGCAACGAATTTGGCATTAAAGGCGGTTTGTTCTGGAGCCCAACAGGTAATCGTCTTGCATTCTACCGTATGGACCAAAGTATGGTAACCGATTATCCACTTGTTCATATACCAGAGGTAGATTGGAAGCCAGTAAAAGGCGAATCACGTATAGCAACACCAGAACCCACAAAATATCCTATGGCGGGAGAAAAGACCCACAATGTAACCGTAGGCGTGTACGATATAAATACCAAGAAAACAATTTACCTTGATGCTGGCGACCCGACCGACCGTTATTTCACTAACATTCAGTGGAGTCCAGACAGCAAAATCATTTATATGTTCGAACTAAACCGCGACCAGAACGACTGTCGTCTGGTGTCATACAATGCTGAAAGCGGCAAGAAAATAGCCGAATTGTATCGCGAAACCGATGCCAAGTACGTTGAACCAACTCATCCTATCCTCTTTTTGCCATGGAATGCCAATCAGTTTATTATGCTTTCGCAAAAAGATGGTTACAATCATATCTACTTATTCAATAAAGATGGTAAGCAAATAAAGCAGATCACAAAAGGTAACTGGGTAGTTATGGATGTGTTAGGCTTTAATAGCAAAGCAAAATCTATTGTCTATGTGTCTAACGAATGTAGTCCAATACAACGCAATACATGGTCTGTGAATGTTGAAAATGGCATCCGTACCTTGTTAGATAATGGTCGTGGCTACCACAATGCAACGCTTAGCGATGGTGGAAAGTACCTTGTAGACAACTACACCGAACCTACTGTACCACGAAAGATTGATATTACTACCATAGGAACACACCCCACAATTAAGAATTGGCTTACTGCGAAAGACCCATGGGCGGGTTACAGTGTTCCAGAGTATAGTTCTGGTTCGTTGAAAGCCGACGATGGCACTACCGATTTGTATTGGCGAATGGTTAAACCCATTGGATTCGACCCATCAAAAAAATACCCAACCGTGATATATGTATATGGTGGACCACACGCCCACAACGTTGATGCAAGCTGGCATTACGGCTCTCGCTCGTGGGAAACCTATATGGCACAGAAAGGATATTTGCTATTTATTATAGACAATCGTGGTAGCGAAAATCGTGGAAAAGCATTCGAACAAGCCACTTTCCGTCAGCTCGGACAGGTTGAGATGCGCGACCAGATGCAAGGAGTGAAGTATCTGAAGACATTACCATTTGTTGATGCCGACCGAATAGGTGTGCATGGCTGGTCGTTTGGTGGTTTCATGACAATTTCGCTTATCACAAACTATCCTGAAACCTTTAAAGTGGGTGTTGCCGGTGGTCCTGTTATCGATTGGAAGTGGTACGAAGCCATGTACGGAGAACGCTATATGGACACACCGCAAACAAATCCAGAAGGCTATGCAAAGACTTCGCTTTTGACGAAAGCTAAGGATTTGAAGGGGAAACTACAGATAATAACAGGCTTAAACGACCCTGTAGTGTTGCCACAACACTGCCTTACTTTCATTAAGGCATGCATAGCAGCAGGAACACAGCCCGATTTCTTTGTGTATCCTGGTGAACCTCACAATATGAGAGGACACCAAAGTGTGCATTTACACGAGAGAATTACACAATATTTCGAAGACTATCTGAAGTAAAAAACATTAGACAAACAAACACTAAACATAAAAAAATAAAACTCTAACGTAAAGGAGTAAAGGCGCTTATGAAGATATTATTGTTAGGTAGTGGCGGCCGTGAGCACGCCTTGGCATGGAAGATAGCACAGAGCAAGAAGTGTGAAAAGCTATTCATTGCGCCAGGAAATGCAGGTACAAAAGCTTGTGGCGAAAATGTTGCAATAGGTGTAAACGAGTTTGAGAAACTTAAAGCATTTGCAGCAGATAATGCTATAGATATGGTTGTTGTAGGTCCTGAAGACCCATTAGTTGGTGGAATATACGACGATTTTAAACAAGACGAACGCACAAAGCATATACCAGTTATCGGTCCATCTAAGTCTGGTGCAGTGCTCGAAGGTAGTAAAGACTTTGCTAAAGGCTTTATGCAACGCCATTCAATACCAACAGCAGCCTATGCCACTTTCGATAGCACCACATTAGAAGAGGGATTAAAGTTTCTTGAGACATTAAAACCACCTTATGTGCTAAAGGCTGATGGCTTAGCAGCAGGAAAAGGAGTGTTGATTGTGTCTGATTTAAACGAGGCAAAGCACGAGTTAAAGCAGATGCTTGGTGGAATGTTTGGCAATGCGTCAGGAAAAGTTGTCATCGAAGAATATTTGTCGGGCATAGAGTGTTCTGTTTTTATACTCACAGATGGCACTAACTATCAGATACTTCCAGAGGCAAAAGACTATAAACGAATTGGCGAGGGCGACACCGGACTTAATACTGGCGGTATGGGAAGCGTTTCGCCTGTGCCTTTTGCTACCCACGAATGGATGCAAAAAGTGGAACATCGCATTATAAAACCAACAGTGAACGGGTTGAAACAGGAAGGTATAAACTATAAAGGTTTTATTTTCTTTGGTCTTATTAATGTAGATGGCGACCCAATGGTGATAGAATATAACTGTAGAATGGGAGATCCTGAAACAGAAAGTGTTATGTTGCGTTTAAAAACAGATATTGTAGACCTGTTCGAAGGGGTGGCAAATGGTACATTAGACCGTTGTAAGATAGAAATCGACACTCGTTCTGTGGTTTGTATTATGTTGGTAAGTGGTGGATATCCAGGAGCTTATACAAAGGGATACCCCATTAGCAACTACGATTGTTCAGAGAATACGGTGCTCTTCCATAGTGGAACAACTATCAAAGATGGGCAACTTGTAACCAATGGTGGGCGTGTTTTGGCAGTTTCGTCGTATGGCCCAACTAAAGACGAAGCTTTGTTTAAGAGTTTCACTGAAGCTGAAAAGATAGAATTTACAGGCAAATACTTCCGTAAAGATATTGGTAGCGACTTATAAGTACACTATTTAGTAAGGAATGAATATAAGGCGCAAACTACTACAAAACAGAATTTCAGAGAGCAGATGGGCACCAGCAGTAATGTCCTTCTTCTCTATTTCGGTATGGACAATGGTTTGTATCAACGATACATTTGCCATTGTTCCATTGCTTTGTATGCTTTTTTCAACCTTTCTAATGATGGAGCTCAACAACACAAATGCGCTTATACGTATTTTCAGTCGTATGGTGTCGTGTTGTTATATGGCGCTCACTACTATGGCAACTTTCCAGTTTGTATCCATCAGAGCTGCCAGTGTAGCACTTTGTATAGTAGGTTCTTACATTTGTTTGTTTCGTTGCTATCAAGACAAGT
>ERZ772945.2873-NODE-2873-length-10037-cov-36.237728_pt1 | contig 10037 bp, 6 predicted proteins | sample MGYA00511681_ERZ772945 | MGnify/ENA primary metagenome ERZ772945 (study PRJEB29015, sample SAMEA2737943) | human oral metagenome | biome: human oral; feature: human-associated habitat; material: dental | place: China | collected 2143 ... | reverse complement strand
GCTCATCGAGTCCCTCCAGCGCGCCGGCGTGGACACCTCCGCGGTTCAGCGTGAGAACGTGGCCACCGGCACCGCCATCATCACCGTGGACTATGCGGGGGACAACACCATCGTGGTGTCTCCCGGTGCGAACGGGAGGGTGGACGCCTCGACCGCGCAGCGGCACCGGGATGTCATCGGCGAGGCCCGCGTGCTGGGGCTGTGCATGGAGGTCAGCGCCGAGGCGGTCGAGGCCGCGGCCCGTATCGCCCACGACGCAGGTACCCGCGTGGTCTTCAACAACTCTCCGTTCCACCCGGTCCTGTCCGTCGGGCTCCTGGAGGCGATCGATGTCTTGGTCGTCAATGAGCATGAGCTCGCCGACATGCTGAAGCCGGGTACGAGCGACGCTGCGGCCGAGCCGGAGCGTGAGCGGGCCGACGACGCCACGGCGGACTGGGGTGATTGCGCGAAGAGGCTGGCCGCCATGGGGATCCCCTCCGCGGTGGTGACCCTGGGGGGCCGTGGATCGATGGTGATCGAGGGGGAGGAGATCACCCCGGTCGATCCCTTCCCGGCGGATGTCGTGGACACCACCGGTGCCGGCGACTCCTTCCTGGGCACGCTGCTGGCGGCGCTCGCCGCAGGCTCCGGGCTCAAGGAGGCGGCAGGTGCGGCCTCAGCCGTCTCCGCCTTCGCGACGACCTCAGTGGGGGCGCAGGCCTCCTACGGGGACATCGCCACAGTCGAGCAGCACTTCGGATAAGCGCGGCTCGACGAGCGAGGCAAGGGCTGAGGCGGCTCGCGGCGGCCGCGGAGGCCTGTGAGCCTTGGGGAAGCGGTGGCAGGAGACCGCCCAGCCGGCCAGAGCTTCAGTCATCCGTGAACTGCTCGAGATTCTCGGTGTGCGGGTGGCCGTCATCGGTCGAGCTGAGCCAGAAGACAGGGACGTACTCGGTCTTGCCGTCATCAGTAGGTACCTCGTTCTGGACGAATACTCCAGTGCCTACCGGTGTGTCCGAGATCCAGGCTAACTTTCCGGAAGCGTCCACTTTTGCGCCAGTGTCGACGTGCAGAAGACTGGACTTCTCGCTAGCCTCGGCATAATGTTTCGGTTCATTCGAAGAGGTGGGTACTGTTCGTATCCACCCTCCGAACACAATCTCCGTGACGTTGGGGATTGTATTCACTACATGTCCATGGATGTCTAGCTGTGTGACTGTGGTGGTGTTTGGAAATTCTGAGACGCGCCTTTGGACTGCTGTTTCTGAAGACAGCAGTAGTGTTGTCCTGCTGGCGCCGACCAGCCACTGATCGACGGGGATCTCGGCGGCTGGGTCAGATTTCTTCTCCAGTGAGAAAACATGAAGCTTACCTCGGCCGGAGCCGCCGGGAAAGAAATCCTGGGCTGTCTCTACAGCGAGGGCGTTGTTTGTTAGCGCTTGTCCGAGAACCAGGTTGGGCAACTTCTCCTGGCGAACCACGTCACCCGTTCTGGCGTCAAGAACGACGACGTGAGTGCTTCGACTGTATACAGTGATGTCAGGGTAGTTCGCATTGCTTTCATAGAACGCGGTGACGTGAAGAAGTACTGATACATACCGTCCGTCAGGGCTGGAAACCAGTGTTCCAGAAGTACGAGAATCCATCTGGTTCTCTGGTTCCGTCAAGTAAACTGTACTGTATGTACGTGAGGGTGTTGAGTGCTGGAACGCTCTCAGTGACTTTGCCCATTGAGGATTCTTAGTCTTCGGGTCGTAACTGATGACAGACAATGCGGAGGCGTCGCCTATACTGCCGTTGTTGTACTGGTAGAAGGAGGTGTTGATTCCCCCGAAGGCTGTTTGCAGCTCGAACTCGCTGAACCTGTAGTTGTGTCGACTTTCGAGGTCATCGCGTCGAGGTTGGTCCAAGTCAAGGTCGGTTACCGTGACTCGAGGAGCTTCAGGCGCGTACTGAGTATCGGACGGGTAAGGAGTTAATGAGAGCGCGACCAGTGATGCTGCGGCAGTGATTTGAATGAGGCAACGGCGATTGAGAAGAATAGAAGGTGCTGTACTTTCCCGTCTTTTTTCCATACTCATTTCCCTGTCACCCCGAAGATGCGGAACGTACTTCCTTGAGTTGGTTTGGGATCAAGGTAGGAAGCGTCGTCAGTTCTGTCGGTGACATTGAGTGCAACAACAGTGGCCCCCGGGGTGTTCACGACAATCCTGTCGGAGGGTGGATGCTCTTCGGTGAACATTTCGTGAGGATTGTATTTAAGGCCGTCTACGTAGGAGGATGGGGGTAAGTAGGTGGTGTTCGGGGCAAGTGGGATAGTAGTCTCTGGGCTCCCATCTCCGGGCTGGATGGTGATCGCAGCCATATGTGTACCCTCGTGGACCTTTGATGTGAACCCGATTCGTGCTCCGGCAATCCCGGAGTGGTGAGCAGGATCTGATACTTCCTGTGTGGAGGGGTCAAAGATGGAGGAAACTCTGGCCGCTCCTTCTTTGTTGATCGACGCTTCGAAATCATCAGATGAAGTGACATCGGAGGGTGGGTAGGTGACGATGCATCCCGAGGCTATTGACGCGTAGGAGTTTAGTCCTGAGGTCACTCCGAGGGGAATGGCTGTGTGGGGCGCTGATTCATGTGCGGCTGAATCCAAGGAGATTGCCTCGGCAGATGCCCCGCCATTTGAATTCATGGACTCGGCGTTGTACCTGGCTATCCATCCGTCGATTATAGGAATATAATGTCTGCTGTAGACGGGGTCAACTACGACTTCAGTAACTTCGGACGTGACACTCGGATCTGTGTCGCGGGCAACTGTCAAAGTTGCGTGAGGGACGTAGTGGTCCCCGGAGTACTCATCGTAAGAGACGCTGAGGATAAAAGTATGATGTCCGGCTGAGCCCCAGTATGTGGGTGTCGTCTTTGAGTCGTCTCCGTCATGAGATGAGAGCGTCCATAGTTTTGATTTGCTGTGTAGTGAGTAGGCCGTATTCCCGTCAAGGAGGGTGGAGTCTGTCATTTGAAGTGTGCCACCGGAGTTGGTTGCCTCCAGGATGATGTCGCCAGTGAGGGCATCGAGTACTAATGTTCTGGATAAGATGCCATCATCGGGGTAGTCCAGAATGGCGCTTGTCTCCATTCTTGCGGCGACATACTTCCGGTCTGGGCTGACAACCAGTCTTCCTTTCTTGTCCCGTATGTCGTCGGCTAAGTAGTGGGCTCCCGGGTGTCGGTATGACCAACGGGTCGTGCCGTCGGAAGGATTGAGGGAGGTGATTCCGTCTGCGCTCAGAACAATGGGTCCTCCAGCTCCTCCGACAATGTCCATGATGTTGACGAACTCTGCACTCCAGGCGGCGTCGCTGTTGAGTGATGTTGGCATAGAGGGAGTTTCTATGCTGCCAGGGTTGGCTGTCGTGTGTGATTCTGGTCGATGCAAGGTGGGGACTGTTACGAAGCCGGCGAAGAGCAACGTCGGCAGGATGGCAATACAGAGGTAGGTGCCGCGTTGTTTAGTGCTGATGCTGAGTGGTGCAGTTTTTCTATTCTTCTTCTCCTCGCTGGCTTGACTGCTGGTTGCCGGTTGATGGAGGCGCCCCCAGTAGGTGAGGTTGCACTTGATGCTCGGATTCCGAGGAACGTAGTTTTGTATGTAGTGGAGGCTGGAATTTGCTAGAAGGGCGATGGCGATAGATGCGGGAATGCAGGGAATGATGCTCAGGGTGGGTTGAAAAAAACCGGTGACCCGATAGTCGTACCACCACTTGCTAGCCGTGATGGCTGTTGCCATCAACCCGCCGATGAGGGTGAGCGCTGCAGATATGCCAAGCCACCGGCCAGGGTGGCGTGACTGTCGTGGGCTCAGGAGCCATCCGAATATGGCGACAACTGCGAGAATAATTAAGTAAAATGTGGTTCCGACGCTGCCTACGGGGGTGCGAGGATCCCAGGCGAGCCGAGCTCCCTCAGGCCACAGCAGGTAGATGGCGGCCGTGGAGGCAAATATTGCCAAAACTCCGCCCCAGCGCAGGGCGCGCAGGGCAAGGACACCGCGTGGTGGGAAGGGCTCGCCGTCGGCCTCGCCTTCGCCGTTGTCGGTCGCGGCCTGGGCGGCCTCAACGGCATCACAGTTGGCGCTGCCTTCGGCCTCACCCGTGTCCGGCTCCGTTGAGGCCTCGTCGCTGGAGGCGGCGGTGCCTGGCTGGGTTCCGATCCCCTGGCTGCCGGGATCGGTGCTGTGCTGATCGGTGCCGTGCTCGTCGGCGTCAGGCGTGAGAGGCATGAACCTATTGTGGTGACCCATCCGTGACTATGTCAGGCGTTTGCGATGCCATCACTCGTTTGAACGGGCCAGGCGGAACACTCCGGTGGATGGGCTTCGGGTGCTGCTCTGGGCGATCCCAGCGCCACCGGTTGAGGCGTCCTGGCCCGCGCCTCAGTTGTTCTTGAACTGCTCGAGGTTCTCGGTGTGGTGGTGACCGTCGTCGGCGGCGCTGAGCCAGAAGCGTGGGGTACCTGCCTCCCGGTATCCCTTGTCGTTGATGACAACCTGGCTGATGAGGAGCCCCGGACCAGTGGGAACTCGTCGCGCCACGGCGCTATCGGTGTCGTCGTTGTAGACCGTGCCCGAGTTGGTGTCGACGACCTCCCAGTGAAGTCTCCCCTCATCGGTGAGATAGGTGCACCGCCTGATCCACCCGCCGAGAAGGATCTCGCTGGAATTGGTGAAGGAGGCCAGGTGCTTGCCGTGAAGATCAACCTGCGTCACCGTGGAGGTCGTGGCGGTGTCGTGGGAGTGGGCAGGCTGTGAGGACAGCAGAAGAGAGTTCTTCCCGGAGCCTGCAAGCCACAGGCTGGTGTTGAAAGACGTTGGAGACGACGTTGTGTCCGTCAGCGAGAAGACGCTGATGCGGCCCTTGCCCGCGCCGGCGGGATAGTAGGCGTCAGCGGTCTCAACGGCGAGTGAGTCGCTGGTGAGGGTCTGGCCCAGGACCAGCCCGGAGACCTCTGCTGTGCGTACCAGCATCCCGGAAACCGCGTCAAGAACGACGACGGTTACTCGCTGATCTCCAGGCGTAAAAGGCGTTTTCTGAGAGTGAGGTCGATACTCACTGGCGGTCTCCGGCAGGCGTAGTACCAGAGAGACATACTTCCCGTTCGGGCTGACGGTTGCGTATCCAGCAGTGCTGGATATGAGAAGGTCGCGCGCCTCCTGCTGAGCAGAGTGGGCATCAGGGCCTGATTCAGTGTATCCATAGTCTGCAACCTGCGGCGTCAGGTTGATCGCCCAGCGGGGCTCCTTGCTGGAGTCTTCAAATCTCGCCACGAGCGTTGACATTTTGTCGTCATCCATGAATCGGTAAGTGACGCAGATGTCTCCATCTTGTGCGGGAAGGTAGGAGGGAACGTGCCGGAACCTATCGTCTCGACCTTCGGACTCTCTCTTGCAGTTCTCCTTCTCGTCTGACGTGAGAGAGGTTGATGATATGTGCGATGCGGTGCTGGCGTGTGATGTGGCGCGGTTGGCGTGGCAGCCGTTTAGGGGAAGCGCGAGCAGCAGTGGGAGTACCGTCATGAGTGCTGCGCTTCGATAGCTTATGAAGGCAATGCTGTGTGGGATTCTAAACTTCATGTCGACCTACCCGGGGAACCCGTAGATTCGGAAAGACTGTGATGCTGTGGGGAGAGCGGGGGTGTTATTGATGATGGCGAGAGTGGATCCGGGGGTGCTCAATGAGGAGATGTGTCGACTGTCGTCACAACTTACGGCGATGTCCTCCATGGCGGAGTTATATTCTCCTGATCGTGGTGGATAGTAGGTTGATCCTGGCTCAACCTCTGTGAGTGGAATTATTCTGCTGTCGCCTGTTTTGATCGTGATATGACCATCGCCTGTGGTGATAACGGCGGTATTTCCTTCTGTCGTCTTGGTGACGGGTGCGCCGTTTTCAAGGCTTGTCGTGGTGATTCCTACTGCCGTGACATAGTGCGGGGACTGATCGAGTGGTGCGACCGTCGTGGTCGCAGGACTGAAGACCGTTCCGACACTGCTCGAACCCTTCCACGTCGAAGAGCCTTCAAGGTTACTGAGCTTGGTAGGCTGTCCGTCCGGCGTTGTCGCCGGGAAGACGGAGATCGTGCCGGTGGAGAGCGACGCTGGGACATTGATGCCCAGTGTTGTTCCCAGGTCGAACGTGCGGGCGTCTGCCTCAGGTGCTTCACTGAGGGCGTCCAGGCTGATCGCGTGCGCGCGGCGAGCTTTCGCCTCTTCGTCTATATGGCCTTGCGGGGCGCGGTCGTCGTAGACGCCGATCCAGCCTCGGGCGGTGACGATGTCGCTCCGTTCCTGCTCGTGAAGGGTCCCGTTGACCTTCCTGGGCTGAGAGGGGCTGGCCTGAGATATGACTCCCAGAGAGTCGCGACCGCTGTCATATCCAAGAATGAAACTGGAGTGGCCTGCTGTGCCAGCATATTCGGTGGCAATTGGGGGCAAAAAGGTGTCATCCAGTTTGAAGTCTTTGAGATCCCACATCCGTGAGCCGTCGGTCAGGGAGTAGGCGATGGTGCCGTCAAGAAGAGCTGAATCGCTGAGCTGAAAAGTGTCGCCGTGGTCTCCAGCCTTGCGGGGGTGCTCCACAACGATCTTCCCGGTGACTGCGTCGAACACTAAGGTCCTGATCGGATATGTGCCATCCAGCTCTCGCCATTCTGGGCTCATGGACGAGTAGATGATGGGGTCGGCGGCAATGACGCCACGTATCGTCCGTTCGGGCTGGTGATAAGCCCCAGATCCCCTGATGCGACAGGATCTATTTTGGGAGACCAGGTGAGGAACATGGCGCCGGCACGGCGGTACTGCCAGCGTGCCGATCCGTCAGCGGGGTCGAGTCCGGTGATCGTGTCCTTGGTGAGGAGGATGGGACCCGCGGCCCCGCCAGCGATGTCGAGGAAGTCGTCAACATCCTTCACCCACGTCTTCTGCGCTCCGAAGGATGTGGGATAGGCGGGTAGTTGGGCGGTATCGACAGCGGGTGCTGTGGTCTGCGTGATCGTGGGGGCGTCGGGGTGCGTGCTCTTCACCATGCGATAGGGGATGCCGAAGCCGGCCACAAGGCCGATTGCGGGCAGGACTGCGATAGCAGCCGTGCTGAGGCGGCGGAAGGGGTGGCTGTGAAGGGCGCGGAGCCACCTCTGCCGTAACCCGGCACGCCGAGGGCGGCTGAACCAGAGATCCAGCTCGTCGGGGGACAACTCGTCGCTGTGTGGCTCCTCGGCGGGGAGGGTGACTGAACGGGCCGCCCAGAGTCCGATGTGCGACATCACGATCAGCCCGAACGCGGCGATGCCCATCGCGAAAGCCAGGAGTTCGCCGAGACGGACACCGAAGCTGGAGGACGTCTCCCTCCACAGCTGCAGGACCGGAAGGCAGGCGTAGACGGTGCATGCTGAAACCCCGGCCACGGGCAGGAGCTTGAGGGCTGTGATGACACCGGTCAGGAGCCTGCTCCTCCCGGCAGCACGGTAGTAGGGCGTTGGCCATACGGATGCACCCACGAGCCACAGCACCAGCAGCAGCGCGCAGCGTTTCCATGACTGGGTGATCGCTATCTGCCCGACGCCTTTGATGCCACTGTTCCAGGCGAAGAACAGCGCGACTGCCGCGATCAGGGCGATGATGCTGCCGGTGAGCAGGGCGCGCATGCATGCCAGCAGGCGTGGGTGATCGCTGAGCGCGGCATCGTCGTGATCCAGGGGCGCCGGAGATGCCTCGGTGTCGGTGCTGGCGGTCTCCTCGGCCTCGGAAGGTGAGGGTGAGGTGGGCTGAGAAGATGCGGAATCCATGATGGTGTGTGAATCGTGGTGATGTCAGTGGTCGGAGAACTGCTCGAGGTTCTCGGTGTGAGGGTGGCCGTCGTCGGCGGAACTGAGCCAGAAGACCGGCTTGGGTACGGTTGAGTCCTTCCCGTCGGGGACGTCCTGCTTGACGAGCAGTCCGGGGCCGGTCGATACGCCGCATTCAAGAACGGTCTTTCCCGTGATGTCGATTGTCTTCTTAATGCTGGGATTGACGAGTTGCTGCTCAAGTGTCTCCCAGGAGGAACCGATGGCCTTCCTCTCCTCCTCTGACGCTGCCTTTGAGCGTAGGTGAAGGGCGCTGGCTGCCTTGGGATCGGCGAACCTATGGATCCACCCGCCGGGGTGAACGGCAGTCACTCCGGAGACGCTTTTGGTTGTCGTCCCATTGGTGCTGACGAGGGAGACAGTCGTAAGTGAGCATCCGTAGACGCAATCGTCCGGGAGGCGATTGGGGGCGAGCATGAAGTTCTCCCGGGTGGCGCCCACCAGCCACTTGTCGGTCGGGAAGGAGGAGGGCTGAGCGCTTGTGTCTGTCAGGGAGAAGACGGTGACGGTTCCCTTTCCGGAGCCGGCCGGGAAGTAGTTCTGGGCGGTCTCGACGGCGAGGGTGCTGTTGGTGAGCGCCTGCCCCAGGATGATTCCGGAGAACTCGGCGGTTCGGACGGCCTTGCCGGTCTGCGCGTCGAGGACGACGATATGCGTGTGTTGGTCAGCTGCCGTCTCTCCCGACTGCTGCTCGGCGGGAAGGAGGATCAGTGACAGGTATCGTCCGTCAGGACTGACGACGGTGCTTCCCGTCGACGACCGGCCCATGTTCTCGCTCATCGCACTTTGGGCGTTGTCTGCGTATTCAGTCCTCTCTTCGTTGGCGACTACGGGCTTGATCGAGACCGCCCACTGGACCTTATCGGTGGAACGCTCTCGACTCACCACGGTCGTTGTCATGTCGCCAGCGACGGTGCCTTTCTTTCTGTTCTGGTCTGAGGTGCTCATGGTGACGGTGCCTTCGGAGGTTGGCAAGGGATCGCTGTCCATGAGGCTTCTAGAATTGTTTGGAGCGGCAGCATTCGCTTCCTGAGCATTGAGAGGCGAGATGACTGGACCGTCGTCACTATCCCCAACGCTGCATGAGGTGATGGTGAGCGCGAGCGTTGCGGCTGCGGCGAGTACCGACAGTCGCCTGAGCGTGGAGGACGGGCGGGTAAGAGGATGTGTGGCTCTCATTCCTCGGCTCCTGCGACTCCGAAGATTCGATAGATGTCCCGGCATCTCTGGCCGTCAGTCCGTGGCCCATTACTGCAGTGCGCGTAACCTATTTCAGTTGTGTTGAGGGTGACGACGGTGGTGCCAGGTGTGCGCACGGCCCTTGCTCGTCTTTCGGAAGCAGTGTTTGGGGAGAATAATGGTTGGAGTGGTATGCCGTTATCGTCTGCTAGCTCTTGGGGTGATCGAAATGTGGAACCGGGTGTGACGGGTATGGTGGTGCCGGGCGAGCCGTTACCGGGTTGAATAACGAGCGCTGCGGAGGTTGAGCCGTCGTCTGCTGGTATCTCAACGATTCCGGTACGCGCACTGGCGAGGCTCCGATCCTGCGACGCGGGGGTGACTGTGTTGGTGGAAGGGTCGAAGACTGTCGCGGCTCGCGCATTCGCTTGGGGGTACTTGGAAACTGCATCCGCAGCGATAACGGGATAGGTGACGATGCTGTCCGAGAGGCGTGATGCCACAGTATTGATTCCCGAGGTCGTTCCTAAGGGAAAGCTTGTGGCGTCGGAGCCGTCGACCTTGGCCAGTGCGTCCAGGCTGATCGCTTCAGCCATAGGGTTACCCGAGGAATCAAGTTCACCGGTATATCGGGCGACCCATCCGTTGATAAATGAAGTGAAAGTGTTGGAAAACTCTTCATCAAAAGTAAACTCTGACAGGATCTGCTGAACCTCGACCTCGGCGGTGGGATTGTTCTGCGGGCAGACCGTGATGGTCATTGCAGCCTTCTTCGTGCCGGAGGGAGTAATCTCGGCGGTACCGTCCTCAAAGTATCCCAGGATGAATGAGGCGTGTCCGGCTGGACCGGAGTAGGACACGCTGGAGCTCTCCGGGAGAGTCCACATCTGAGACCCGTCGGTCAGGGAGAAGGCAGTGTCGTCGTCGAGGACTGCGGAGTCGGTCAGCTGAAGATAGCCGCCGGTACCTTGACGCTC
>ERZ772945.2872-NODE-2872-length-10039-cov-22.416567_pt1 | contig 10039 bp, 6 predicted proteins | sample MGYA00511681_ERZ772945 | MGnify/ENA primary metagenome ERZ772945 (study PRJEB29015, sample SAMEA2737943) | human oral metagenome | biome: human oral; feature: human-associated habitat; material: dental | place: China | collected 2143 ... | reverse complement strand
CTCGACGCGGAAGTGAACCGATCTCGACGCGGAACTCGACCGATCTCGGCGAAGGGGCGCCGACGGCACGAGCACGCCGGCCGGCCGTACGCCGTCGGCGGAGCGCCGACGCACCGCGGTCGGGACTCGCCGCGCCGCCGCGCCGTCGTCGGGAGCCGTCCATATAATTTGCCCGCGCACGTAATTCGCCTCGAAGTCAATCCGAAGAAGCACCATGAGTATCCTCGCCCGCATCCAGTGGCATGACCGCCCGTATGACGGCATCGCCCACTACCTCTCCGATGCCCGGGCGTCGTTCGCGGCCTGGGCGATGGACGGCGCCCAGGCCGAGCTGCCCGACGGCGAGCACACCATCGCGCTGGCCGACCGGCGCCGCACGGTGAGAATCCGCAGCCCGCACGGCCGCGTCCCCGGGGGCGACGCCGACCTCACCAGCTTCGAGGGGATCGTCTGGGACACGATGACCGGCGCCGTGGGCATCACGACGCGGTGGGAGGTCGTCGTGCGGGCCGTCGGGGACGACGAGCGCGTCGACGTCGTGGTGGAGAGCCGGATGGAGACCTCGGACCCCACCCGGCGGCCGCCCGTCGAGCGGCCGCGCATCGTCGACGACCTGCTCGCGATCCCGGGGACGCCCAGCCTGGGGTCGTCGCGGCTCCTGTCCGCGCCCGAGGCCATCCCCGCCATCGGCGTCCCGATCCTTGTCAACAAGGTGCTGCGCTCGTCCGAGCGCCAGCTGCCGGCGATCGTCTGCACCCAGCCGAACCACGACGACGAGGACGCCTGGCTCATGCGCGCCCGGAGGATCGCCGAGCGCGCCCGGGGCATCGCCACCGTCTTCACCCTGGACCGCGCCGCGGCCCGGGTCTTCCGGGAGCGCCTGGGGAGCCTCGCGGCATGGGACGGCAGCGTTCGCGTCTACTCGCCGGCGCCCCTGGACCAGGACGGCGACGGACGGCGCCACCGGTACTTCCTTCTCAACCGCTTCCAGCCCTCGTGGGGGCCCGGCGTCGACCGAGTCATCGAGACGGCCGCCGCGCTGTCGGCGCGGCTGCCCGCGCCGCCGACGCTCGCCGTGTTCTCCCCCTCCAGCGGGGACGACGGCGATGACGCGGCGTCGCCCGACCGGGTCGCGCTCCTGGAGGGCGAGCTGGCGGACGCGCTGTCCCAGGCCGACGCCCTGCGGGAGGACCTCGAGGAGCGCGACGGCGAGGTGAACCGGCTCCGCGGCCACCTCGCGCGCCTGCGCTCCCGGCTCGACGAGATCGGCCGGCCGGAGATCTACTGGGGCGCCAAGGACGACCCCGGTACCGACGTGCCCGACACCGTCCAGGACATCGAGGAGGCCGTTCTGGCCGCCCAGACCTACCTCGTGGACGACCTGTGCCTGCCCGACACCGCCAAGCACGACCTCGACCGCCTCGTGGCGATCCCCCAGGCGACCGTGTGGGGGGACACCACCTGGAGGGGACTGCGGGCGCTGGCCGCCTACGCCAGGCACTGCCGGGAGGAGCACTTCTCCGGCGGGTTCTGGGAGTGGTGCCACTCGGGCTTCCCCGAGAGCTGGCCCGCCACCGACAAGAAGCTGTCGATGACCGAGAGCGAGACCGTTCGCAACGCCCCCAAGTTCAACGACCGCAGGCTCCTGCCGGTGGCGAGGGAGGTCCATCCCAGCGGCAGGACCTACATGTACAGCCACCTCAAGATCGCCGAGGGCGGCAAGGACCTCGCCCCGCGCGTCTACTTCCACGACGACACCGACGGCAGCACGGGCAAGGTGCACATCGGCTTCATCGGCCCTCACTACCTCATGCCCAACACCCGCTCTTAAAGTCGGCAACGAGGACCGGGCCCCCGGCGTCGAGATAGACATTTTCGTACGAGGTAGACGGTGCCACCGTCTACCTCGTACGAAAATGTCTATCTCGACAGGGCCGGGGCGCCGGGCGGCGATCAGTGGCGATCAGGGGGCCGTGCTCGCACTCCCCGGGGTCTCCATACCGCCCATGCCACCCATGCCGCCCGACTCCATACCGCCGGACTCCATGCCGCCCGAGCCCATGTCCATGGAGGCCTCGGGCGGGCTGGCGACGAGCTCGTCGTAGGTCGTCTCCCGGGCGCCCGCCGAGGCGGTGTACGTGCTGACGGAGTCCTCCTTACCCAGGGCCAGCACGTGCGTGGCCATCGGGGTCTTGACGTCGGGCGCGATGACAAAGCTGGCCGAGCCCGCCTCGATCCACTTGCCCGTGTCGTAGCCCTTGACGTAGATCGCCTGGACGTCGCCGTCCGTCAGGCCCTGCTCCTGGTGGTAGACGAAGAGCTCGCCGACGTCGTCGAACTTCCAGACGTCCTCGACGCCGATGATCTCCCCGACGTGCCGCATGTCCGTAATGTGCATGCCGCAGCGCGCGCACGTGTCGCCGGGCTCCACCTCCACCGGGCCGTCGGCCTTCTGCTTCTTCTTCCCGCAGGCGGACAGGGCGCCCGCCGCGAGGACGGACAGGGCCGCGGCACCGCCGAGCAGGGCGCGCCGCCCCACGACGACGCCGGTCTCATTCCTCATCTCAGTCTCAGCTCTCTTTCCTCATCCGGAGCACGTGACCGGGAGCGGACACGGTTCAACCGGCCCGCGCGGAGCCCGGGCCGGGGCGCAGGGCCATGGCGAGGCCGGCCGCCTCGCACCCGATTCTCTCGGGCTCCTCAAGAAAAAAGCATAGTAGCCGGTGCGGCGGCCGAACAGGGGGCGTCCGCCCCCGCCTCAGCGGGGCAGGTCCGGGTCGTCCACGCCCAGGATGGCCTCGCGCAGAACCCGGGCGTGGGTGCGGTCTCGGTCGTGCCCGGCGATCAGCAGGGTCACCCGCCCGCTCAGCGCCTCGGCGCGCAGCCCGTCGACCGCCTCACGCGCAGCCGGCTCCTCCTCCAGCTCGGCGCGGTAGGCGGGGACGAACTGCTCCCAGGCGAGGTCGCCGGAGTGGAAGGCCCGGCGCAGCGCCGTCGACGGCGTGGCGTCCTTCGCCCACTCGTCCAGCGCGGCGCGCTCCTTGCTCACCCCGCGCGGCCACAGGCGGTCGGCCAGGACGCGCCGGCCGTCGTCGGGCGAGGGCTCGTCCCGCACCCCCTTGATCACGACGTCGGCGGCATCGGGCAGATCGTTTCGATCAGGGCTCATGCTCCCACTCTAGCCCCGAGCGGACGCGGGCAGGGGGGAGCACGACGCCGCACCACCCGCCTGACGCCCGCCACAGGCTGCCGCCACGAGCTGCGCCCCCTCAAAAAGGTGGCTCCCACGCACTTTTAAAGCGATCACCCCTCCTGGGCACGGTGGGGATCGGCGTGATTCCGCGATTCTACGACGAGGGCGGGGCGGAAGCCGGTGCTAAAAGTGCGTAGGAACCACCTTTTCCCGGTCGATGTCGGCCTCCCGGGGCCTCCTGAGGAATCCCGGAGAGCTGATGGAGGCCCGGCGACGGGCCCCGCAAACCCCCTTGAACCGATCTCGAGCCGGAATACGACCGATCGCGGCGAAAGCAGGCGGGCGGCCCCGCAACCGGCCCGTTAGGGCTCGACGAGCACCGCGACCGTGCGCGCGGGCACCGTCACCTTGCCGGTGGCGGCGTCGAAGCGCGTCTCGCGCACCACCGGGTCCGACCCGTGGGCCTGGACGTCGGAGAGCACCAGGAAGCGGCCCACGAGGGCGTCGACCCGCTGGCCGATCTCGTGGGGCGTCGCGTTGAGCACCACCACGACCCCGTCCAGCGCCGGGTCCACGTCCGCCTCGCCGGCGCCGTCGTCGATCACCATGACGATCACGCCGGGCTGCGCCTGCGGCCCGCAGACCGGGAAGCTCACGCGCTCGCGGACGAGGTCGGCCGACCCCAGGGAGAACAGCGGTGTGCTGCGCCTCAGGCGCAGCAGGTCGAGGGCCTGCGCCTGCGCGGCGGCGATGTCGTGAGCGGTGGGGCGCAGCTCGTCGCGGGCGAGAAGGTCGGCCTGAATAATCCAGGACTCGAAGTTGTGCTCCGCCGGCGGCAGCCCCCGCCCCCAGCCGTTGTCCTGCCCGGTCCAGTCGATGGCGTTGAAGTGGTCCCCGGAGTTGCGGGAGTCGGCGTCCAGGGACTTGCTGCGCAGCATCTCGCACCCCGCGGCCCAGAAGGCCGGCGACTGGCCCAGGGTGACGGCGGCCAGGCACAGGGTGTTCATGCGCACCCGGTCCGCCATGGAGGTGGTCAGCGGCAGCTTGTAGGCAAGGCGGTCGAAGAGGGTCTCGTCGTCGTGGGAGGACACGTAGGCGATGGAGTCCACGGGCTGGACGCCGTAGGCCGCCGGGGAGTCCCCGTACCCGATCTCCTCGCCGCGGCGCCAGTGCCCGTCGGAGGTCAGCAGCGTGAACTCGCGCAGGTTGCCCGCCAGGGACAGCCGCATCAGGTCGCTGCGCCAGGCGAGGTCCCTGCGCGAGGCGTCCTCCCTGCGGGTCTCCAGGGCGTTGGGGTCGGTCACCTCCCCGCTGCCCAGCCCCTGGTCCGTCCGCGGATCGGGCTGCGCGAAGCTGCCGCCGTGGACGGCGTCGCGGACGCGGTCGTTGAAGGTGCCGATGCCCAGCTCGCCGAGCTGGCCCTGGGAGGCCTGGCGGAACAGGACGTTGTCGGACACCTCCCCCATGTGCCAGCCCTCGCCGTAGAGGTAGACCGGGTGGCCGACGGCGTCCTCGGCGACCTCCTCCAGCGCCTCGCGCAGGCGCGCCATCGTCCCGACGCTGTGGTAGCCCATGAGGTCGAAGCGGAAGCCGTCCACCCGGTAGTCGCGCACCCACGCTACGCAGGAGTCGATCATGAGCCGCTCGGCCATGGCGCGCTCGGTGGCGACGTTGTTGCGGCAGGTGCTCATCTCGATGGCGCCGTCGGCGGCAAGGCGGTGGTAGTAGCCGGGCACGATCCGGTCCAGCACGGAGCACTGGTCCTGGCCCGCCGCCGCGGTGCGGTTGTACACCTGGTCCAGGACCACCTGCAGGCCCATGCCGTGCAGCGCCCCCACCATCTCGCGCACCTCGCGGGTGCGGGCTCCGCCGTCCTGGTGGCCCTCCCGGGCGTAGGAGCCCTCCGGGACCATCCAGTGGTACGGGTCATATCCCCAGCTGTAGGCGTCCCGGTCGGCGACGGCGGTCACGGCCGCCTGGGGCCGGCGCGAGGCCGCGGAGGCGTCGGCCGGGATCTCAGGAACCCGCTGGTCGGCCCGGTTCTCGGGGACGGAGGCGATGTCGAAGATCGGCAGCAGGTGCAGGGTGTCGATGCCCGCGCCCGCGAGCGTGCGCAGGTGACGGGTGCCGAAGGAGTCGACGGTGAAGGCCGCGTAGGTGCCGCGCAGCTCGGGCGGCACGGAGGCGTCGGCGGCGGAGAAGTCCCGCACGTGCAGCTCGTAGATGACGCGGGCGGCGTCGGAGTCGACGACGGGGCTGAGGTTCTCGCACCAGGCGGCGGGCTTGAGGGCGCGCTGGGTCAGGTCGACGGCGACCGAGCGGCGCGAGTCCAGGGTCAGGGCAGTGCTGTAGGGGTCGGTGACCCGGTTGATCTCGATCCGGCCGGTCGAGGGGACGAAGACCTCGACCTCCCACAGGTACTGGGCACCGGCGCCGACACGGCCCGCGCCCACCTCCCACCGGCCGTCGTCGCACCGGCAGGCGGGCAGACGCACGGGCTCGCCGTCGACCAGGGGCGCCGAGCCGGTCGCGTCGCCGGTCTCCCAGACCAGCAGCGTGACGGACAGGGCGGTGGGCGCCCACAGGGCGAAGGCCGGGAGCACGTCTCCGGCGGGGACCGTGCGCCCATCGCCGGAGCCGGCACCGGAGGCCCGCTGCGAGCCGGGGGTCTCGACGTCGGAACCGGCGTCGGCGGGGCCGTCGGAACCGGCGTCGGCGGGGCCGGAGGGCCCGATACCGGAACCGGCGCCCGGCGCATCCCCAGAACCCGTGGCCTCGCCGTCGGGCTCCTCCGCCTCGACGAAGCGGACCCCCAGGGGCGCCGAGCCGTCTCGCGCCGAGGCGGCATGCCCCCAGAAACGATCGACCACCGGCCAGATCTGCACTCCTGTGAAGGCGGTCAACCAGCCGCCCATGGTCATATTGGTGCGCTGGACGACGGCGAGCTGCCCAGTCAGGAGTGCCTCGACGTCCTCGCGCCCCAGGCGGGGGGCGCCGAAGTCGTCGTCGGTGGTCAGCGACAGGTAGCCGGCCAGCTGAGGGTGCGCGGCCACGACCTCGGGAGAGACCTCACCGGTCAGGACGAGCGAGAGCTCGAAGCCCCGGGAGCCGTGGTGAAGCATCCCGTTCTCGACGCGGGCCTGCCCGTCGGGGGAGGCGACCAGCCCGAAGCTGACAGGCGGGGCGTTGCGAGGGGGGCCGCCGCCGGGGCCCACGCACATGGAGGGCGTCACCCCGTGGGGAAGCAGGTCGGCGGGCCAGGCCAGGGTCGTCTCATCGACCCAGTACGCCCGGGCCTGTCCGATACCGGGGATGCTCCGCCGCACCGGGGCGTCATGGTGACGGTACGGACCAGGGCCGATCGGCCAGTCGGCCGGCACTGCGCCGTCCGGGCTCTCCGCGCCGGGTCGAGGGTCGACAGTCATGGGGCACCACCTTCCTGATGACAGGCACAGCCTTGCACGTCGGATCGTCTCCCGCCAGGCCCCGAGGACTCGAGTCGCGCTCGCAGCGCCCGCATCCCCTCGAGATAGACATTTTCGTACGAGGTAGACGGTGTCACCGTCTACCTCGTACGAAAATGTCTATCTCGACGCCGGGCCGCGCGCCGGCGCCGCACGGGCGCAGGCAGCACGGGCGCAGGCAGCACGGCGGCCGCCGTCGGAACCCCAACCGACGACGGCCGCCATCAGGCGCTGCACCACTGCCCGGAGCGCCCAACCGGGCTCAACGGACCGGCCCCACCGCCGGTCCGGGCTTTATAGCGCTCTAGGCTACGCTCGCCGCGTAGACGCTCTCGGCGGTGGCCGCGAGCGTGGCGTCGAATGCCTCCTGGCTCTGGCCGTCGCTCAGGCCCTCCAGCAGGGCGCGCGAGAAGCTCGCGATGAGGCCGGGGTTGCGGGCCAGGCGCGCGTTGGCGTCCTCGCGCTCGTAACCGCCGGACAGCGCCACCACGCGCATGACGCGCGGGTGCTTCATGAGGTCGGAGTACAGGCCGTCGACGGTCGGGATGCTCACCTTGAGCATGACGTCACTGCCCTCGGGCAGGGCGTCGAGGTGCTCGGTCAGCGCCGCCACCAGAAGCTTCTCGGCCTCGGCCTTGTCGGCGGCGTGGATGTCGACCTCGGGCTCGATGATCGGCACCAGCCCGGCGGCGATGATCTGCCCAGCGATCTCGAACTGCTGGTCGACGACGGCGCGCACGCCCTCGGGGTCGGCGGCCAGGATGACCGAGCGCATCTTGGTGCCGAAGATGCCGGCCGCCACGGCGCGGGCGAGCAGCGCGTCCAGGTCCGGGATCGGCTTCATGACCTTGGCGTGGTGCTCCTCGTCGGCCAGCCCCTTGTCGACCTTGAGGAAGGGCACGACGTGCTTGACCTCCCACAGGTACTCGGCGGTGGGACGGCCCTCGATCTGGCCGTCCATGGTCCGCTCGAAGAGGATGGCGCCGATTATGCGCTCGGAGGTGAAGGACTTCGAGGTGATGACGCGGGTACGCATGGCGTGGACCAGCTCGAACATCTCGGCGTCGTTGGAATAGCGCTCCGGGCCGACGCCGTAGCCGGCCAGCGCCTTGGGCGTGGAGCCCCCGGATTGGTCGAGCGCGGCGATGAAGCCCGCTCCGTGTCGCATCTGCTCGGCCTGCTGCTCGTTCACGGTCTCTCCTGTGCTTGCGGCTGCCGCGGCGCTTCCGCGGTCGGGCCGGACCGGCCCTGCGGCCATCATCTTACATGAGATTGATTCTCATGCGCACCCCATGGGCGCGACGCCTCCCCACCCCTTCCGGCCCCTTTCGTCGAGATCGGTCGTATTCCGCGTCGAGATCGGTTCGGAGGACCGATCTCGGTGCGGAATACGACCGATCTCGGCGTCAAGGCAGGGCGTCAGGGGCGGCCGGGCGGCGCCGTGCTTCCGCGAACCGTCAGCTCGGTGGGGATGAGGATCTGCCGACCCCCGTCCCGCTGGCCGGAGGCCACCTGCTCCAGGACCAGCCCGACCATCTCGACCCCGGCCCGCCGGAAGTCCTGCTTCACCGTCGTCAGGGGCGGGAAGCTGTACTCCCCCAGCGACAGGCCGTCGAAGCCGACCACCGAGACGTCCTGCGGCACGCGCCGCCCGCGCTCGTGCATGGCTCGGATGAGGCCGATCGCCACCTCGTCGTTGGCGCAGAACACCGCCGTCGCCCCGGGGTCGGCCGCCAGGCGCTCCCCGGCCGCGTACCCGGAGGCCGCGGTCCAGTCCCCCGGCACCGGGGCCGGCACCATCGCGCCGGCCTCCCTGAGGCGGGCGGCCCAGGTGGCCGAGCGGATGAGGGCGGACTGGGAGTCCTCCGGTCCGGTGACGTGGTGGACCGTGCGGTGTCCGAGCCCCAGGAGGTGGCCGACGGCGTCGCGCACCCCCTGCACCTGATCGGCAGAGGCGGAGGGGTAGTAGCCCACGAGCGCGGAGTCCGACACGGCCACCGGCACGCCCGCGGGCAGGGACAGGTGCTCGCGGCCGGCGCGGCCGGCCTGGACCACGACCAGCCCGTCGACGGTCTGATGGGCCAGGCGCAGCACGGCGGTGCGCATGTCCTCGGAGGCCGGGCGCTCCACCTGCACCATGGAGACGGTGTAGCCGGCCTCCCAGGCCGCCGCGAGCACGCCCTCGGTGGTCAGGGCCTCGCCGGTGCGCTGGATGTGCTGGGTGACCACACCGATCGTCCGGAACGAGCCCCTGCGCAGCGCCTGGGCGGCGAGATTGGGCGAGTAGCCCAGCTGCTCCATCGCCCGCAGCACCTTGTCCCGCGTGCCGGGGCGCACGTTCGCGGCGCCGCTCGAGACCCGGGAGACCGTCTGGGTCGACACGCCGGCCAGCCGGGCCACGTCCGCGACCGACGGGGCGCCGGACCGGCGCCGTCGCGATCCTCCCGCCTCACCCATGAGGCCGAGGCTACCAAGCGCCCCGGCAGCGCTCGGCAAGCCACCTATGTTAACGATATTGATCATGGACGACCACCACCGCCTACGGGCAAGTGAATTGCTGACATAGCAATCGCTTCTGCGCATGTACTTGACTCTAGCATGTATGTTAACGTCGACATACAGGTTCACCTCCCCGCCCGTCGCGGGCTCGGCGCCGCCGGCAGCTCGTCGCCGGCAGCGCAGCGCTTCCGGCGCCGCCGGTCCGGGCCGGCGGGGATCGCGAGCCGAGGCGCGCCGCGCCCGCCGGGCCCGACGCCGTCGTCCCAACCGCACCCAGGAGCACCAATGACGATCGTTCCCAGGCACTACGAGGACCTCGGGGTCCTCCACGAGAACACCCTGCCGCCGCGCGCCTACTACCTGCCCGCGTCCGCGCCCATCACCCCCGGCCCGCGCGCCCGCGAGCGCTCCGACCGCGTCCACCTGCTGAACGGCCAGTGGGCCTTCGCCTACCACCCGAGCATCCACGAGCTGACCGAGCCCTTCTGGGGGCGCGACATCCCGCTGGAGGGCATGGACTCCGTGCCCGTGCCCAGCAGCTGGCAGCACCTGGGCTACGACCACCACCAGTACACCAACGTCCGCTACCCGATCCCCCTCGACCCGCCCCGCGTGCCCCAGGACAACCCCTGCGGGGTCTACCTGCGCGACTTCGAGCACACGGCGGTCCCGGAGGCCCCGCGGACCCACCTGGTCCTCGAGGGTGTGGACTCCTGCTTCTACGTGTGGCTCAACGGCGTCTACGTGGGCTACAGCCAGGTCTCCCACGCCACGAGCGAGTTCGACGTGACCGACGTCGTCGAGCCGGGCACCAACCGCCTGGCCGTGCTCGTGCTCAAGTGGTGCGACGGCACCTACCTGGAGGACCAGGACAAGTTCCGCA
>ERZ772945.2867-NODE-2867-length-10048-cov-30.732213_pt1 | contig 10048 bp, 5 predicted proteins | sample MGYA00511681_ERZ772945 | MGnify/ENA primary metagenome ERZ772945 (study PRJEB29015, sample SAMEA2737943) | human oral metagenome | biome: human oral; feature: human-associated habitat; material: dental | place: China | collected 2143 ... | reverse complement strand
CCGCCCCCTCTCCGAGTGGAGAGGGGAGTGAAGAGCACCCTGGACCACAGGTAGGATAGGAAAGAAAGCCTTCCCAAGCCTAGGCCTCACCTCCAACCCCTCTCCATTACTTCCCTTCGGTCAGTGACCGTTGGTTCGGAGAGGGGGCGGGGGTGAGGCTTCTTACAACTTACTCTCAACCCACTTACGTGCATTGACGAAGGCCTCAATCCATGGTGTAACCTCTTCTTGACGACGGTCACGTGGATAGTAAGCCTGCTGCCAAGGGAAGATAGCGCGCTCCAAGTGAGGCATCATTGCGAGGTGACGACCATCTGCAGAGCAGATACCTGCTACATTGTAGTCAGAGCCGTTAGGGTTACCAGGATATTCAGCGTAGTTGTATTTAGCGATGACATTGTACTTATCTTCTGCCTCTGGGAGGTAGAAACGTCCCTCACCGTGTGCTACCCAGATACCGAGTTTGTTACCGCTCAAAGAACCGAACATTACACTATTGTTCTGTGGAATGGTCAAGTTCAAGAATGAACTCTCAAACTTCTTACTGGTATTGTGGCAGAGGTGAGCACAATGCTTGTGTTCTGGGTTGATAAGGTTCAACTCAACCATCAACTGACAACCGTTACAGATACCCAATGAAAGTGTATCTTCGCGTGCATAGAAGCGGTCGAGTGCCTGCTTAGCCTTTGGATTATAGAGGAAAGCACCAGCCCATCCCTTTGCAGAACCGAGTACGTCAGAGTTAGAGAAACCACCGCAGAAGACAATCATATTTACTTCTTCCAAAGTCTCACGACCAGTGATGAGGTCGGTCATCATGACGTCTTTCACCTCAAAGCCTGCCAAATAGAGTGCGTAAGCCATCTCACGCTCACCATTGGTTCCCTTCTCACGAATGATAGCTGCCTTTGGTGTTTGGTGATGGGTGTTAGGTGTTGAAGTCTTCCAACGGTCTGCATCGAGTCCGTACTGCTGGAGAGTACCTGTAAAGTCAGCATTAAACTTCATCTCGATTGGCTGCTTCTTATAGTTCTGGCAACGCTTCTTAGCCATGCCATTCATACTCTGCTTGCGGTCGAGAAGGTAAGATGTCTTATACCATGTTTCGCGCATTGTATCAATATCGAACTCTGCCTTCCAATCGCCATCAGCGATGCTGAGCGTACGTTTGTCAGGACTTGGTGTACCGATACGAGCAAATCCGATGCAGTTCTCTGTCAAGAACTCTTTGACTTCTTCCTTATGTTCATCAGCAACCTGAATAACTACACCCGGATTCTCAGCAAAAAGCTTCTTGATTACATCGTCACCCTTGATGTCGTGGAGGTTGATATGCAAACCACCTTCAGCATTAGCAAAGGTCATCTCAAGCAATGTTGTAATCAAACCACCTGCTGAAATGTCGTGTCCAGCAAGTATCCATCCACGGCGAATCATCTCCTGTACGGCATCGAAACAGTCGCAGAAGTATTGTGGCTCTTTGATAGTTGGAATGTCACTACCTATCTTTCTGAGACTTTGGGCGAATGCGGAACCTCCTAAACGTTGCTCATCAAAACTGAAATCGATATGATAGATGTGGCTCTTCTCATCGTTCACAAGTACTGGAGAAACTACCTGACGAACATCACTCACCTCACCTCCGCTCGTCACGATGACCGTTCCTGGAGAGATAATCTTGTCTCCATTAGGATATTGCTGGGTCAGAGAGAGCGAGTCCTTACCTGTTGGAACGTTCACACCGATAGCACAACAGAAGTCGGATAGAGCCTTAACTGCGCTGTAAAGGCGTGCGTCTTCACCCTTCTGCGAGCGACAAGGCCACATCCAGTTAGCCGATAAGCTGAGGCTGTCCATGCCGTCAGCCAATGGTGCCCAAACTATGTTCGTCAATGATTCAGCAACGGATAGTACGGAGCCTGCCTCTGGTGATGCAAGACCTGCCTGAGGCGCATGGCCGAGTGCTGTGGCTATACCCTTATGCCCACGATAGTCCAATGCTACGACACCACAATCCGATAGTGGGAGTTGTATCTCACCCTGGCATTGCTGTCTTGCAACCTTACCCGTGACAGAGCGGTCGACCTTGTTCGTCAACCAGTCCTTACATGCAACGGCTTCCAGTTGGAGCACACGTTGGATGTACTCTTCCACCTTATTTATATTATAAGAGGCGTCTTCATATTTGCGAACGACAGTCTCATCCTTCATAATTGTCTTAGGAGAATGACCGAACATCTGTGCTACGTCGAGGTCGAAAGGTTTAACACCATCACCCTGAACGAACGAGAAGTGAGCATCGCCAGTGGTCTCACCAACAACATACATAGGTGCACGCTCACGCTCAGCAATCTTCTTTACGTGTTCGAGATGCTTCTCATCAATAAGTAAGCCCATGCGCTCTTGTGACTCATTGGCTATAATCTCTTTCGCACTAAGTGTCTTGTCGCCGATAGGAAGTTGGGTCATATCTATCTTGCCACCACATTCTTCTACTAACTCACTCAAGCAGTTTAAGTGACCTGCAGAACCATGGTCATGGATAGAAACAACTGGGTTGTTATCTTCTTCTACCAATGCTCGTACAAGGTTATAAGCACGTTTCTGCATTTCTGGGTTAGCACGCTGTATGGCATTCAACTCGATACCATTTGAATAACGACCCGTATCAACAGATGAAACGGAACCGCCACCTAAACCGATACGATAGTTATCGCCACCTACAACAACAACCTTATTCCCTGCCTGTGGCTCGCCCTTTAGGCAGTCACGTTTGGCACCATAACCTACACCGCCAGCCAACATAATGACCTTATCATAAGCATATTTCTCGCCATTCTCTTGGTGTTCAAAGGTGAGGAGCGAACCCGTAATCAATGGTTGACCGAACTTGTTACCGAAGTCGCTAGCACCATTTGATGCCTTGATAAGGATTTGTTCAGGTGTCTGATAGAGCCATTGACGAACGGGCAATATGTCTTCCCAATCTCTAAGAGCAGGTGTTGAATTATCGTCATCTTTAAGTCGTGGGTAGGCAGTCATATATACTGCAGTACCTGCGATAGGCCATGAACCAACACCGCCACCCATACGGTCGCGTATCTCACCACCTGTTCCTGTTGCGGCACCATTGAATGGTTCAACCGTAGTAGGGAAGTTATGCGTCTCTGCCTTGAGTGAGATTACACTCTCAATAGGCTTTACTCGGAAAAAGTCGGATGTGCTCTGGTTTGCTGGTGCAAACTGCTCAATCTCTGGACCTTGTGCGAAAGCTACGTTATCTTTATAGGCTGAAAGAATCTTACCGGGGTTCTCTTTTGTAGTCTTCTTGATGAGGCTGAAGAGACTGCTCTCCATCACCTTACCATCAATGACGAACTCACCACCGAAAATTTTATGGCGGCAATGCTCAGAGTTAATCTGTGCGAAACCGAAGATTTCTGAGTCGGTGAGTGGTCGGCCATTCTGCTTCTCAATCTTATGGAGATACTCCATCTCCTCAGGTGAGAGTGCTAAGCCTTCCTCTTCGTTGAACTTCTCTAAGTCCTCCACACGCTTGATAGGTTCTGGTTCGTGGTTGACAGTGAAGATTGTCTGGTCCAAACCCTCATACATACGTTGCAACATTGGGTCATAATCAGCCTCTTTGCTGCTTACAGGGAAGTACTCCTCTATACGCAAAATGCCGTCAAGACTCATGTTTTGAGTAATCTCGACGGCATTCGTACTCCAAGGAGTAATCATCTCACGGCGTGGTCCCACATAGTAGCCCTGCAGGGTCTGTTCATTCTGCAAGTAGGTGGCATCGCCATAGAGCCAACAAAGTTCGTTGATTTCTGCGTCGGATAATGCATGATTGACTTCTGTAGCAATCACGCTTTTGGACTGAGTTCTGAAGAAAAGAATCATAGTCTTTATATAAAATTTGGTGTTACTTCTGTTTGCAAAGATACTATTTTCTTTGGACAATCACTCTTCCGCGGACTGTTTTTTATCGGGTTGTCTTCCTTGAAAGCCCCAACTCTCCTGCACTTCTTCCTCTCTCGTGTTTATCTTCGTATAAAGTCCTATCTTTGTTCAGCATCAAAAGAAGAAAAGCCTATGAACGTATGGATTGCCCTTTCCACATTATTGTTTGGCAGGAACAGGAAAGGAAGTAAAAGCAAAATAAACAGAAGTCAGTCACAGCCCACTATGTTGACAATATTCCTTCCAATAGCGGAACGTGATGTAAGTGCAGCTACGCGTGCGAACTACCAGACAGCCGTCCGCTCATTCCTCATCTTTCATGGCAAGAGCGATATTGCCTTATCGGGTATCACGGCAGAGCGAATACACCTTTACGAGCGTTGGCTGTGGGAACGTGGTGTATGTCGGAACACCGCCTCGTGTTATCTTCGCTCGTTGCGTGCTATATATAATAAAGGTGTAGCACACAGGAAAGTGCGTGACGCGCATCCGTTCAAAAAGGTATTCACAGGAAGTGAGCCAACCACAAAGCGAAGTCTGAAAGCCAGCGAACTGTACCAACTGCAAGGCCTGCAACTATCGCAAGGTTCGTTCCTCGCCTTTTCGCGCGATCTCTTTCTCTTCTCATTCCGAGCGATGGGGATGCCACCCGTCGATCTTGTCCACCTACGCCATATGCAGCTCTGTGGCGACACGCTCACTTATCATCGCCATAAGACTGGGCGACTGGTGACTGTCAGAATCGATAAGACGATGCGTGCAATCATACAGCGGTATCATGTTCCAAATTCCGATTATCTCTTCCCAATCCTCGAACGCTATACCTATCGCTCGTTCCTTTCTTCTTACAATCGTACTTTAAAGACGCTGGGCAAACTTGCCGGTATAACCACGCCACTCTCCTCCTATCTCGCACGCCATTCCTGGGCAAGCCTCGCCAATGAGCGGAACATCTCTCTGCCCGTCATTGCCGCCGCCTTGGGGCACAGCAATACACGCACAACGCTGTTTTATATCAGCGAGATAGACAACCAAGTGGTGGCACGAGAGAATAAGAAATTGCTGGACGGTTTGTTTCGTGTAGCTCTTCGCAAGAGGTGCACAATGTTGGCAAACCGTCGGCAAAAGTAGTGCTTTTCTCCGATTTATGCAAGTATCTTCTAACTTTATTTCTATTATCTCGTCTCGTTCGTAACGTTACAACTGCTTGATTCTCCGCTATTTTCTTCCTGATTCTTCCTATTTGTGCACCTCTTGCGAAGAGGTACACAAGAACGCTACCAATAGAAAACTATTCAGACATAGTAAGCAGATGAACGGTCGATTCTAACTCTAAAAGAACGATGTGATAAGACAGGCATAAAAGAGTTCGCGAACAATCTCGAGATTGTTCGCGAACAAATTCAAAATTGTTCGCGAACAATTTTAAAAGAGTTCGCGAACTGTTTTAAAAGAGTTCGCGAACAGTCTGAAGAGTATTCATTGACAATCTGAAAAAAGGTAGGGTAGTGGTTCCAGAAAGCTTCTAACCTTTTTTGAAAAAGCTCCTAAGCTTTTCGGAAAAAGCTCTTAAGCTTTTCGCAGAAAGTTCACGAACATTTGGAAGCGATATTTCGGGCGAGATGCCAACAGCTCTCGAATAATTATGTACCCATTGCGGTGGGACGCATTTCACAATAACTATAATTAAACAAAAAACGACAATGAAAAAAGAAATCCAACGGAAGATTTATCTTCAACCCTCCGTTCAGGTCATGCAGATGAGGGCGGAACAACTGCTGGCTCCATTTTCGGGACAGCACGCACCAATCGGCCATGCCGGACAGAGCGGCGACGCAAAAACAAATCCGTTCTCGGCAGAAGAGGACGACGAAGAACAACAGAACTCCAGTCTGTGGGAGGACTAGTAGAAAACTATTTAAAATCAGGAAAATGAACGTAAAAACAATTTTATCAATGATGCTGTGTGCATGCACTGCGCTGTACACAGTCGGCTGTTCCAGCGATGAGGGTATGGACGGCAAGGAGGATGGAAACGGGCATCCAAGTACGGGGCAAACCGTGACTTTTACGAATAAGGAGGAAGGTGCTACAACGCGCACCGCCATTAGCTATACAATGGGAAATGCAGCTAATGTGCTGTGGAGTGCAGGCGATAAGATATGGGTGGAGGACAACACCAATAACTTTGTGCAGAGTTTGGCAGGCGTGTTTTCGGCAGACATGAAAGTCGGGAAATTCTCCGTGACAGGTACATTCCCTGCCACAACGCAGGTGCATTATACGGGAGGCGCGTCTGGTACCACTGTCACCATTGCCAACAATCAGACGCAGGCGGCTGCCAACGATTTCACACACGCGGGTGCTGTTGGTGACTGCGCTGTGGGTACAGCCTCGGGGAGTGCTACTGCTGGCTATCAGTTCACGCTCAATCACAAGGCAGCTTATCTTTGTCTGTTGCCACGCAGTGAGAATAGTCTGATTCGTGATTTCGTTATTCAGGATGTGACTGTCATTGCCGATAACGATATTGCCGGCGATTTCTCCCTCTCTGCCTCTGGTCTGTCTGCCACACCGAGTGCTAATGGTTCGAAGAGCATTAAAGTGACAGTGCCTAACTTGCCATTAACCAATGCGACAAGTCCAGCTACTAATGCCATCTATGTGGTTATGGCTCCGCAGACGACAGCACTTAATATTGTTTACCATCTTTATAGTCCTTCGCTGAATATTTCTGGCACCATCACCAAGAATATTCCTACGCAGACTTACGCAGCAGGCACAATTCGTGACATTACCTCTAAGCTCGGATATGATTATACAGAGGAAACGAAACTCTATTACTGGGATGCGAAGAAGTGGTTATACGATGGACAGACACCTCCATTTACCTACGCAAACCGACCGCAAAGCAAGGCTGCCGACCCTGATCGTTGGTACAATGACCAAGAGACCCCAGGAACGACAACGATAGCACAGAACTCCTGTAAGGACTGTCCGACGGTCGTTCAGATGATTTGGTATTGCTGCTATTATCCATGTTATGATGCCGAGGAGTTGTGGACAGCTGATGGTAAGGTGTTCAAAGGCGTATTACGTTTGAGGAAATGGAATACATTAGTTGCTGATTACGGTGCTTCTTTGACGGCACTCCCTGCCACTGCGACCTTGCCAGCCGGAGCTGATGTTTGGGGAACGCTTGATGAGCCGAAAGCTACGAAATACAGTATGCAGCAGGGGAATCCCACTCCTTCAGAAATGACAAAGTACTTTGCTCTGCCAGGTACGACTGGAGATCTTGTGTTTGAATACAGTAATGGCTATTTTGCCAACTCTAGTTTAAGCAATAATTATGCGCCTTATCTTTACTATCCTGATGGAGCACCTGTTATGTGGTGCGGATATCATATAGGGCGTGAACGCTGGGCTCCGAAGCGCGCTGTCAAGTTCCAGTAAATCTTAGCGAATGATTTAGACGCAATTGTAACTATTCAGCAAGGCGTGGTTAACTTGCTGAATAGTTTTTGTTTTATGGATTCTGGTTAAAAATACCTAAACACTTCTTACTTCGCTTTGTTTTGCAAGTATTTATAATACCTTTGCAACGGAAATATAAACCTAAAACATGAAAGCGTATGAAAAAGAATCTTTTTATTGTAGCTTTATTCGTTGGTGCGCTTGCTTTCAGCAGCTGTGCCAGCAAAAAGGATTTGGAGAATTGTCGTACAGAGAATAATCAGTTGACGGCAGATTATCAGAATGCTAAGGAAACTATTGCTGCCAATAATGCACGTATCAAGAGCTTGGAGGATCAGTTGGCTCAGGCAAGAGAGAGTGCCGCTGCGTTGCAGGGTAGTCTTGATAACAGTTTGAGAAATGCCAATTCAAACAATATCAACATCTCTAAACTTGTTGACCAGATTAACGAGAGTAATCAATATATTCGTCATTTGGTTGAGGTGAAGTCTAAGAGTGACTCACTGAATATGGTGTTGACAAATAATCTTACTCGTTCTTTGAGTCGTGAGGAATTGAAGGAGGTTGATGTTCAAGTTCTGAAGGGAGTTGTGTATATCTCTTTAGCTGATAATATGCTTTATAAGAGTGGTTCTTATGAGGTGAATGATCGTGCTGAGCAGACATTGAGCAAGATTGCTAAGATTATCACTGATTACAAGGATTATGATGTGCTGATTGAGGGTAACACTGATAATGTGCCTATCAATACTGCAAATGACAAGATGAAGAATATCCGTAATAACTGGGATCTCTCTTGTTTGCGCGCTGCTTCTGTAGTACAATATCTGCAAGATCACTTCAATGTTAATCCTAAGCGTTTGACTGCTGGTGGTCGTGGTGAGTATAACCCACTTGCTACCAATGATACTGAGTTGGGCAAGCAGCGCAATCGTCGTACACAGATTATCATTACTCCAAAGCTTGATCAGTTCATGGATTTGATAGGTAAAGCTCCAGATTCAAATCAGACAAAGTAAGTCGTTAGAATAATTTGAGTTATTCTTATTTGTAATAATCCTGCCTATTAAATTTTAGTGGGCAGGATTATTTGTGATAGTCTCCTCCTTTATAAGTCATTTATAATTCATCGAACTCACGTTAAACTAATGTTTACTAATGTTCTTTATAATGCGCTTTTAGTTGTAGTCTTTTGTTTTGAGGTTTTTGTTTAAAAAGACCTATTTTGAGAATTGGTGCTTTGTGTGGGTTAAGATGGTCTTTAAATGGCTGTTTGAGTTGATGTATGTCAAATAGGATTGCTTGTTTTTACTTTTTTGAAACTTTTTCTTCAAAAGATTTGGAGGTTTGCTTTAAAGTCTATACCTTTGCATCCGCTTTTACGAGATAAGCGATCTGCTTATAACGTATAGAGTGATAAGAAAAGAGTTCTTTGAAACGATTTACATAAACAGAGAAGTAGTACAAGAAGCGTCTGTTTGGTTATGAATCAAACAGATGGGTAAAAGAAACGAACCGATCAATTCATTGTTTTTGCTTTTGAGGCGTTGCCTCAAAATATAAGGAACAAATAGAGTAGGTGCTTTTTAACTTGATACTTAAGGATAGGCATTCTGATACAGAGACAAACGGATGGCTTGTATTTATATAAGTTGTCACAAATGATATTTTACAATGGAGAGTTTGATCCTGGCTCAGGATGAACGCTAGCTACAGGCTTAACACATGCAAGTCGAGGGGAAACGGCATTGAGTGCTTGCACTCTTTGGACGTCGACCGGCGCACGGGTGAGTAACGCGTATCCAACCTTCCCATAACTAAGGGATAACCTGCCGAAAGGCAGACTAATACCTTATGTAATTCTTAGATGACATCAGAAGAGAATGAAAGATTTATCGGTTATGGATGGGGATGCGTCTGATTAGCTTGTTGGCGGGGTAACAGCCCACCAAGGCGACGATCAGTAGGGGTTCTGAGAGGAAGGTCCCCCACATTGGAACTGAGACACGGTCCAAACTCCTACGGGAGGCAGCAGTGAGGAATATTGGTCAATGGGCGAGAGCCTGAACCAGCCAAGTAGCGTGCAGGACGACGGCCCTATGGGTTGTAAACTGCTTTTGTATGGGGATAAAGTCAATCACGTGTGATTGTTTGCAGGTACCATACGAATAAGGACCGGCTAATTCCGTGCCAGCAGCCGCGGTAATACGGAAGGTTCGGGCGTTATCCGGATTTATTGGGTTTAAAGGGAGCGTAGGCCGGAGATTAAGTGTGTTGTGAAATGTAGACGCTCAACGTCTGACTTGCAGCGCATACTGGTTTCCTTGAGTACGCACAACGTTGGCGGAATTCGTCGTGTAGCGGTGAAATGCTTAGATATGACGAAGAACTCCGATTGCGAAGGCAGCTGACGGGAGCGCAACTGACGCTTAAGCTCGAAGGTGCGGGTATCGAACAGGATTAGATACCCTGGTAGTCCGCACAGTAAACGATGGATGCCCGCTGTTGGTACCTGGTATCAGCGGCTAAGCGAAAGCATTAAGCATCCCACCTGGGGAGTACGCCGGCAACGGTGAAACTCAAAGGAATTGACGGGGGCCCG
>ERZ772945.2866-NODE-2866-length-10049-cov-11.337302_pt1 | contig 10049 bp, 6 predicted proteins | sample MGYA00511681_ERZ772945 | MGnify/ENA primary metagenome ERZ772945 (study PRJEB29015, sample SAMEA2737943) | human oral metagenome | biome: human oral; feature: human-associated habitat; material: dental | place: China | collected 2143 ... | reverse complement strand
CGACGCCCCCCAGCGACCTACGCAAGGTCCATATGCTGCTGACCTACATCCTGTCAGAGTTCGACCGGGTGTGCGGCCAGATCGGCGTGGACTACGCACTGTACGGCGGTAGCGCCATCGGAGCTGTTCGCCACGGTGGTTTTATCCCGTGGGATGACGACATTGATGTCTTCATGCTCCGACCGGACTACGAGCGCTTCCTTGCAGAGGCTCCCGCACATCTGTCTGAAGGTTTCCGCATCGACAACCAGACGAGCGTTCCCCGATACCACCTTCTGTTCTCCAAGCTGGGCTTGACGGGAACGGTTTTCCGCTCGCAGGGCGAGGTGAACCCGGACTACACGCCGCCGATCTTCCTCGATATTTTCCCACTCGATACGGTGCCCGAGGATGCGAAGCGTTTCCGCTCTATGTGTCGTAAGACCTGGTTGTGGGGCCGCCTGTTGTTCCTGTCGGGCATTCCGACTCCCGGTTTGCCGGGCATGGTGGCCTGGAAACGTTCGCTCATTCATGCGGTGACACGGAGTGTCAACCTCGCACTGCGCACCGCGCAGATGTCGCCACGCGGGCTGTACGCGCGGTGGGAGAAGGCGGCGCGCAGCGCGGAAGGAGAGGCAACGGGCGTCTATGCGGATTTCACGATGCGTGACCCGTGGAACTGGATCGTGCACCGCGACGAGTTCCTCCCCACGCGCCGCGTTCCCTTTGAGGCAATTGAGGCCTCGATCCCCCATGATGTCGACGCCCTGCTCACTCGCGGTTACGGCGACTACATGCGCATCCCGGATCCCGCTGATCGTCGCACGCACCTACCGGAGACGCTAGAGTTTGGTCGTTTCGACCCCGATCAGGGCGGGGTGCCGGATCTTCTCGCTTCCCGCGATGAGGAGGATCCTCGCTCGGAACCTACAACCGGTCAGGAGCAGTGAATGCGCATCGCTTTCATCGTCAACAGCTACCCTCCGCGTTTGGGTGGTTTGGAGTCGCACATCTACCACCTGTCGGTGTCCCTGGCACAGCTGGGGCACGAGGTTTTCGTGCTGACCATCTCTGATAAACCGGGGCATCGACAGGAGGAGGGAGTCGATATTCGTACCGATCGACGTCACTTCCCGGTCGCAGACATCATCAGTTTCCCGGCCCTGGGTGCGACCCGCGCGATCGCACGCTTCCTCCGCGAGCACCGTATCGACGTCGTCAGTGTGCACACTCGATTTTTCCCGATGAGTTTCGTGGGGGTACGCGCTGCGCACCAAGCAGGCATCCCGGTCATTCACACGGAGCACGGTTCCGGTTTTGTCGCATCCTCCTCGCCGATCATCGCCCCCGCATCGCGTGCGGTCGATGTGACGATGGGCCGTTACGTGCTGCGCCATGCGGATCGCGTGCTGGGCGTGTCTGAGCAGGCCGCAGCCTTCGCATCGCGTCTCGGCGGCGTTCATGCGGACGTGTTTTATAACGCGATCACTCCCCCGCAGCCGCACGCGGAACCGATCGAGGACCGCCACCATCACCTCGTATTCGTGGGCCGCATGGTGCCCGGGAAGGGATGGGACACGTTCATCGAGGCCGTGGCACAGCTGCGCGCGCAGGGGCAGGAGGTGACAGGCGAGCTGTTGGGCGCAGGCGCTGATCTCGACGCCGCTCGAGAGATGATTGCCGCCAAGGGACTCGATGGCACTGTTTCTGCACCCGGTCGTGTGAGCGCAGACGAGGTCCGTGCCCGCCTGGCGGGAGCAACCCTCGTGAATCCAACGGTCCTGTCGGAGGGGTTCCAGACGACCCTGCTGGAGGCGCTGGCCGAACGAGGGCGCGTCGTCACGTTCACAGTGCCCGGCGCGCAGGTCCTCGCAGACCAGGGGAACCCCGTGGTCATCACCGCCGAACGCACACTCGAGTCGCTTGTCTCAACCCTGCGTGACTTCTTGAACAACCCGCCCGCCCTGGGGGATCCCAGCCTCATCGACGCGTGGACGTGGCCGGTACGAGCCCGCGAGTACGCGAGCATCGCCGAGTCACTACTGGATGGCCGCGCACCAGACTCCCCCGCTCATCTCTGACGTCCACCCCTGTTTCCCGAGGAGCAGTCATGCCATTTATTAGCGTCATCATCCCCGTCTACAACGCACAGGAGTTCCTGCCGGGCGCCCTGGAGTCCATCGAGGCGCAGGATTTTGCGGACTGGGAAGTGATTCTCGTCGACGACGGTTCAACGGACGGCTCACCCGCCCTGTGCGATTCCTACGCGCAGCGCGACCCCCGTTTCCGTGTCATCCATCAGGAGAACGCAGGAACGAGCGCAGCGCGCAACACAGCCCTGAAGGCTGCGCAAGGCGAGTACATCACGTTCATGGACAACGACGACTGGTGGCGCATCCCCGAAGCACTCACGCTCGTTCATGAGGCCCTCACAAGGCGCCCCGTCGACCTGCTGTGGCACATGAGTGCGCGCGCCAACCCGGAGGGCACCGAGATTACGGAGGCCGAACCCACATCGATCGCCTCAACGATTGATTCGCTGAGCACGGACGAGGCAATCCGAACCATCATCGACAACGAGCTGACGACGAGCGCCGTGTGGACGAAGGTGATCCGCCGCGACTTCTTGACCACGCACGGCATCGTATTCCCGTCGGGCATGCGCAACGAAGACACGGACGTGAGCGCTCAAATTATCGCGCACATCGATTCCGTGGCCTGGCTCGACCAGCGTTTCTACGTGTACAGAATGGGTCACCCCTACGCTCAGACGTCACATTCGCTGGCCATCTCGACTGTCGACGACCTAGAGCACGTCCTGCGCTCGAATCTGTCCGCCGCTCGTTCACTATCCGAGGGACGCCGCGGCGCACTCATGGCATTCCTCGCACGTCCGATGATGGTGTGGGTGGGCCAGGCCTCGGCCCTGGGACTGCTCGACGAGAAGAAGCACGGACAGCAGGCGCGCCGCCGCAAGGCGTTCGTCAGCCAGTTCTTCCTACCCCTCATCTCGCAGTCGCGCACCCGCGAAGCGCGTATCGCCCAGTGGGCGTGCCGTCTGCTGGGAGTGCGCGCCTGCGCCCACCTGCTCGGCATTCAATTCCGACGCATGCATCCCGAGCTGGTCGCCCACTCCACGACCAAGTAGCGGCCCGCTCAGCGGGCTAGCTTCCTCGCGTCATTCACCGAAGGGAGTGTCCGCCACCCACTCGACAGATCGCATGTGGGCGGGCGGACGCTGGTCCTCGGGCGGGACCTCACGCCAGTTGCCGTAGTAGTCCTGGAGCAGCTTCTCGGCCTGTGCGGGGATCGCAAACTCGCGCCCCTCGAAGCTGGCAGTACGCGTCGGGAAAAGCTCCTCAGGCCGGATGATATTCCGGCTCATAATGTCATCGAGGAGCAGGACGTAGCGCTCGTTCTCCGGATTCTCAACAGACGAACGGTGGCACGCGCGGGCAAGCTCGTCCTGTCGACGAGAGATGGCGTACAGGTCTGCGAAGCGGGTCATCGGATAGAGCATGTACTTGATGATGCGGCGTGCCGTGGATGTTGCGTAGCGCGGGTTTGACGCCGCGATGTACTTCCACCACACAAGTCGGTGTCCCCTGCGCGCGGCACGATGCACGGCAGGGTCAGTAATGTCGACGCGCTCAAGTGGGAAAATATCCACCCACAGCCCGAGGTTTCCAGCAGACTCGTCGAGAAAAGACTCAACCGCCCGGGTTCGGGTATCAACGAGCTTGCAATAAGAGTTAATCGAAGTACGATCGCGGTAGCTCACGAGGCTGTAGTGCTCCCCGAGCCCACCCTGTTTCCACAGGTCGTAGAGCTTCTCGTAGTCGTCGCGGGGCATGTAGACGTCAATGTCATCATCCCAGGGGATGAACCCGCTGTGGCGCATCGCCCCGATGAGGGTGCCGTACGCGAGCGCATAGGAGAGCTGCTGCTCGCGGCACACGCGGTCCAGTTCTGTGAGAATGTCCAGTTCAACCGCCTTCACCTGGCGCGCCTCAAGCTGGGTCATGGAGCCTCTTTCATCGTTCATCCGATGGCTTACGAACTGCCCTCTAGAGTAGTACAACCTGCGGGCTATAGGACACACGCGTACGGGCCCGCGCAATAGCCAGCCGCGGGAGCACGATCGCGCACCCCGCCAGATCTCCGCGCGGCGCGAGGCCTGCCCGCCCGCTCACCGTCCACGCCGCGAGCTTCGCTCGGCACACCACCGCCAGACCTCCGTGCGACGCAAGCACATGTCTTGCTCTCTGTGACTGCTCTATGCGCCGGTGGGCGGCGGCCACATCCCCGCGGGCCTCGCGTCCCCTCTTCCTCTGGCTCCCCCGCCTGCTCCTGCAACACATGACGACCGAAAGCAACAGGCCTGACGAGACCGGCGAGCATTCAGCTTCTCAGCGGGACAAAACTCTCCCTGATCAACACATCAGCCGAAACAGCGGGACAAAATTCTCCCCGCTTGTCATATAACGCTCATTTTGGCCTGTTTCACGCATGCAGGGAGAGTTTTATCCCGGATATGACATCCGTGGCCCCCAGCAGGGAGAGTTTTGTCCCGGAATCCTGGTCGCGCTTGGGCTACACCCAGGATCCGCGATGATCATCCACGTGCTCCTCGCGCGACAGCGCCCACGACGCGCATACGCGGATAGGTTATTCCCACGCGGATAGGTTAATAGGCTATCCGCATGCGCATAACCTATCCGTAACGTCACAACCTATCCACATGTCGCACGTTCATCACTGATCCACGCCGCCCCCCACCAGCGCCGTCGCTCGCGGGCGCACGGAGCGCCAACGCTCACACCCTCCTCAACACAACCAACTGGCAGCGAGTCGGGCGACGTGCACTCCGATGTTGCGGTATCGTCATCGACTCTCCTTTCCGTTCAACAAACAGGTGTGCCCGGTGGAGCAGCCTCCCCACCGGGCACACGGACGTGAACTATTCGTTCTCAGGAGTAGTCCTTCTGGAACTTCAGTTCCAGTTCCTCCAGCGAGTGGAACTTCGTCTCGGGGACGACCTTCCAGTAGAAGAGGAAGGACAGGAAGTTGATGCTCGCGAAGATCGTGTAGGTCGCCGCGCCGCCGATGTTCTCCATGAGGGGCGGGAAGACGATCGACACCAGCGCGTTGGCCAGCCACAGGGTGGCGACCGCGATCCCCAGGGCCGTCCCGCGCACGGCAGCCGGGTAGATCTCGGAGACCAGGACCCAGGTGACGGTGCCGGACTGCTTGATGAACACGAAGAGGCAGATGATCGCCAGGACCAGCCACGGCGCGAAGTTGGGAGCGCCCTCGATATTGCCGTCCTCGTTCAGGTAGGGGCTGATGAAGAAGCCGAAGACGCAGGCCATGGCGGCCAAGGAGATCGTGATGCCGAGCTCCTGGTACATGCCGACGTGGCGCCTGGCGAACCTGGCCACCAGCCACAGGCCGAAGGCGGAGCCGATGAAGGAGATCGCCCCGGAGACGACGTTGAGGGAGATCGCGTCCTCCATGGGGACGCCCGCCGCGGAGAGGATCTTCGGGGTGTAGTACATGGCGGTGTTGATGCCGGTGAGCTGGTCGGCCAGGCCCAGCACGATACCGATGTACAAGAGTTTGCGCGCCCATTTGATCGTGAGGATCTGGGTCAGCGACCATTTCTCCTGCTCGGCCTCGGCGCGCTGGACCTCGAGCATCTCGTTGACCTCGTCGGCGATGTCGTCGCGCCGCTCGTCGCGCACGCGCTTGAGGGAGCCGATGGACTCGGCGATGCGCAGGTTGGCGGCGTACCAGCGCGAGGACTCGGGCATCATGCGGATGCCGATCCACAGGGCGATGGCGGGCAGGGAGCACAGGATGAGCATGTAGCGCCACGTCATGCCATTGCCGGTGTCGGCGATCTGAGCGATGTTGACGGCGTTCTTGACACTCTCCCATGCGACGTCGGCGCCCCCGTGGGCCAGGACCGCGCCGTTGGCGTCAAGGGCGTCGGCGGTGATGCGCAGGGTCGGGCCGCCGTGCCAGCGGGCCAGGAGCGCGTTCATGGCGTAGGCCAGGAACTGGCCGAAGACGATCATCATCTGGTCGGTGGCCACCAGCACGCCCCGCAGGCGCTTGGGAGCGGTCTCCCCCAGGAACACGGGGACCGTGGCGGAGGCACCGCCCACCGCGAAGCCGAGGACGATGCGGGCCAGGTACAGGACCCAGATATTGGGGGCGATGGCGCAGCCGATGGCGCCGAAGAGGAACACGATGGCCAGGAGCGTGATGTTGTGGCGGCGCCCGTAGCGGTCGGACAGGCGCCCGCCGAAGAAGGCCCCCGCGGCGGCGCCGATGCACAGCAGGCCGCCGACCCAGCCCTCTTCGAAGGTGGTCATCTCCAGGCCGCCGGCGCCGCCGGGCATGTACATGTACGGCAGCGCTCCGGCCACAACGCCGGTGTCGTAGCCGAACAGCAGGGACCCCAGGGTGGCGACCGCGGCTATGGCGCCCAGGGAGCGCTTCTTGCCCGACGGCGGGGTCGAGGCGACGAGTTCGCGCACTTTGCCGGGCGTGTAGTCGTCGATCGTCTTTCCGGTTGACATGTCGTTTCCTTTCCGCTCCTCCATCGGGGCGAGGAGTTGGCCCCGGCCACATGGCCGGAGTCGCTGTGGGGGTGGCCGATCATTGCGCCGGATCCGTGCGTCCCGGATGCCCGTTAGTCTACGGCCCCCCTCTCACCAGATCAACAGCTTTGAAATGTCAAATTCTCATATACAGCAGGCACTACAGAATCGAACACTAGGGTAGCTCGCATTACCGCAGTGTTTTGAGACACTGATCCCGTTATTCATTCGGACAAAAAGGGGGTGGCGCGGAGTCTTCCGCGCCACCCCCCGCAGGAGCCGGGATCAGCCGTTCGTCGGGAAGTTCATCCCCACGTAGCCCACCTTCTCGCCCCGTTTGGGCCACCGGGTGGTCACCACCTTCGCGCGCGTGTAGAAGCGCACGCCCTCGGGGCCGTGGATGTGGGTGTCGCCCAGCAGCGACTCCTTCCACCCGCCGAAGGAGTAGTACGCGACGGGCACCGGGATCGGCACGTTGACGCCGACCATCCCCGCCTCGACGTCGACGGCGAAGTGGCGCGCGGTGTCGCCGTCGGAGGTGAAGATCGCCGACCCGTTGCCGAACTCGGAGGAGTTGACGATCTCGATCGCCTCCTCGTAGGTGTCGGCGCGCACGACCACCAGGACGGGCCCGAACACCTCCTCGCGGTACACCTGCAGGCCGCGGTCCACGTTGTCCAGGATCGTCGGGCCCAGCCAGAAGCCGTCGGCGTACTCCTCCCCCGCCGGGCGGTAGCCGCGCCCGTCGAGGACCACCCGTGCCCCCGCCTCCTCGGCGTCCGCGATCCACTTCTCGATGCGCTGGAGCGAGGAGCGCGTGATGACGGGCCCCATCTCCGCCTTGGGATCCGTTCCCGGCCCCAGGACGATCTTCTCGGCGCGGGCCTTGATGGCGGGGACCAGTTTCTCCTCGACGCCGCCGACGGCGACGATCACCGGCAGGGCCATGCAGCGCTGGCCCGCCGCGCCGAAGGCCCCGGCGCTGATGTGCTGGGCGGCGAACTCGATGTCCGCGTCCGGCATGACGATCGCGTGGTTGTTGGCGCCGCCCAGGGCCTGGACGCGTTTGCCGTGGGACGTGCCCGTGTCCTGGATGACGTGCGCCACCGGCGAGGAGCCGACGAAGCTGATCGCGTCGATGCCGTCGTGGGTGAGGATCTCGCCCACGAGCGTCCGGTCGCCCGCGATGACGTTGAAAAGGCCGTCGGGCAGGCCCGCCTCCTTGTACAGGCGGGCGATGCAGAGCGAGGCGGAGGGCACCAGGGAGGCGACCTTGAGGATGAAGGCGTTGCCCGTGGCCAGCGCGATCGGGTGCATCCACATGGGGACCATGACGGGGAAGTTGAAGGGGGCGATGCCCGCGACCACGCCGACCGGCTGGCGGAGCGTGTGGACGTCGACGCCCGTGGACGCCTGATCGGTGAACTCGCCCTTGAGCGCCGCGTTGATCCCGCACGCGAAGTCGACGGTCTCGCGCCCCCGGGCGATCTCGCCCAGGGCATCGCCGTGGGTCTTGCCGCCCTCGCGCACGATGATGCCGGCCAGTTCGTCCTGGTGCTCGATGATGAGCTGGCGGAACTTGAACATGACATCGACGCGCTTGGCCAGCGGCGTGCGCGCCCACTCGGCCTGGGCCGCGCGCGCGACCCCGACGACGTGGTCGAGGTCGGCGGAGTCCGCCAGGCACAGTTCGTCGACCACCTCGCCCGTCGCGGGATCCTCCACGGGGAGTGTGCGGGCCGAGGACGCCTGGTACTCGCGGCCGTCCACCCAGAGTTCGATTGCCATTGCGGGACCTTTCGTTGTGTTCATCCATGAACATTCATTTGTCTTGACAAAATATAGCACCCTTGCGGAGTTTTCACCATGCTGACGCGGGCGCCGTTCAGGATCCGGGCACAGGGGGCAGGGCGGGCGCGGGCGCTGTCCGCACTTCGGGAGCGCCCTATCCGCACTTCGGGAGCGGCTCGTCCGCGATACGGATCCGGGTGCGTATGGCGTTCATCTCACCGCGGTGGGCACTGTCCGCGGTTGGGGCGGCGGCGCAGGGGCGGATGGGCCGCGTGTGGCCGGTGGTGCGGGGGACCTGATTGCGAGCAGTGCGGGTGGGTTGTGTGCGGCGGGTGGTGCGGGGTCCCGGATGGGCGCGCAGCGCGTGGTGGGCGCCATAGCCGGGTGGGTGTTCTCTGAGTGGGGTGGTGGGGGGTATGGTTGCCGGTGTCGGCGCGGTCGCGCCGGTATTGGTCCGGGTCCGCGCCCCCTGGTGCGGTCCGGGTTCGCGCTCCCCAGTGCGGGGGAGGGGAAAAGGGGCATGGGGCATGGGTGTGGAGAAGGCGGCCAAGCAGGCCGGAGGGGCCGGCAAGGGCGGTTCGCAGGGGACGTACTTCGAGCGTCTGAGGGCGGTGGCGGAGCTGCGCTACGACGACAGCGCCGACGACGCCGCCCACCAGCTGGTCCTGGACAAGATCGGCAAGTGCGAGGACCTGGTGCGCCAGTACGCCCAGACCAACGGGTTCCGCTCCCAGGAAGTGCGCAGTGCGATCGACGAGTGGGCGCGCTCGTTCCTGGCGGACCTGGGCGCGACGCGGGACCAGTTGCGCGACGGGCGCGACGTGGTGGTCCAGGCCCGCGGGGTGATGCGCCAGGCCCGGGACCTGTTCTAGGCGAACGTGTCCGACGAGCTGCTCACCGGAGGGGAGCGGGGGTGGCGCCTCGCCGCGGACGTGGTCGGGGCCGTCACCACCGTCGTGGCGCCACTGGGGGGCTTCTTGTGCTTTCTGGGCGTGGAGACCTACTTCTCGGGCCTGGAGAAGGAGCGGGACAGGGAGAGGGAGGAGTACTGCCAGAACGTGATCGAGCAGATGAACGCCTCCCTGAACGAGGGCGCCGACAAGATGCAGGGCATCATCGACAACGGCGGAGACGGAGAAAAGATCAGGGGAAAGAAACCTCCATCTACGGATCCCCTTCCCGGGGTCGTGGATCCGAATCTGATGGGCGGGGCCGGGGGCGCCGGGGGCGGTTCCGGTGCCGGGAGCGGTTTCGGGGCCGGGGTGCCCGGGGGCGCGGACGGTTCCGGTGGCGGTCTTGATGGGGCCGGTGGTTCTGATGGTGTGTTGCCGGGGCGGGATTGGGCGTCGGAGGGTTTCGCGCGCCCGGGCGCCGTCCAGGATCCGCCCCCGTACGCGCGGCTCAGCGATGTCGACGGGGTGGGGCTGGTGGGGCGGCCGGTGAACCAGACGGTCACGCCCAACGGCCTGGTGGGCGGGTACGCGCCCCCCTCGGCGGTCCACGCCTCCGACCCCAGGTGGGACCCGTCCTACCGGATACCCCACGACGCCGTCAGCGTGGGGCGGGCGGCGTCGTCGGGGGCCCTGGGCGCCCTGGCGGGCGGGGCCGGCATCAGCGCCCGCTCCCTGCTATCGGGGGCCGCGGGCCTGGGCGCCGCAGGCGCGAAGGGCG
>ERZ772945.2863-NODE-2863-length-10050-cov-41.351176_pt1 | contig 10050 bp, 6 predicted proteins | sample MGYA00511681_ERZ772945 | MGnify/ENA primary metagenome ERZ772945 (study PRJEB29015, sample SAMEA2737943) | human oral metagenome | biome: human oral; feature: human-associated habitat; material: dental | place: China | collected 2143 ... | reverse complement strand
AAAGTCGGGGCTTTGTGCATAAAAAAGAGGATGTGTACATTTTGACACACCCTCCCGAAGAAAGTTGAATACTGTTTTCGTTGATGATGACTTCCTTGCTTATCAAGACCAGTGGACTTTCCTTTCTCAAATTAAGAAGATGACAGCAGGGACAGTTGAGAAAGTCTTAGCAGAGCATAGACAAGCAGAGCTGGGACCTTTATCTGTATCTGACGAACAGAAACCTTGGACACCACCAATTGTGCAACCTATTAGTAATAGTGACATCTATGAAAACGTAGAAATAGTTAAAGCCGATAAACTGCATATTCCGATAAGGGCTGTGTCGGCAAAGGTGCTGAATCATCTGAAGCGTATTGCTGCTTTTAAGAACCCGGAGTATTATCGGAGACAGGCAATGCGCTTGTCCACTTATTCTGTGCCGCGTGTTATATCTTGTTGTGAGTTTACTGACGATTATTTACTGATGCCGCGTGGTTGCGAAGATGCCGTTACCTCCTTTTTGAATAAAAATAATATTGACTTCACACTGACGGACAAAACCCAACCTGGACAGCCTGTTTCCGTTACATTCCAGGGTGAGCTGCGCACAGAGCAGCAACAGGCTGTTGATTGTATTTCTGCATTCGATAATGGCGTTCTTTACGCTACAACAGCGTTCGGTAAGACTGTTGTGGCTGCAGCACTCATAGCGTATAAGAAAGTCAACACGCTGATACTCGTCCATTCAAAAGCCTTGCTGGGTCAGTGGAAAGAACGGTTATCAGAGTTTCTCAATATTGATTATCAAAAGCCAGATCGCCCGAAAAGAAGAGGAAGGTATAAGGCATTTTCGCCTATTGGTTGTCTTGATTCTACAGATAATGTCTTACATGGAATGATAGACATCGCCTTGATGCAATCGTGTTTAGATGGAGATGAGGTGAAACCGTTTGTACGTGATTATGGAATGGTGATAGTTGATGAGTGTCACCATGTCTCTTCCGTTACTTTTGAGCGTGTGTTGAAAGGCGTGACGGCTCGTTACGTGTATGGATTAACTGCTACACCGATTAGGAAAGACGGTCATCAGCCCATTATCTTTATGCAGTGCGGCCCTATCCGGTTCTCTGCAGATGCAGCAAGCCTGATGGCACAGCAAGGTTTCCATCGTTACTTTATTCCTCGGTTTACATTTTTCCGGCCACTTACAGAAGATAAACAGAATATCAGCTCGCTTTATCAGTCTTTGGTGGATGATGAGGTTCGTAACAATCTGATTGTTGATGATGTGTGTAAAGCAGTAGATGCCGGGCGTATCCCAATGGTCCTCACCAGTAGGACGGCACACGTTGAAATCCTTTCACAGATGTTGCATGATAGGGGCAAAGATGTCATTCGGTTGACGGGGTCCGGCACTGCCAAAGAGAAAAAGACCGCACTTCATCAATTGAGGATTGTTCCGGTAAAAAACAAACTGGTAGTTGTAGCTACAGGGAAATATGTCGGTGAAGGTTTTGATTACCCACGATTAGACACCTTGTTTCTTGCTCTGCCCATTTCATGGAAGGGACTTCTGGCACAGTATGCCGGTCGGCTTCATCGTGAATACCCCGGCAAAGAAGATGTGCGTATCTACGATTACATTGACCTTCATCACCCAGTTTATGACAGTATGTACAAACGCCGCCTGAAAGGTTACGCCTCTATTGGCTACAAGGTGGCAGATGTATCTTCTCCAGCATTATTTTATTCTTTACCCGACCTTGACCTATCGAGCAGCGAAGGACAGATTTTCAATGGCAAGACATTCTTTGTACCTTTCTGTAAAGACCTTCTTGCTGCCAAGCACTCCATTATCATCTCGTCTCCGAAGCTGTATTATGTTCAGCAGAACCAGCTCACCGATATGCTTAAAAACTTACTTGTCAATGGCATTAACATCATTGTACTGTCTAAGCAGTCTGACGAACAGACCGATTATCTGAAGTCATTAGGTGTCATTGTAAATACGAACAAAACCCTCTCTCACAGTTGTGCCATCATCGACAGAACCATCGTCTGGTACGGCGGCATTCACCTGCTCGGTTTCTCAACAGAAGAAGATAATATTATTAAACTTTCAGATAGTGCACGATTAGCTGCAGAACTGATAGGGGCGTTAATGGAATGAAGTCGACTTTTTATTCTAAAATACATCACAATGCCCTTTTACGTAGCTGTCAACAGAGAAGGATACTTTTATTCATTATTAGACAGGCTCTAAAAAGTATCTTTGATGTTTTTTGCCTTTTAGACGATCAGATTTTGTTTTCTTCTTGAAAGAGAGGGTGTGTCAAGATGCAACGAGTTGACAAGACTCATATCAACAGCAGACTGCCGTGGGATGGGCAGATCATGCATTGACCTGTCATAAATCTGCTGTAATTTTTAAAACCGTTTGCTGTCATTTTTAACATTTAGTGTAGTTGATTAATATTCAGTTGTTTATAAGCTGATGGCGGGTGACGGGAGTGACAGCAGACAAAAATAATTCGTGAAAAACTTGACAAGGGGTATCTCTGTGTTGTATCTTTGCAGGCAGATACCAGGAAGACCAACAGTACGCCGGACGTGCTTTATCTACAAACCGACAGGGGCTTCCAGTTTGATTTTTTTCTTTTAAACCAATCTATTTATGTGTACAGTTTTTCCCAACGTGCCCAATGACTGGGCAGTGTGCTTTATGCATGATTGTATTCTCAAAGAACAGTGTCTGCGCCATCATGCGGGCAGGTCACTTCCTGTTAACCAGCATTCGGCATTGACGGTTCTCCCCTCCGCACGGACCGGGGACAGCTGTCAGGCGTTCCATGCCATGAAGACGGAACGGCTGGCATGGGGCTTCTCGCATCTCTTCGACGATGTGAAGCACAGTGACTACCGCCCTCTGCGCCGTGAGATGGAGGCGTATTTCGGAAGCCGCTTTGTGTACTATCGCTATCACCGGGGCTTCAATAAGCTGTGTGAGGAAGAGCAGCAATGGATAGACGGGCTTTTCCGGCGTTATGGCTATACTGCTCCACGTGTTTATGACAACTACCGGACGAACTGGAAATATTAAGAGTTAAGGAGTGAAAGGGAGTGATAGGAGTTAAGGCATTAGCTTATTCTGAAAGAATGGAGAAGTTAACTTTAGCGTAAAGGAGTTGGGTTGACAGGCTGTTAAGGAGGTCTTGTTTCCTTGGTGTTAACGCTCCGCACGAATCGTGTTTGCTACTGACACACTTAGTGTTGGTATGCGTCTTAAAAATAATTTCTCCGTTTCTCTGTTCTCTGTGTGAACCAAATACTGTGCAGATAAAGACAGAATGACAGACAGGATAAGAAAAGGCAGAATAACGGTTTAACTTTTTCCTACGGCCCTGTGTGCTCCTTAAACATTTAGTTTTCTCTGTGCAGGTTCTGTCCTCCGTTTCTCCGTGCTCTCTGTGTGAGCCAAGATAAAGACGGAATGACAGACAGGGTAAGAGAAAGACAGAATAACAGTTTAACTTTTTTACTCTTTTACTTTTTTCCCCTATGAAAATTAAGAATCTTAAGAAAATCAAAGCTGAAAACCAGCGTAACCGACAGGCTGGAAAACTGAGCCATGACATCACCCGCCGCCTGCTCGACTATCTTGAGTGGAAGTATGAAATGCGGCATAATACAGCCTTAGGTTGTACGGAAATCCGCAAGGCGGGCAGTAACGAACCTTTTGTGGCAGCGGATGAACGGATGCGCAACACAATCGCCATCAAGGCACGCCTCGACGGGATTGATGTATGGGACAAGGACATCCGACGCTATACGGAATCGAGGTTTGTCAAGAGTTTCAACCCTGTGGACGATTTCCTGAATCGTCTGCGAGGACGATGGGACAGGAACGATCATATCAAGGCCTTGGCGGATTGTGTGCCCAATGACAACGACCGGTGGCCCGACTGGTTCCACACGTGGTTTCTTGCGATGGTGGCACAGTGGATGGGACTGGACACATCGCACGGCAACAGCGTGGCGCCGCTGCTCATCTCCCGGCAGGGCTATCGGAAGTCTACCTTCTGCAGACGGCTTCTGCCCGAGGCGTTGCGATGGGGATATAATGACAATCTCGTCATCAGTGAGAAACAGAATACGCTGCGGGCTATGACACAGTCGTTGCTGATCAATATTGACGAGTTCAATGCGCTGTCTGCCAAGACACAGGACGGTTTTTTGAAGAATATCATGCAGCTTGCAAGTATCAAGCTCCGTCGGCCTTACCGCCAGCAGCAGGTTACGCTGCCACGTGTCGCTTCTTTCATCGCCATGGCAAATGTTTCGGATGTCTTCTGCGACCCCAGCGGCTGCCGCCGTTTCATAGCGGTTACGCTGACGGCCCCTGTCCGTCTGCCCAGGCACATAGACTATGATCAGCTCTATGCGCAGGCCGTCGCCGAGCTGGAGAGTGGCAGACGTTATTGGTTTGATGAAGCTGATACCCAAGCGATAATGCAAAATAACGTGCAGTATCAGCAGCGTACGCCTGCCGAGGCTCTCTTTTTCGAGTGTTTTTCCGTTCCGAAGGACTTAGTCAAGGGAGCTTATATGACGGCCGCTTCCATCTTCAGCCTGCTCCGCCAGCGGTACGGCAGTCAGCTGCGCCTGACGAGTCTTTCCCATTTCGGGCGTATGCTTGCCAATATCCCGAACCTCCACAGCAAGCATTCTGCACATGGTACGGAATATTTTGTATCGGTACGTAGCAGTGCGGGGCTGACAGGCAGTCTGGCGTTGAATAGAAAGTAGGAACAGCGTTGCGAATGTTTTTAAGTTGCTGTCACTGCTGTCAGGTAGTGATACGTTGTAAGTGGTTTATAATGTGTGATTTACGTGAAGTGTTAAAAGTGACAGCAGCAAGAAACAAACTTAACTTTTATATTTGGGTTAAAAGTAGGCTTATTAAGGTGTATTCTTGTATGAAAAAGTTTTGTTAATTCTCCTATATATATGGATTTTTTGTGTTATCTTTGTGGAACGCTATCGAAAGGGGGGAACATCAGCTAAGAGCCTACCTGTGGAAGAACATAAATCACACATAACGTATCAATCAGTACTAACGATTGTGAAGAGTGGTAATAGCATTCCGTTGGTTTGAAAAATGATTAGCACCCCAGATGGATAAAGTGTCAATTCAAGAAGTAATATGATAACCGACTTTGAAGAATATTGCTCAACTTCGTTAAAGAGAAGCCGAATGCAGCCGAATTTATGCAACGTTGTCCATCCTTTTATGGAGGGTAATGATCGCAGCACTCGCATTTGGCTCGACCTCATGCTGAAGCGTTCTCTCAAACGGTGTGTGGATTGGAGCCAGATAGATAAGAACGAATATCTGTCTGCCATGCGTGAGAGAGTTTCTGATAGTAAACATATCAAAGTTTTAGTAGAGCCAGCACTCACCACCAAGATTAACGACCGAGAAATGTTCATGAAAGTTGTTGATTATTCGTATTATTATGATCAAAATGGGTGATTTATAAGTTGAGACTCTATTCCCACGGAAAAATTGGAATAAATCACAATTACAAAAAGAATAAGGGATATAGGGAACTTCATTGGGGAACAAGAACGAAAGATAAATCTATAGAACGATGAAAGAAGTTCTTTACTTGTTTTTTAACAATTAAAAATAATAGTAAATCAAGATTATGGCACAGCAAAAAGTAGTACGGAGTTTCATCCTTGAAGCAATAAAAGGATTAAGGCCAGATGAGTTTAGTGAACTAGTTCGCACTTTTCAGACATCATATTTACACAATGATGAAGCAATTAATGTTGATGGTGCAAATGATGGTGGCTGTGACATAAAGGTCTTTCAAAATAAGAGAGAAATAAAGAAGTGTGTACAAGTAACAACTCAAAAACAAATTGAGTTAAAGCTAAAGCGAGATCTTGAGAAGGTCTCTAAGATGATATCTCAATATGGCTATTCTAATAAGTTTGAATTTTATTGTTCAATTCCAATTTCAGAAGATAAGATAGAAGAATACAAGAAGTTAGCGATTGACGAACACGATATCGAATTAGATATTTATGAGGCAAAACGTTTATCACAATTGAAGTGCAATGAAGTTGTTGATTATATTTATTCTCTCCATTCTGATGTGGTATTAAAGCCTGAACAAATGAATATTGACATGGCGACAAGAACTTTGTATGACTTATTGGCAAATGGCAAAGATTCTTCAGACATTAAAAACAGTCTGGTTGATTCCGTGATTATTTCGATTTTATATGAAAAAGCCCCAATTGACATTTCAGGGTTGAATATTGAACTTGAGAATAGATTGGGAAAAAATCTTCTAGATATCTTATTGCATTCTGTAAATAGCTTAAAATCAGACCAGCGAGTTATAAAAGTTCCAGATAATGACAATTTTATTCAACTATCAGAATTAGAATATGGAAATGTTAAAGAGATTCTTGCAAACTCAAGAAAAGTCGAAAAAGACTTTTGTGACTCTTTTGCAGAAATCTTGGCAAAATATCAAATAGAATATAATGAAGGGATTCTTGATGAACTTAAGCGCTTGTATAGATACAACTATTCTAATGATATTGATGAAAACACACAAAGTGACGAATCTACAAATATTGCTATATTTGAATCATTTAAAAAATATCTTTTGAATATTATAGATGGCAAAGAAAATATTGATAAGCTTATTCGAGAAATAAGTGTTCTATGCTCTTCAAATAACTATCTCAACAAGATAAGTGCTAGTGAATCTTTTTTAAGTTTATATAAATCAAATAAGTTAGAGCAGTATTTAAGTCAAAAGCACAAAGATATTTATTTGGATACACCAACATTTGTATACCTTCTCTGTTCATATTATGGAGTTGACAACAACGATTGGAATAATCCGTTCTATCGTTCAATGAAGAGCCTAATAAAAATAAAAGATACTTATCCTGATAAGATTAGTTTCTACATTACTCAAAGCTATTTAGGTGAAGTAGCAGGAGAAATAAAAAAGGCATTAGTCTTTTCTCAATTCGAGAGTTATCCCTTTTTTAAGGATATGGGAGGTACAAGTAATACGCTCTTTAATTATTATGAGTATTTGAAACAAAGTCATCTTTTTGACAAAAGCGATGAAATAGAGAATTTTGAAGATTTCATATACAGCCTTGGTCTAGATAATACAAATCCCAATGATTCTCGTTTTTTGAAAGATGCGTATCAATTTCTTTGTCAAGTAGCTGAAAATTATGAAATTCGCATAATTAGTCGGACCCAAAGTGACAAATATACTGAATTCAAAGTCGCATATGAAAAAATACTTTTAGCGAAAGTAAAGAACAAATCTGAAATGGCTATTCGTAATGATGTTAATCAAGTGATAGCAGCTTTAGAACACGATAGAGATACGGATTGCTATTTAACCACATGGGATACAACAATTCATTTGTTAAGAGATAAAGTCCTATCAGAATATGAACAATTAAAATATAGCTATTTCATTATTTGTAATCCTGCAAAATTGTCAAATAGAATAGCCCTAGAGAATTTTAACATTGACGGGTCTGCATTAACTAATGATATTTTTGCATACGCAGATAAACGATATGACATATCAAATCGTGTTAAAAGTCTTTTAGAATTGATTGCACCATTTCTAAAGGGGAATGGCAGTAAAAAAATATTTAGGAAATTAGGAAGAATTAGAAAGGAGCAGATTGAATTAAGAGGCTCTGAAGTAGGAAATGAAAAAGAAGAAAAAAATTTGCCTATTGAAGAAATATTCATGTTGTTAATACCTAATAAAGACAAAGAAAAAGAGGACAAGAATATTATGGAAAAATTCTCTTTCTTTATGAGTTCCGAGGAAAATTCAGATTATATCATTAAGGTAATAAATCAGATTTCTGAACTGAAATATTATAAAACGTATGACTTTACTGAATATTTCGACAAGATAAAATCCATTGATTTATCTGGATTAAGTGAGGAATAGAAGCGTATAAGTAAAGTATATGAATAATATTTATAAAGGATATATTCAGAAGGTAATTGTTCAGCGATAAGGTGTATAAACGATTATTGATTATCAATAAATTACATAAATAGATACATACAAATTCTAATAAAGAATGCCATTTCGAGCCTTTTTGCCACAATGTTACGTTTATAAGTTCTTGATATTCAACGTTCATTATCGCTGAATAGTTACTTCAGAAGAAAGCGATATTAATAATTGCTAAATTTGTTCAGAAATATAAGTATGAAGGCTTCTGTAGCCTCGCATAGGGAGTGACTGAGGACTACAGTAAAGTAAAGGAGAATTATGCTTAATATAAAACAATGGAAGGAAAATTACAATTGAGAAAACCAGAGAACTGGCAGGACTTTGAAAGATTATGTAAAGTCTTGTGGGGAGAAATTTGGGAATGTCCAGATACTATCAAGCGTAATGGAAGACAGGGTCAAGCCCAGAAAGGTGTTGATGTTTATGGTATTAAAAAAGGAGAATGCGTTTATCGTGGCATACAGTGTAAAGGAAAAGACGATTATACGAATAGTCAATTGACAGAACCAGAAATAGATAATGAGATTGCTAAGGCTCTTCTATTTACCCCAAAGTTAAAATCATTCTATTTTGCTACGACAGCAAATAAAGACGCTCACATAGAAGAATATATCAGGAAGAAGAATTTAGAAAGTATTTCTAAGGGAGAATTTGAAATAGATATTTTTGCTTGGGAGGATATAGTTGATTTAATTGAGGCACATCGGAATACATATAATTGGTTTCTTAATAATTGTAGTTATAAAGATGTATCGGATGTTGAAGTTTTCATTGGTGGAAAGAAAGAATATACGATTTTTCCTGAATATTTTCGAATAACTAAGGAATACCATTTAAAACCACAAGAGTTGTCATGGCTTTCAGAAGAATCGCTAAAGCTTATACAGGCTAATACACATTTTATGAACTTAAATGATGTTCTTTATCCACCATCAAAGCATGATTGTCGCTGGTGTACCATATCCATAAACATTTATAATACTGGTAAAACAGTAATAGAAGATTATAAGCTATCTATAATAATAGAAATGGAGAATGTTTTAGAAATTAGTGATAAATTTCATTATTATAATAGTAGATTAATGAATCAGGCTGCTGTAGCTCAAATTAATGCAAGAAAAGATGCTCAAAGAGAAGTTTTTGAGTCGACAGAATATTGTAATGTTATTGAGTATCGTCCTAAAGATAGAATATTAGTTCAAGATGATCATAGAACTTTTAAGATTGCAGTAAAACCTAAGGATAATGTACAATCAATAAAGGTTATGTGGGTTCTTCATTCACGCAACTACAAAAAGGAAGGAGAACTCATATTGAATGTTGAACCTAAATTTGAGGATAAGAAGGAAAAAGTTAAAGTAGACAATATTGAAGAATTAAAGGAAAATGAAGTTATTATTTTACCAAAGATAGTGGAAGAATAAACTTTTGTAATTTGGCGTTCTATAAAATTGTTAATAGGAGTTGTATCTATTTTCGTGATAATATCCAAGATATTTTCTAATCAATACTACTCAAATTGAGGAAACATTTTTGTACCATACAAGTGTAAATCATTGGTAATCAGTGTGGGATATGTTTGAGGAAGAATGCTATTCATACATATAAAACAAAACCCACAGTAACTGGATAGTTGCTGCGGGTTGTATTTGGAAGATGATAAGCTGAGATGGCCTACATCACAACGTCAACTCAACGATATAATCAATGTCAGTGGGGACGGTGTCGAAGTTGAGGGTGATGCCGTTGCCAGTCTTTGTGAAGTTGACACGCTTGTTGGTGCCAAAGACGATGGCAGACTTGATTTTGTGGTTGCCAGTAGGGATGAAGAGGCTGGAGTCCATACAGTTTAGGATGTGGATATAGAGCTTGTTGCCCCGTTGCGTACTCACTCCCCAGTCGTGTGGGGCGATGATGCCGCCACGAGTGTTGTAGATGGTTTCGCCGTATTGGTTCAGCCATTTACCGATAGCCT
>ERZ772945.2857-NODE-2857-length-10059-cov-3.098061_pt1 | contig 10059 bp, 5 predicted proteins | sample MGYA00511681_ERZ772945 | MGnify/ENA primary metagenome ERZ772945 (study PRJEB29015, sample SAMEA2737943) | human oral metagenome | biome: human oral; feature: human-associated habitat; material: dental | place: China | collected 2143 ... | reverse complement strand
ATAAAAAGATAAGTTTGTGCCATTCATTTTAAAACATTTCAATAGGAAGCAAAAGAAAAAACATTTTTATCTATATGCCTTTGTCTATTCTATCAACTCATAGACTGCCGTTTTTATAAGTCCAATATAAAAATAGTAGAAATAATAGATGATAGAAGATTCATTTGGAAAAGGCCCCTTACATGGTTTCCTTTAGCATTATTTTACACTTTTTGTACTAAATATTTGTTTTAATGGCCACTTTTTTCTATCTTTACGGCAAATTATATATGTGCTAACTATTGAGGTGGACAGTGACATGCGACTGAATAGAGGATGCAATAATGCAGAGAATCCTCACAAATGTGATGCACAAAATTGATGAATCCTTTTAAACACCTGCTGACCAGCAATGAAAAAAGCCTGTAACCTATTGAAACTTTTGCTTCTTGTAGCATTCTGTTTCAATTTAAAACTCCACGCAAAAGGTGGCTATCCATATCAAAATGCAAAGTTACCAACGACACAACGTGTGGCCGATTTACTTCGTCGGATGACACTTGATGAGAAAATTGGACAACTAAGGTGCTTATTAGGTTGGGAGGATTATACGCTCAACGGACACCAAGTATATCCTTCTGAGAAATTTAAAAAAGAACTTACTGACGGTCATATTGGCATGCTCTGGGCAACTTTTCGTGCAGATCCCTGGACAAAAAAGAGCTTGGCTAATGGACTCACGCCTGTCTTAGCTGCACAGACCGCCAACGCGTTGCAACGATATGCTATAGAAAACACGCGCTTAGGTATTCCATTGCTCTTTGCCGAAGAAGCTCCGCACGGCCATATGGCCATTGGAACAACTGTTTTTCCAACGGGATTGGCCTTGGCAGCAACTTGGTCTACCGACATTGCTGAAGCGATTGGAAAGGTTATTGCACGACAAATTCGACAGCAAGGTGCACACGTAAGCTTCGGTCCTGTGCTTGATATTACACGTGATCCACGTTGGTCTCGTGTGGAAGAAAGTATGGGAGAAGACCCTGTTTTAACAGCAAATATGGGCGCTGCGATGGTGAAAGGATTGGGAGGTGGCCAGCATTCTCAGCCCAACGCCACCATTCCAACCCTGAAACATTTTGTGGGTTATGGCACAACCGAAGGCGGACAGAACGGTTGTCAGACCATGGGTGGCTTACGTGATGTGCGTCAAAACTTCTTCCTTCCCTTCCAAAAAGCGATTGAGGCGGGTGCCACCGCCATCATGACCTCTTACAATTCGCTGGATGGAGTGCCCTCAACTGCTAACCCATGGCTCTACAACGACGTGCTCCGTCGGCAATGGAAATTCAACGGTTTGGTTATCTCTGACTTGTATAGTATTGATGGTCTGTGGCATACCCACCATGTGGCGCACACACTAACCGAAGCTGCTGCCTTGGCTTTGAATGCTGGCGTCGACATTGATTTGGGTGGAAGAGCCTACCAGAACCTTGCCAAAGCGGTGGCTAAAGGATGGGTAAAGGAAAGTACTATCGACTCGGCTTGCGCCCGTGTGTTGCAGAAAAAGTTTGAAATGGGGCTTTTCGAACATCCCTTTGTAACTGTCAATGCCGCTAAAAATATCAATCATGCTGCCGATAAAGCCGTTGCTTTAAAGGCTGCTCAACAGGCTATCACCTTATTAAAGAATGAAAGCCATATCCTTCCACTCAACAAAAACTACAAGATTGCCTTAGTAGGTCCCAATGCTAACAATATCTATAACCAGCTGGGCGATTACACGGCGCCACAATCTGAGACCAATATAAAAACAGTGTTGATGGGACTTCAAACGAAAATCCCAACGCAACAAATACGCTATGTACAAGGCTGTGCCATCAGAGACACTACAAATAGCACAATCGATGAAGCTGTTGCGGCGGCAAAATGGGCTGATGTGGTGGTTGCCGTAGTGGGCGGATCAAGTGCGAGAGATTTCAAAACGCAATATCAAGCCACGGGTGCAGCCGAAACAAATGCCCGACAAATGAGCGACATGGAGTCGGGTGAAGGTTACGACCGCGCTACTCTCTCGCTGCTGGGGCGGCAAGAAGAATTGTTAGCCGCCATGAAACAGACGGGGAAACCTCTTGTAATATGTTATATTGAAGGGCGACCCTTGCTGAAAAACTGGGCTGCACAGCATGCCAACGCGCTACTCACGGCCTATTATCCTGGACAAGAAGGCGGACAAGCCATTGCCGATGCGTTGTTTGGCGACATCAATCCTGCGGGGCGGTTACCCATCTCTGTGCCTGCGCATGTGGGACAGTTACCCTGCTATTATAACAAACGTTTACCAGCACCTCACGACTATGTGGAGATGAGTGCAGCACCCCAATATGCTTTCGGATACGGACTGAGCTACACTACTTTTCGCTATGCCAATCTTAATGTTGAGCAACGGGGTTCCAATCGGTTTCATATTACGTTCGAGGTATCGAATACCGGCGACAGAGACGGCGAAGAAGTAGCACAACTTTATCTGCACGATCAAGTGGCATCGGTGGTACAACCCATGTTGCAACTGAAACACTTTGCACGTATTTTCATCCCCAAAGGTGCAACCAAGCAGGTGGCTTTCGACCTTCTACCTACAGACTTCACATTTATTGGTGCCGACATGCAGCCCACTCTTGAGCCTCGTTCCATAGACATTGGCATCGGGAGTGCGTCAAACAATCTACTGCTCCGTGCTACAATTCACACCGAATAAACCAACAATATTCATTCCTTCTAAAAACATTCCACAATGAACTACAAGAAAATTATACTCACATTCATGGTACTCATCATGGCCATGGCATCGTCAGCACAAGGCGATGTCTACCAACGGTCGCAAGGTTATGAATGGCCCACCGACCCACTCGTCGTAAAAAAGCTGAAACACTGGCAAGACCTTAAATTGGGTGTACTCATCCATTGGGGGCTATATGCACTGCCGGGCATTGTTGAGTCATGGTCTATCTGCGACGAAGATTGGATTGCCCGCGATACCACCATGACCTATCAGCAATATAAAGACTGGTATTGGGGGTTGTGCCGGCAGTTCAATCCAACGCAATTTACGCCTGAACAATGGGCGACCACTTGCCAAAACGCCGGCATGAAATATATGCTTTTCACCACCAAGCATCACGATGGTTTTTGTATGTATGACTCCAAGCAAACCGACTTCACCATTGCCCACCATGCCTTTTGCAACCATCCACGGCGCGATGTACTACGTTATGTGTTGCAAGCCTTTCGCGACAAGGGTTTCATGCTGGGTGAATATTTCTCAAAACCTGACTGGCACAGCCAAAATTATTGGTGGGATGTTTACCCCACAAAACATGGCCGCAACGTGAACTACGACATCAAACAATGGCCTTGGCGATGGCAGGCGTTTCAACAATTTGTGCATAACCAAACCGAAGAGCTACTGAGCAACTACGGCCCAATAGACATTTTGTGGTTAGATGGTGGTTGGGTGTGCAAAGCCAATGGACAAGATATTGACATTCCTGGCATCGCCACGCGCGCCCGACAGTTGCAACCAGGCTTGATTATTGTTGATCGCGCCATTCGTGGCCCCTACGAAAACTATCAGACGCCTGAACGTAGTATTCCCGAAACACAGCTCAACCACCCCTGGGAGAGCTGCATTCCACTGTCGAATGACTGGGGATGGGTGAAGCATCCCACATGGAAAACTTCGGTTCAAGTAGTCAATACCCTTATTGAAGTAGTGGCTAAGGGTGGTAACTTAGTATTGGGAATTGGCCCTACTGCTGAAGGGTGCTTGCAACCTGAAGTCGTCAGCCGGTTAGATAGCATTGGCCAATGGTTACAATGCTATGGACAAGCACTCTATAATACTATTTCCACATCCCATTACAACGAGGGACAACTGTGGTTCACAGCCAGCAAAAGTGGTCGGCAGCGCTATGCCATCTATGCACTGCGCAAGCACGAAACGATGCCCCACAGCTTATCGTGGCATGCCCATATACCCAAAAGTGTCGTGCTACTTGGTCGCGGCAAAAGGTTGAAATTCACAACAACACGCGACGGAAAGACAACTGTCTTTCTGCCATCAGACATGAAAGCCGAGCCTTTTGCCCTGCAATTAAACATGTGAAACCGTAACCAGATTGCACGGAAACATGAAAAAAGAATAAAATATTGCGATAAAGCCAACGGCAGACACGCTAAAAAGAGCAACGAAAACATTTATTATTTTTAAAATCTATCTTATATGATGTTATTATCCAAATCTATTCAACAGATGAAACAATTAAATTGTTTTTATCAAAGCATTCAGCGAATGTCTTTGGTAACTTTGTTTCTATTGACAGCCCTCCTCACCTATGCACAAAATATTGTGGTGAAAGGCAGTATCAAAGACCAGACCGGCGACCCCATTGCGGGTGCCACAGTGAAAATTTTAGGTTCTTCTACTGGAAGCGTTTCTAATGTAGATGGACTTTACACTATTACCTGTCCCACTCATGCCACCTTAGAATTTAGTTACATTGGTTTTGCAACGAAGGCCGTTGATGTGAAAGGGAGGAAAACCATTGACGTGACCTTAGATGAAGGTAGCCAAAACATTGACGAGGTGGTGGTGACTGCTTTGGGCATCAAGAAAGATGCCAAGAAGCTGGGTTACGCCGTCAGTTCCATAGGCTCGGCAGATTTAAGCCGCACTGCTCGCCCAGCATAGCCTCGGGACTTTATGGTAAGGCTACAGGTGTGCGCATTCAATCGGCACCTGGTGGTAATGCCGCCATCTCGGTGTCGGTACGCGGCTTGTCGTCCATCACCGGCAACACACAGCCGTTGGTGGTCATCGACGGTGTACCCATTCACAATGGCAACGCCAATAACAACGACTATTGGACGAACCAACGCATTACAGCCAACGGCCTGGTTGACATCAACCCTGAAGACATTGAGAATATCTCCATTCTAAAAGGGGCAGCCGCCTCCGCACTCTATGGCTCAGAAGCAGCCAACGGCGTACTGATGATTACAACAAAAACAGCCTCGCGTGGTACTGGTACCCACATTGATTTCAATGCCAGTGTAGGATTCGACAAAGTAGCCTACATGCCGAAGATACAGAAACAATTCGGTCCTGGCTACGACAACTGGGCCTTGGGCGACGGCGATGAGGCGGCAACGGGCTTGCGATCGGTTTACAAAGACCGTGCCGGCAATGCCATTACTACGCCCCGCGCTACCATCTATTCGTATGGTCCGGCCTACGATGGTAGCAAAACAGTCACCTATTTCGATGGCACTCAACATGCCTATAGTCCCATCAATCACAACCAATGGGCCGACATCTTCCGCACGGGTGTGAACCAAAACTATAATATTGCCATAACCAACGGCAGTGAACACAACAATGTGCGTTTCTCCTATACTTATAATCAGACGCAGGCCATGCAGTACAATTCGGAAAATAGCCGACACAACTTCAATCTGACCGGCGCATTCGATGTGACTAACGACATCAAGCTCAACTATTCGATGAGCTATCAACCCCAGCGTATCAAGAACCGACCCTATCGCATCAGCCGACTAACCAATAACTACTCGGGCATGTTTGGTGGTTTCACTGACCTTGCCTATATTCGTGAACACACGGTAACGAGCTTAGGCTATATGAATGGTGTGGCACAGATTAACGGTGGTTCACCCAACACAATGACCCCCAACGAAACATTCCTCTATTCGCCCATGGGATCAACATCGCTCATCAGCGAGTATTTTTGGAATGTATTCAGCAAAAACGAATACATTAATCACGAACGTTTCATGGGTGCCGTCAACCCCACATGGAAAATCATTGACGGACTAACCCTCAGTGCACGTGTGGCTACTGACATGACTATCGAGAAGATTGAAAACAAAAATAACACCGAGAATGCCCACACCTTCTCAACCAACGGACAATACAGCGACTACTACGGCCTGTCAAACAGTCGCTATCGCATTTACTATGGCGATGTAATGCTGACCTTCGATAAAACGTTTAACCAGAAACATAATCTCACAGCCAGCACCGGATGGACTGGCCGTCGCGAAGACTATTATTTCTCAAGCGTACATACCAATCAAGGACTTACACAAGAAAACTGGTTCCATCTCAATGCATCAGTCGGCACCAAATTCGCCGACATGGACAAGCAAGACCAACTTCGCACCGGCCTTTTCCTCACAGCCAGTTATGGATATGACAGCTGGGGCTATCTTGAAGGAACTATTCGTCAGGAGAAAACGTCTACACTGAAAAAGGGGAACAACACGTTCTATTATCCTTCGGTTAGCGGAAGCATCATCTACACCGAACTACTGAAAAGTAAAAAACCTGCATGGTGGGATTATGGAAAGCTGCGCCTATCCTATGGTGTTGTAGGTAATTCGCCTGAAATCTATCGTGCCAACATGGCCTATAGTCAGGGAACGCTCACACGCTCGTCCACCTACACCTATAACTATGTGCCCACCGACATTGGCAATGAGAACATCAAGCCTGAACGCAAACACGAATACGAGTTGGGATTGGAAAATAAATGGCTTAACAACCGAGTCGGTATGGAGTTGAGCTACTATTATAACGACATCAAAGATCAAATCCTCACTACCACATCGGCTTTCTCAATGGGCGCACGTAGCATGTTGATGAACGTGGGTGAACTCACCAATAGCGGGCTTGAAATCAGCCTCTATGGCACGCCGATTTTAAACAAAGACTGGCGTTTCGATCTCAACGTGAATGCAGCGTTCAACAAAAACAAGGTCAAAAAACTGGCCGATGGCTTGGATGTGCTCTCCCACATGACGGTTGATAACGGCGCTGCAAGTTTAGAATCACACGTGGGCGAATCAATGGGCGATTGGTATGCCTACACCTATAAGACCGATGCCAACGGTAATCGCATCGTGGGTGCCAACGGGCTTTACATGACTGACACTTCCAAACGCCACAAGGTTGGCAACGCCATGCCCAAGGCCACAGGCGGTTTTGGTGGAACCTTGAGCTATCGCAATGTGGCACTCACTTTTAACTTCGATTTCCGCATTGGCGGTGATGTGCTCAACTTGCCGTGGCAATACATGATGGACGCGGGTAATATTACCGATGCCGTGGGAGTGCGCAACAGGGCTACCGGTGGTATCTACTATTACAGCGACACCGACAAAGCCAGCGACAAAGGCTCCATCCACATTGTCAACCCCGCTGACGTGCCTAATTATCAACGGGGCGTGACCAAAATCAACGGTCATTATGTGTGGGATAATGGACTTATTCAGAAAGGAGTGAAAGAAGATGGTACCCCTAATGACATCGTGGTGACGCAATTTGAGGTCAATGACAACCAATATGGTTGGGGAACAAGCGCTACACAGAGCTATGCCGATGCCATTCAAAAGAACAGTTATGTGAAATGTCGCGAGATAACCCTTGCCTATACATTGCCGAAATTACTCACCAAAAAATTCCATTGCAACAACCTCACCGTGGCTGCTTATTTGCGCAATCCCTTCTATATCTATCGCAGCTTGAAACTGTTTGATGCCGAAGCTACCGACGGCACCAGCTGGATTTATCAAGCACAAATAGGTGGAACCACCGCCACAGCGCGCTCGTTTGGTCTGACACTCCGCGCGAATTTCTAACATTCATCAATCAAAATAAAATCAATATGAAAAATATATTTGCTTTAGCCCTGACAGGGCTTGCACTGTTATTAGCTGCCTCGTGCAGTGACGCATCCTTCGATTCAAAATACAAAGATCCGTCAAAAACGGCCACAGTAGGCGTGCCACAAGTATTCACCGGCATACTTTATAAGGGCAACAAATGGATGAATCCCGTTTACTACCGCTACTATGTTCAGTCCACCACATCGGGATTCTATTCAGGTGTCATCGGAAATGCCAACGAACGCGGCCGATTTAGGGGTGCCAGTGAAGGATATTACAACACGCGATGGCAGGATTTCTACGATATGCTCACGCAATATCGCCTGTTGGAAGATAACTACAACCAACTGAGTGATGTCGAAAAACCGGCTAACAAAATCTTTCTATTATTGGGACGAACCGTCATGCAGGCACAGCTTCATGAAGTGATGTCACTATGGGGTGACGTACCTTACACGGGCGCTTCCACACTTTGGAAAAGCAGTAACTATGCCGATGCAAAGGCAAAAGATGTCTATGACAGCGATGTCGACACCTATAAACAAATTCTTGTCGACCTCAAAGAAGTGGGCGACTACTTTGCTGCAGGCAATCTGAACACCAATGGCGTGGCCAATCTCAAACGGCAAGACTTCACATTGGCCGACGGAAGTATCGACATATGGCGGCGTTACGTCAACGCACTCCGCTTGCGCATCGCCCTGCATCTGGCTACTAACGGCGAATGTGTGACCGTTGCAAGGGCCGCCATCAAAGAGATTTTGGAAAATCCCACAACCTATCCGCTCATTGACGACAACACCCAGAACCAAGGAGTGGCAGCCGACACGCAAACCGATGATTTCAACTATGGGAAATCGGTGTCTCAGGCACTCTGCGGTTCGAGCTACTGTTCCGGATCGCAAGCCATGCTCGATGCGATGAATGTTCCTGCAAACGGCTATCCTAATGCCAACACCGACCCACGCCTACCCCTCGTCTACGATCCTAATCCAAGTGGTCGGTATGTGGCCTACGATGTAACAAAAAGTAATACAGACATCGCCAATCTGGGAACCGATAGTATCAAGGTCTATCAAAGCAAAGGCATCAAGAGCGCCAACTACTACTGCGTCATTGATTCACAGGCCGTTCAAGGGTGGGCCACCTATCAAGGCAACGAACATCTGCCTGCATGCTGGATCAATGCTGCCGAGGTAAACTTAAGCAAGGCCGAATGTTATCTCAAGGGTTATGGCGTTGCCACTGACCTCAGCAAGGCAAAAGCCTGCTTCATTGCAGGTGTGGTGCAATCCTTTGAATACTATAAGGATTTGAAAACCAACAGTACACTCTATAAAAGCATTGATGCCACCCATTTCAACGACAGCTATAACGGTAAGCGAAAAATGGCCCTACCCACCACGACACAGGCACAAACCTATGCCATGCAGCTGTGGGATGGAAGCGAAAAAGTGGTAGCTACGCAGCTATGGCTCAACTTTGGCTTCATCAACGAGTTGGAAGCCTGGAACGTTGTGCGACGGACCGGCTATCCTAAAGTGACCTTCGCCACCGACACTCAAGTGAGCAACTATCCCTCACCCGCCCATCGCTTACCCTATCCAAGCGATGAACTCACCTACAATGCAGAGAATGTGCAGGCAGCTATTGCTCGGAAATATCGAGAGCCAACGGGCTATTACACCAAACTCTTTTGGGCCAACACACAAGACTATTACCAAATGGTCACATCACATTAAACCGCCCGTCTGCTCTTAAACACTCAAGAAGTATCGGCACACGCTGCCGATACTTCTTTTTGTCACACCCCATGCATACACATGCCTTCATGATAAAATTCCTAAATAGATGCCATTTGTACGCATTATATCGCGTTACATCGCTTCAGACAAAGAGTGCCCTTTGAGAATGAAACGTTGAAAGTAGTCTGATACAGACCATGGAAGCCATTCCCTACCGCTTGGCCTACACGAACATGATAACAGAATGTATCCCATGGCAAACCATTTTATTTTCTTCTTTCACACACTGGATGGCTCGTTGTTCTGGTCAAGGCAGTCAAAACTATTGGCAACATGGACACTTTCTGATCTGATGGCGCCTGTACTTTTGTTCATAGCCCTTGCCATCAATCCCAACGTGGGCACTTCCTGCACACGATTGCATGCCTTTCCCACTTGTTCGCTGCAAACGTTTCGCCTCCTTCCGTTACTTTTAATTGACGATTTCTACTTACAGAACGAACGTCATCGGCATCAACGGCTTTCCCAATTTCTTTTTCTTCGTCGTTTTTCTTTTTTATCCTTATATCCTTTATACTACCATATCTAACTA
>ERZ772945.2853-NODE-2853-length-10066-cov-9.763560_pt1 | contig 10066 bp, 11 predicted proteins | sample MGYA00511681_ERZ772945 | MGnify/ENA primary metagenome ERZ772945 (study PRJEB29015, sample SAMEA2737943) | human oral metagenome | biome: human oral; feature: human-associated habitat; material: dental | place: China | collected 2143 ... | reverse complement strand
CGCCGCATTATACGTGCGCTACTCGGCGACGCCGGGGGGCCATTCCCCGGAGTGCGTGACGCTCCGAGTCCGGTCGTCCCAGGTGAATATCGATATGGACCTTCCGCTGGCCTCGGCGTTCGACTCCCCGTCCCGGGGCCAGGTGTAGGCGACCTGGATCGCGGCGTCGTCGAGGCGCACCACCTTGGGCGGGAAGCCGATCGGTTTCGATGCGGTCGTGCCGATGTACTGACCGCGGTGGAACAGCATGATCTGGAAGGGGGAGGAGGCCGTGTTCCCAGGGATCTCCAGGACCACCCAGGACAGTGCGGCGCACGCGTCGTAGGTGGTGGTGTCGGCCCCGTCGAGATCCCACTGCCAGTAACTTTCGCTACGGAATGTCGGTACCTGGGGGCCCCACGTCGAGACGGCCTCGGCCCCGGTCATGGTCGCGCACTTCTCGGTGGTCGGCCCCGCCGAGGCGGTCTCCGGGGACGCCGACGCCGGCGGCCGGGTCCGGGCGCTTCCGTCGTCGGAGGATGCTGGGGTCGTGCCGCCCCGGCATCCCGCCAGGGCCAGGGCGACGAGCAGGGCGGCGAGTCTTGTGAGGGCCGGTGAACGCGGCACGACAGCTCCTTCGCTGAACGGTGGCGGGAACGGGTCCTGGGACCCCGATCGCCGCATTATACGTGCGCGTCGGGTTCTCGGGTCTTCGGGTCCTCCGGCTCGATCACGCCGCCAGGGGTTCGCGAGCGTCCCGGCGGAGAGGACGGTCGTGGCGCCGTGACATGATCGGCCCGTGCGAATCGATACGGCTCCCGAGCTCGGACGGACCCGCAGCCACTGGTACTGGCGCCCTGGCTGGGCGCCCGGGAGGCGGATGTGCACCTTCCACCTCACCATGGAGCGGGCCGACGCCGTCCGGGGGCTCGCCCGCTCGGTCCGCCCGGTCCTCGAGCGCTTCGAACTCGTCGACCCGGTGCCCGAGCCGTGGCTCCACCTGACCATGAACGGGCTCGGATTCGCCGACGAGGTCCCCGATGACCGGCTCGAGGCGGTCGCCGACGAGGTCTTCGCCCTCTGGTCGTCGCTGGACGACCCCGTCCTGCGGTTCACGCATCTCTTCGTCGGTCTGGAGGGCGCCATGCTCGTGGCGGAGAGGAGCGACTGGCTGATGGCGCTGGCGCGGGCGCAGCGGGCCGCCATCGACCGTCTGCTCGGCCCGCGCGAGTGGGGCGATTTCTGGCCGCACGCCTCCCTGTGCTACTTCAACGGGCCGATGGATCCGCGCCCGCTGGTCGGGGCGCTCGCGCCGGTGCTCGACGCCGTCCCGGACGGGGTCGACGCCGCCCCCGCGTTGACGCTCATGCGCCTGGGTCGCGACGAGCGCGTTTACACGTGGGAGGTGCTCCGGCGGGCTTGACCCGGTCCGCCGGAGCCGCCGGCCGTCCCGATGCGGCGCCGCCCCCGCCGTCGTCTCAACCGTGCAGCAGGAGCCCCCAGATCATGATCAGCGGCAGCGGCAGGCACACGACGGCCAGCGCCACCAGGTTGGCGAGGCGGTGGCGGGCGAGCATGGCGACGAATTCGCGCAGGAAGGCGCTGATGCGGAAGTACAGGGCGGTGTGGGCGGGTGCGACCTGGACGTCCAGGCCCACGTCCCGGGCCAGGGCCGCCGTGCGCAGCACGTGGTAGTCGCTGGTCACGGCGACGCCGCGGGCCGACTCGCCCAGCCGCTCGTGCACGAGCTCGCGGGTGAACTCCAGGTTCTCGCGCGTGGTGCGGGAGCGCTCCTCCAGGAGGATCGCGGAGGCGGGGACGCCGAACCTCATCGCGTACTCCGCCATGGCCGAGGCCTCGGAGCGGGGCTCGTCGGGCCCCTGGCCGCCGGAGAGGACGAGGGGGATGCGCTCGCCGCCGGCCGCCCGCCACCGGGCGATGCCCACCTCGACGCGCGTGCCCAAGAGCCTGGCCACCTTCCCCTGAACCAGGCCGGAGCCGTGAACGACGACGAAGTCCGGTCTCGGCCGCCGCCACAGGCGCGGGTAGACCCAGGCGTAGAGCAGGTCGGCCAGCAGGAGGAAGCCGATCCAGGCGCAGGCGAACACGACCGCCAGCGCCAGTGCGACGAGCCACGGCAGCGAGCGCGCCAGGACGACCGAGGCGATGCACAGCGCCACGACCCCCGCCAGGCCCGCGCCCGCCAGCAGGGACAGGAGGTTCGCGAGACTGCGCCCCTCGCGGCGCCACGTGACGACGCCGTTGGCGATGAGCACCACGATGAGGACCAGGACGAGGAACGGGGCCAGGAGCGCGAGGAAGAAGACCAGCCCGGTCAGCGGGTCCGACCCCCTCGAGAGGACCGCCACCAGCATCCACGCCGCGATGAGGGCCCCCGTCAGCCACAGGGCGTTGGCGGGCCTGCGCGGATCGCGGCGGATGGAGACGACGGCGCGCGCGATGACGGCCGCGGCGATGAGGATGAACGGAATCACTCCCGGGAACATGCGCCCATTGTCGCAGGGGGTGAGCCGGCGATCCTCAACGACCCCGCCTCCACCGGGCATGCGCTCATTGTCGCAGGGGGTGGGCGTCGGCCGTGGGCCGCGCCGTGCGACACCGCGGGGCCGCCGCCGTAGGGTGGGAACCATGAGAACTTGCGCGTCGGATTCGGGCGATGGGCTCGAACGACTCCTGGAGCGCTTCTTCGCCGCGGAGAACGCCCGGGACTGGGCGGCCTACGTGAGCCTCCTCCACCCCGGGGTGGAGTGGACCCTCGTCGACGACGGCGCGGAGCGCAGGATCGTCGGGCGCGAGGACTACCTGGCCGCCATTGCCGCCGCCTACGACGGCACCGGCACCGCCTTCTCCTGCCTCGACATGACGGTCGACCGCGGGCGCGGCCGGGTCGTGACCCTGCTGGTCAACGACGACGGCGAGCGCTCCCTGGACGTCTTCGACGTCGAGGGCGGTCTCATCCGGCGCGAGTGGGAGTTCCTGCTGGGGCGGGCATGACTCGGCGGGCCGGTGGGATGCCGGGCCGCGATGCTCCCCGGGCCGGGGGCGGTGACTCGCTCCCGGGGTCCGGCGCGCCGGCTGGCCGGGACGGCTCCGGTCACCGGCCGGGACGGCTCCGGTCACCAGCCGGGATGGACGGGCACGGGGTGGTGCGGGTGGGGCTCCTGGGACGGTCCGGGGCGGGGCGTGTCCAAATCTGTTGCAAAGGCGCCCCGGGCCGGGATAGGCCGCGGACGAAAGCGCGGAATATCAACGATTCTCCTCCGGCGCCGCAACTCAATCCGGGCCTTTGCAACAGATTTGGACAAACGGCGCCCCTCTGGCGCCCCCGAGGCGGGCTCCGTCGGACCAATTCGCCCCATGACGACCGCGGCGCACCCCCCGACACCGCCCTCAGTCCCCGACCGGACCCGCACCGCACCGGACGATTCGCCCCCGCCTTCGTCCAGGGTGGCGCTCCGGCCGAGTCCATGACACGTTAATCACTAACGTGTGATGATCGACTGTTGTACGACACGTTGTGCGACATCTTGAGGAGGATCGATGGGACGGCGGGTCACCCGCTTCTGGGAGAACCCTCACGAGGGCGGCCTGCGCCGCCGGGACCGGCGCTCCGGGGAGTACCGGGCGTATGTTCCCGACCCCCTGGTGGGGGCCGCCCTGGTCCTGAGTCCGGGCACCGAGGCGCTGGCGGCCCGGGCGGAGGCGCGCGTGCGGGCCCTCGGCGCCCTGCCGGACATGGCGGGGATCGCGCGGTTCCTCCTGCGCAGCGAGGCGATCGCCTCCTCCCGGATCGAGGGGGTGGCGCCGTCGGCCCACAGGGTCGCCCTGGCCGAGTTGGCGCAGCAGGAGGAGGTCAGGGGGCTGAGCGAGCAGGCCCGCGCCGTCGCCCGCAATGTGACGCTCGTGCGCGCGGCGGTGGAGGAGTTCTCCGGCGCACGACCGGTGACCGCCGACCGTCTGCTGGCCCTCCACCGCAGCCTGCTGCCCGACTCCCCCGAGCACCACGGCATCCGCTCCACCCAGAACTGGGTGGGGGGCTCCTCCTACCACCCGCTGGACGCCGACTTCGTGCCGCCGCCGCCCGAGCTGGTGCCGGATCTCGTCGCGGATCTGCTGACGTACCTCAACGGCGCCACCCACGCCCCGCTCATTCAGGCGGCGCTCGTGCACGCCCAGTTCGAGACGATCCACCCCTTCGCGGACGGCAACGGCCGGGTGGGGCGGGCGCTCATCCACACGGTGCTGACGCGCCGGGGGCTCCTCGCCGGCATGATTCTGCCGACGAGCCTGGTCCTGTCGACGCTGAGCGGCAAGTACGTCGAGGCGCTGTCCCGCTTCCCCGAGGCGGGTGGCCCCGACGGACCGGACGCCGAGTCGCACCGACCGGACGCCGCCGGCCCCGGCGGGCCGGACGCGCTGGGCGATCCGGGCGGACCGGGAAAGTCGGACGATCCGAACGGGCCCGGCGGCCGCGACGCGTGGATCTCGTTCTTCCTCGAGGCCGTCGTACTGGCCTGCGACCAGGCGGAGAGGATCTCCACCGAGCTGGCGGACGTACGGGAGGAGTGGAATGAGAGTCTCCAGAAGTGGGTCGCCCGCGAGGGCGGCGGCCGGGCACTGCGGAGAGACTCGGCGGCCCTGCGGATCCTGGAGGGGCTGCCGGGCGCCCCGGTCCTCACCATCGCGACGGCGTCGAGGATCTACGGCGTCTCGCGCACGGCCTCATCCCGGGGCCTGGAGACCCTGCGGGCCGCGGGCATCCTGACCACGGAGTCGATCGGGGCCGGGCGGCGGGCCTACACGGCGCGCGCCGTCCTGGACACGATCACCTGGGCGGAGCGCCGCCTGGCGAGCACGCGCTTCGACACCCGCATCTGCGCACCCGCGCGGGCCGTCCCCGCAAGGCCCGCGCAGTAGGGCCGACGGCGGGCCCGGGGCTCAGGCGCGGTGGACCCGGGCATCGGATGGTGACGAGGATGGTGTCGGTCTCGCCCGGGGCTCAGGCGCGGCGGGCCTCGTAGGCCTCGATCTCGCCGACCTTGGGGCCGTAATCGCTCGTGGGGTCGTGGCGCAGGTCGAGCCAGATGTCGATGAGCGCCCAGGCCGCGGGCGCCGCGATGACGTTCTGGCCCATGCACAGGATCTGGGCGTCGTAGTTCTCCACCGAGCCTCGCACGGTGATCAGATCGTGGGCGGTCGCGGCCCGCACGCCCGGGACCTTGCCCGCGGCGATGGCGGTGCCCACGCCGGTGCCGCAGATGAGGATGCCGCGATCGGCCTCCCCCTCGGCAATCGCCCGGCCGGCCCGGAAGGAGACCTCCGGGTAGGTGATACCCGGCGCGGACAGGTCGACCACGGAGTTCACGCGCCGGTCGACGGCCAACCGCTCCTTGATCGCATCCTTCAAAACGGTTCCGTTGCCCGGGGCGCCAATGACGAGTCGCATGCGCCAAGCCTCCCAGGTTCCGCCGCGGAGGGCGAGTCAGGCCCCGTCGTAGAAGGCGAGCTCGACGAGGTTGCGATCGGGGTCGCGCACGTAGAGGCTGCGGACGGGGCCGAGCGCGCCCGCTCGGTCGACGGGGCCGAGCTCGACGGGGACGCCGCAGTCGGCGAGGCGCGCGGCCGCGGCGTCGATCCCTCCGACGACGACGAGGCACAGGTCGGCGCTGCCGGGGGCAGGGCGGTCGGCGTGCGGGGCGATCGGGGCGTCGGCGGGGTGGAGATTGATCTTCTGGTCGCCCAGGCGCAGCGCGGTGCGCCCCCGCCCGAAGGTCACGACGTCCAGCCCCAGGACGCGCGAGTAGAAGTCGACGGAGGCCTCGACGGAGGCGACGGTGAGGACTACGTGGTCGATACCGGTGATGCGCACACCGCGATTGTCCTCCTCCGGCGGACTGTTCCCTCCGGGCTGGCGACTCTCCTTCGAACCGGCGCCCCCGGACGGGCCCCGTCCCCCGGACTGCGGCGCTCCCCGGACGGGCGCAGTCCCGACTCGCAGCGACGCCCGGGATCCGCTGCACCCCGTTGCGCCCCGTGCGGGGCGGCCGGCGCGTAGGCTCGCCGCGTCGAGCGTCGTCGTGCAGCTGCGAAAGCGAGCCCACATGGACCTGTTCCACATGCCATCCGCCGGGGAGGTCGTGCCCGCCCTCTTCGTCCTGCTCTTCTGCGGCCTCATCGGGCTGGAGCGCGAAGTGCACCGCAAGGACGCGGGAATCAGGACCCACGTCCTCGTGGGGCTGGGGAGCTACCTGTTCACCCTGGTGTCGCTGTACGGCGCGCCGTCGGCGCTCACGGGCAATATGCGCTGGGACGCGTCGCGGATCGCCGCGCAGGTGGTCTCGGGGATCGGCTTCATCGGCGCAGGGGTGATCTTCTTCGGGCACGACAGCGTCCGGGGCCTGACGACGGCGAGCGCGATCTGGGTGGCCGCCGCCGTCGGAATGGCGTGCGGGACCGGGATGATCACCGTCGCCGCCCTGGTCGTCGCACTGTACTTCGTGGCCGTCCTCGCCCTGACGCCCGTCATCCGCCGACTCATCCACCGGGATTCCGAGGGGAGACTGCGGATCACGTACGCCGACGGGAGGGGGCTCCTCCGCACGATCCTGGTCAAGGCCTCCGAGATGGGCTTCGAGACCATGGTGACGGCGAGCCGCCAGATGACGCGCAGGGACTGGAAGGGCGCCGTCGTCGACATGCGGGTCAGCGGCAAGAAGGACGTCTCCGACCTGTTGTCGGTCCTGTCCATGGTGGACGGGGTGGTCGAGGTCGAGGTCCTCGACGACGAGCACTGAGCTCCCCTCCGCTGCGCTCCGGGCCCGATTGATGGCAGTCCGGGAGCGGCGGGGCCTCCGGAAGCCCCGCCGCCGCAGTCCGGGAGCCTCAGCGGACCGCACGGAGATGATCTCCTGGCCAGCGATCCCGCCGCCGCTGTCCGGGAGCAGTCCGGGGACGTCGACGGTGCGGAAAAAGGTGGCCGGCGCGTAACTTTCGGGTGCGCGACTGCTCCTGCGCTCCCGGGGAATGGCGTCATTGCAACACTTCGGGACGGGAGGGGCGTGGGACCGGGGGTGAAAGATACGCGCCGGCCACCTTTTTGAGCTGCCGGACAGACTCACCCCGGTGTCCGCCCGCGCCCGCGGCGAGACGGAAGAGGCGAATGAGGCAGGCGGGACAGACGGAGCGATGGTCTCGTGCGCAGCGGCGTCCACGACCCGCCCGCACCCGCGACGAAGCAGTGCACCCGGACAATAGGCGACAACGACCCACTAGGCTTTCGGATGCGGATTCGTTCAGCAGGGGCATAGTCATGAAGATGCCGAACCTGGCGCCACCGGGACACCGGCGCAAACCCGGAGGAACGCTCGCTTCGGTGCCACACTGGGGCCACGCGAGTGGAACTGACGCGGTTCCGAGTGCCGCCCGGGCGCAGCGACGTCGTCGAGGAGTGGACGGCCCTCCTGCGCGATCACGAGCAGGCCGTCCGGGAGACTCTCGGGCCGGAGCACATGCACGTCGAGACGATCTTCTCCGAGACGGTCGACGGCGTCGAGTACCTGTACTGGTGCTCCACCCAGGGCGAGGGCGGCAGCGGCGTGGAGTCCAGCGGGCACTGGCTCGACCGGGCCCACCTCGACTTCCGGAGCGGTGCATCGACACCTCCTTCCCGCCGGAGGACCTCGCCGTCCGCCAGCACGCGGTGACGGCCGCCATCGAGAACGCCACCGCCCCTGACCGGCTTCCCGCCGGGCGATGACCGGGTCCCCCGGCGGGCGGGCGCCTCACCGCCGAGGGCGAGGAGCCCGGCCCACGTGACGCGAGCCCCGGCGAGCGGGCGCCCCAGCGCGATGATGCGTGGGCGCCCCGTCACGCGATCATGTAGACCATGCCGCGGCCGTCCTCCACCAGGCCGCGGGTGAAGTCCCGAGCCTTGCAGAGGTAGGGCAGGACGTAGTCCGCGCTCGAGGGGCACCGCCACAGACTCGCCACGCTCTCGTCCGGGGACTCGGCGTTGAGATCGCGGCACAACTCACTCAGATCCTGCGCGATCGGGCTCATTTCTTCGGGGGCCAGCACCCGCACCCACGGCTCCCAGCCGGGCGGGCCGGCGCGAGCGCCGAGGCGCCCTCGGCGTCGCGAGCGGGGACGAACCCAGCGGCACCGGGATTGATCGCCAAAGGCTCTCTCCCCCGGGAGGCCAGGGCGGACGCCATGCGGAGCAGCGGGTTCTGCCGCGGCCCCTCGGCCAGGGTGTCCGCGACGGCGCCGTGGCACTGCTCGACGGCGTCGTCCCACCTCCGCGGCCGATACCCGATCCGCGCCCCATGCCACTTGTAGCCGTCCCCGAGGGTCTCGACCGGCCATCCGTGCCAGAGGACGTCGAAGGCGTCGATGGTCGTGTCGTCATCGCCCAGGGATCACCAGCACACCGACAGGGCGTCGATCACGGCCCCGCATCGCCTGGCGAGAAAGGCTCATTGACCTGCGCTACTTCTCATCGGGCCGGTAGGCGGTGAGCTCGTTGTCGTCATAGGCCACAATGAGTTCGGAGTTGACCATATAGAAGGAGGTGTGAAAGTCAGCGAATTCGCCTCCGGGGAATTTGATCACCCTTCCGTCCTTGACGTTCCACGCACCACTGATCCACCTGCCCGTGGACGTGGTCACCGAGTTATTTCTCAACGATATGAGCACGGATCCGTCCGGGGACAGGGAGAAAGCGAGCCCCGCATGTGGATAGGGTGGTTCTGTGGAGCAGTCCCCCGACTCGTCGGTCGGCTTGAAGGTGGAATCGCCGATCGTGAGAGTGGTGGAGCAACCGGTGTTCGCGTCGCTGTTGTACTCGCCCCGGATCTGAGTCCAGCCCGCATCCCCGTTCTGGATATACGACTTCAACTCTGCTGCAGTCGGACGAGGGTGGTCGGAGGTGAGGTAGACGCCGACGTCGTCGCGCATGCCGACATCCAAGGTCTCCATCTCCTCGCCGGTGGGAGACAGAATCGTGACCTGATTGCTGCGCGAATTATATTTCGACCACCCATCGGCCAGGACAAAAACAGAATCGTCTCTAAAGAAAGGACAGTCGATATATCCGGTCTTTTTGTAATCGATATGGAAATCGTAGAGTTCGCCGGTGGCCGCGTCGACCGCAATGCTCGGCGACACGAATGCAATGGTGCGGTCCCCTTCGTAGACCCCCCTGAAACTTTCATATTCATCACCAATGCTGTACAGGTATTCGAAACCGTCGGGGATATCCGCCTCCCACAGCTTCTGATTCAGGTTCTCGACGCTCCAGCCCGAGCAGTGGTCCTTCTCGTCGCAGTCGATGGCGTAGTCTCCCATGAGAGTCGGAGACGTGTCCCAGGGGGCGTCGGAGACCTCACCGTTATCGGCCCTGAGAAGCTTGTCGACGACGACGATGTAGTCGCCCCAGTAGAACGGCCCGTAGTATAGTGGATTTGGGTAGGAGTGATAGGCCTGTCGCATGTCGGGATCCGTGGACCACTGCTCCTCGGGCTCGTCGCCGGAGACGTCGTAGGCCGTCACCCGCGTAACCTCAATTTCCAAGCGCTCCGGCGAATCGAGATTGTGATTGATGAAGCTGGCGACGATGAGCTGATCGTTGTCGCCGGCGATCGTCACCCTCGAATCCGGGCCGTCATCGGTGTCCAGCGTCCAGACTATGCGGGCGCCCCGGGCCCAGTCGTTGGAGGGGATCGCGGGTCCGGTCGCCGAGTCCTTGCGCAGCAACAGCCTCAGCCCCACCACGGTGGCCGCCCCCAGGACGAGGCCGACGACGAGCACCACGACGGTGATCATGACGGGGCGGGAGACACGTCGTCGCGGTGACGACGGTGCAGGACTCGGCGCGGGGGCGGCGAGCGCCGACTGCGGCGGAACTGGTGCGGGGCATCCGGTGGCCTGCGAACCCGGGAGAGGCGCGGTCGGCACGGGAGCGCCAGCGGCTGGCGGGGGCGCCGGTTGGGCGGTCGTGCGCTGGGCGAGGGCGGTCTGGACGGCGGGGTCGGGTGAGGTGCGCAGCCAGTCGACCAGGTCGGGGTAG
>ERZ772945.2852-NODE-2852-length-10073-cov-16.379617_pt1 | contig 10073 bp, 8 predicted proteins | sample MGYA00511681_ERZ772945 | MGnify/ENA primary metagenome ERZ772945 (study PRJEB29015, sample SAMEA2737943) | human oral metagenome | biome: human oral; feature: human-associated habitat; material: dental | place: China | collected 2143 ... | reverse complement strand
CTCCAATGCACGCTATTGCACACATTGCGGCGGGGTATCTGCGTTCTACCACGCTAAACTTTTTTCAGATTGGCAGAGCGAGAGTCCGCCGATAGAGCTGCCGGAACCGCCGGAGGATCCGCCTGATTTTGATATTTTTGGATAGAGGTGTGATCTCTCTAAAATACAAAAAGCTGTCCTAAAAGGACAGCTATATTGGATAAAACAGGAAAAGCAACCGTCTAGCACACTTTTTTCTCCCACGCTGCGCTGCATAGGTTCATAAAAGTGCTGCATGCCCCAGCACGATTGCTTAACAATTTCATTATATCAAAAATCTATGTGAAAGGGAATGTCTATTATGAAATTAACCCGTTTTAGAGTAAAAAACTTTCGTTCCATAGATGATAGTACATGGGTTGATGTGAACGACATCACAAATATTATTGGTGTGAATGAATCTGGCAAGTCAAATATCCTGTTAGCTCTTTGGAAGTTAAACCCGGCTACTGATGACGGAAAGATAAATTTGCTTGCTGATCTTCCGCGAGAAAGATATGCTGAGCTCAAGGATTCATGCCAAAAGATGAACTTTATAGAGACATATTGGGATTTATCAGAGGACGAAGGCCTTTTAGAGAAGCTAGTTGAATACGGCCCTTTCGAGGAAGAAGAATTTTACACATTACATTTTGGTAGATACTATTCTGGCAGGTATTTTTTTGGGTTTCCCAATTTAAAAATACAAGAAACACTCCCTCCCCAAAAACTACAGGATGCATTACAGCGATTTTTGAAGGATTTTAGCAATGATAATATTCCGGAGGATTTGACTGCTGAGCAACAAGAAACATTAGTATCCTCCGTAAAGCAGCTCTATTCAAGCATCGCTAAAACACAAACACTAACAAAAGATACTGCGGTAAAGATATATCATGAACTCTCTGCATTTTCAGAAGTAAATTATGGAGATTCTTTTGATACGCTGCTTGATATCTGCGAAACGGAAAAAAACATTTTAACTAAAAAAGATATAATTTATGCTGGGGAATTATTTTCAAAAACACTCAAGCCCGCCATTCCCCACTTCGTTTATTATTCGAACTATGGTAATCTGGACTCTGAAATCTATTTGCCAACTGTAATAAGCGATATGAATAGAACCGATCTGACTGGAACCACCGCCGCCAAAGTTAGGACACTGCGCATTTTGTTTTCTTTTATCAATTTGAAACCTCAAGAAATCCTTGAACTTGGAAAAGACATTATGCTTGACGGTTATGGAAACCCAGTATCCGACCCTAGCGATGAACAGTTAAAAGACTTCTCAGCAAAGAAAAATGAGCGAACTGTTTTATTAGACTCTGCCTCCGCAAAATTAACTGCAAAATTTCGTGACTGGTGGAAACAAGGAACCTATGATTTTTTACTTCGTGCAGACGGATATTCTTTCAAAATATGGGTATCAGATGAGAAGCGCCCTGCTAAAGTTGATTTGGAGTCTCGAAGCACAGGGTTGCAGTGGTTTTTAAGTTTTTACCTAACGTTTTTAGTGGAGACAGCAGAAACTCTTTCAAATGCTATTCTTCTTTTAGATGAAGCAGGGCTCTCCCTGCATCCGTTGGCTCAAAAGGATCTAGTTCATTTTTTCCAAAGTTTGGCAGAAAACAATCAAATTATACATACCACTCACTCCCCCTTTTTAGTTGATACAGACAATATTGATAATGTAAAGTTAGCCTATGTCGATGATAGCGGGCACACTGTATTATCAGATGATCTAAGGGCAACACAAGATCCTAAACATTCGACATCCATATATGCAGTTCATGCCGCATTAGGGCTGAGTGTCTCAGATATATTGCTCCAAGGATGTATGCCTATCATTGTTGAAGGTGTATCTGATCAATATTATCTAAATGCGATAAAGTTATTCCTTATTAGAAATAAAAAGCTCGCCCCTCAAAAAGAGATTATTTTTATCCCTGTCGGCGGAGTAAAGTCAATTCGTCCAGTGGCAAGCTTAATGTCTCCCGGAAATAATGACTTGCCATACATTGTTGTTGATTCAGATAAATCTGGACAAGATTACAAAAAAGCGCTCCTTAAAGAGTTATATGCGGGATCAGAAAAGAAGATCATCGAGATAAAAGATGTATTTGATCTAAACGATTCTGAAATAGAGGATATTATTCCATTCAGGTGTCTAGAACAAGGCATTACTCGATTGTTCAGGGATATCGAAGATGAATTTATCCCAGATCAAAATATGCCGCTTATTCCACAACTAGAAAGTTTTGCTCAGAAATATAACATTCAATTACCTAAAGGCTATAAGGTTCCTTTAGCTAAAGGGGCTAAGCGAAAGATCATTGATACAAATAAGACTGATGCGATTGTTTCAGTATGGGTGAACCTTTTTAAGAAATTCAAATAATATGGATATAGAGCCAATGTAGAAAGGAGGCTCACGATGACATACTCACCCGAATATCTCAGTGACCTCATGGTGCGGATGGCGCATCACTCCACTGCGATCGAGGGCAACACGCTGACGCAGGGCGAGACGAAGAGCGTTCTCGTTGACGGCTATGTCCCGCGTGCGATGGATATGCGCGAGCTGCGCGAGGTGCTGAACTATAAGGCATTCATGACGTTTCTTGTCGAGCAGTCGACATCTGGCACACCACTCTCCCTCTCTCTGATCCGCGAGGTGCACGCGATCCTCTGCAGGGATGCAATCGAAAGTGTTCCTGGGCAGTTCAAGCAGCGCCCGAATATGATCATTGGCGCAGACTTCACACCGACACCGCCTTATCTCGTTCCGTCGGCACTGACGGACTGGATCGACAACCTCGCTGCACAGATGGATGCTGCTGTGTCCGATTCGGACAAGGCACTCGCCATCTGCCAACAGCATATCGCATTCGAGCATATTCATCCGTTCCCGGACGGCAACGGACGGGTCGGCCGTGCGCTGATGGTGTACAGCTGTTTCCTCGCCGGCATGACGCCGATTGTGATTCCCGTGGAGCAGCGCAAGGAGTACATCAACTATCTCAATACAGAGGATTTGCAGGGATTCGCAGCATTCGCCGAGGAACTGCAGGCGGAGGAACGCAGGCGCATTGAAGCATTTTCGTAAAATAAAAGACCGCCCGGAGCACCACCTCCGGACGGCAAAGAATAAATGTGAGGCTAATCACATCTACACCAACACCTATTATATGGGATTAGCCTCCAATTTTCAACATAGGAGGCTTTTATCATGTCAAAAAAATCAAATAACCCACTCGATCACGTCCGCGTAAAGCAACGCGGAGCATCGTGGGCATACTATTTCGAGAAGGCAAAGGTCGACGGCAAGCGCCGTCGCGGCGAAGGTGGCGGATATGCCACAGAGCAGGATGCACGCATGGCCGGAGTCGAGGCATATAATGCTTACATCGGCGGCGGTACAAAGATGAATGATGCAAGTATCAGCTTTGCCGACTACCTCGATATTTGGTATGAACGCACGCGATTGTATGCACGAAACAACACACTGGAATTACGAGAGAAGAACATTCGCCTGCATATAAAGCCTGCACTCGGTGAGTATCGTTTATCCTCCCTCTCCCCCGCCATCATTGACCGATTCGTCCAGCAGAAGCGCAAGGACGGCTATGCCTATGAGACTGTCGCTCGGATCCTCAGCAACATCTCCACGGCACTCGACTATGCGATCTATCCGATGGAGCTGCTGCGGGAAAATCCTGCACGCCTTATCAAAGTGCCGGGCAAAGAGTTTGCCCTGCTCAGTCATCGGCAGCCGCGTCGGCGTATCGAGGATAGCGAGCTTGCATTGATCTTTCAGCGGCATCCGTTCGGCTCGACGTTCCACATGCCGCTTGTCATTGGTCTCTATTTTGGCACGCGCATCGGCGAGGCACTCTGTCTCTCATGGGATAACTGCGATATGCAGCGCATGACGCTTTCCATCACGCAGCAGATACAACGGCTTGCCATGCGCGGAAAGGTCGGCCTGCACTATGTCTGCGATCTCAAGACTGACAGCAGCCGTCGGACACTTTCCTTTGATGCACAGGTCATTCTCCCCCTCCTCCAACGTTGGAAACGTCAGCAGACGAAGAACGAACTCTATTATGGAGAGGATTATTTCTACAACTACATTGTCCCGGCGAAGGATTATCAGGGGCGTGATATCCGAAAGATTGTCTCCCTTGAAAAGGGGTATCCTGCTCCGGGTCCGCGCATCGATATTATCTGCACACAGCCGAATGGGAAATATATCAAGCCGACCACATTGGGCTACCAGTGCAAGCGGATCCGCGAACTTGGTGTTCATGACTTCGATTTTCACTGTATGCGGCACACGAATCTCACCATGCTCGGCGAATCACAGGCAGCGCCCAATGACATCATGGCGCGTGCCGGACACTCCGACTATGATACGACACTCCGCTACATCGAGAACCGCCCCGAGATGCAGGATGTGCCCGTGCAGATCATCTCCGACAAGGTGAAGAACGTGCTGTAAAACATATGTCTCCCATTTGTCTCCCTCGAAATTCGGGAGACGAACGGGAGACATTTTACTTGAATGGGAGACAGGAAATAACGAAAGCCTTTGAAATATAAGGGGGTTCTTCTCTGTTTTCAGATTCGCCCCGGGTACCACTGGAGACTGGGAATGTCGATTATGTTGTCGTTTTGCATCATATTTTTCATCCTGCCCTCTTTGAAATATGCCACGCGAAGATACATGCACAAAAAACGGATTTATTCCTCTCTACTCCAATTCTTCTGCCTTCGCACGGATGGCATAAAACTCCTGAAACACTGCTGGTTCTTCTGTGATGGATTCTTTCATCACAAGCAGCCTCCTTTTCCCAACGCGCCGATCCAATACGGCAAATATGCGTACGAGCAAGTTTTCGCTCTTGAGGCTCGCTTCGATACATTGCTGCTCAAATTCCGTAAAGGCGCGATAGAATGATCGTTGATCGAACACGCCCAACCGTAAGGCAGTGTCATCCATGAACGCAAATTCTTTTTTCATGCGTTTTTCGTAAGTCTCATCTTGTGGAAAATGAGTTGCTTTCAGCCAATTATTGTAGTAACAGCCCTTGATGATTTCTTTTCCATTGTATCGTATAGCGGCGCGTCCCTCGTGATCCGGGCTCTTGCTATACGATGTCGCATAGTACTGAATATGCCCTCTGAGGCTCAGCGCCAGATAGTCCTTTTCGAGTTTTTTTCGGATTCCGCTCCAGCTTGCCATGTTTTCTTCTCCCAAGAAGCTGACACATCCATCCCGCTCATTTGGCTGGCAGGATGCCCTGTGACAGTGCGGATATTGTCTCTACGTGAATTCTGTCCTCAACTATAGTTTATTCTATCAGCCATTCTGTGAATGCGTCAAGTCTCACTCGGATGTCCTGCGGAAGTACGTTTCCAGTGCTGTGGTAATCCAAAGCAAAATCCCATGAGTGGGAGACAAAAGGGAAACCATAGGATGCTACTTTTCGTTCATTTCACGTATCAGTCGCCCCTCGGCAAAGGTTTCCACCGAGAGATGATGCCCGTCGGTATGAAAGACAATCGCGCCGTCCTTATCCGTTCGGAGCGTTTTTACACCCATTCGCTCATAGCGCTCCACCACGTCGGCATGCGGATGTCCGAAGCTGTTCCCTGCACCGACACAGTAGACGGCATACATGGGATGAACGGCACGGATAAATTCCTCTGAACTGGATGTATGCGAGCCGTGATGTGGGATTTTGAGAACGGTTGCAGAGGCGTCCGTGCCCGCACTGAGCATCTTCAGCTCATGTTCCCGAACGAGATCGCCCGTAAATAGGAAGGACGCATCACCGTAGCGGATACGGTAGACGTTCGACACCTCGTTGCCCGTCGCATTGTCCGATGGGTCACGTGCCGGTGCATAGATCACCTCCACGGTAACTCCGTCCAGAACAAAGGTCTCCCCCGCCTCCGCCCGGCTGAGTTTCGACAGCAGAGGATTTGCATCACCGAGGCGCATGCTCATGGCGTAGGCATGGCGTCCCTCATCCGCCGTATAGACGTGTTTTACCGGCAGACGGGAGAGAATCGCCCCCGCGCCTGCCGCATGGTCTTCGTGGGCATGCGAGAGAAAGATGTAGTCCACCCCGCGCACACCATAGTGGAGAAGATAGGGAACATCGACGCGTGCGCCAACATCAAACGCACCGTCTCGCGTACCGCCCGTATCAAAGAGCATCGCATGGCCGTGCGGCGTCACAACGAGGGCACAGTCCCCCTGCCCCACATCGATGAAGTGTACGGTCATCTCGCGCGGCATGATTATCTGCCACGCACACACACCGACAAGGAGGACGAGACACAGCACAGCGACAATATGGCTATATGCCAAGAGACGCGATAGGATCTTTCTGCGCATCTCGGATGGTGCACAGAGGATCAGGATCACCACATAATAGCAGACCGATGGGAAAAGCCCCATCGACGGCAGCCATACCTTGGACAGGGGAAGAGCTGCTAGGGCGCGTGTCAGCTCAAACGATATGCCGAGCAAGACGCTGTCAGCGGCAAAGAGAATGCCGCCGAGGAGCGGCAGGAGATAGGTGACAATACCGGCAAAGAGTCCCATGATGATGATGAGTTCAACGATGGGCACAACGATAAGATTGGCGAGGAGCGCGGAGATCGACACCTGATTGAAATACCATGCCAGTACGGGAAGCACCATGAGCTGCGCGGCAATCGTAATGGAAAAAGCCATAGAAACGAGGCGCGGCAGACGATGCATCTTTCCTGCGAGGACAGGGGCGAGGAAGAGAAGCCCCGCCGTCGCCAAAAAAGACAGCTGAAAACTGATGTGGAAGAGGAGCAGCGGCGACACCATAAGCATGAGCAGCCCTGTCAGAAGGAGCAGATACTTTGCGTCGCGCTCGCGCCCGAGCACCAGTCCGATAAAGGCGGCCCCGCCCATGATGCCGGAGCGTACGGCAGGCGGTACCATACCCGCCAACAGAACATAGAAAAAAATCGCAGAAAGTACAGCAGCGGCACTGAGCCCTCGCGGCAGACGCAGGATCACAGCAATCCACGCAATCACGGCGGCAATCAGACTGATATGAGAACCGGACACGGACAGAATGTGAACGATCCCCGTTGTTGTATACGCCTCTAGCAGGGCGGGGTCGATTCCCTCATAGCCGCCGAACAGCATCGCAAAGATTGCCGCCGCATCTGTATGCGGCATGACCGCACGCATGTGCTCAAGATAGTGCGTACGAATCTCTGCCGCGCGGCGCATCCACTGCTCCCATAGAGAGATATCATCACGGGACTCGATGGATACACTCCCCCGCCGTGCCGACAGAGAGGCCGTGATCCCCTGCGTGCGGAGGAGGAGCGCCGTGTCTATCTGCCCAGGATTTTGATATCCATGGGGGCGGCGAATCTTCCCCTCTGCCGTGATCCTGTCTCCAATGCGCCCCACATGCGGTGACGTATCCTCCTCCTCGCGTTCATAGAGGAGCAGCTGTCCGCTCGCCGTACGCTCTGCATCGCCTTGCCCCAGAGCGTATACCGCTGCAGTATAGCGAATCTGCCGCGACCCGTCCGTGCGCTCCGTGACGCGCGGCATCTCCGTGATGATCCCAGAGACAACAGTCTCCTCTCCTGCCGCACGAGATATATCCTGCGCCGGCAGCTCATACGCCCCCGCAAATCGAAACATCCCCGCAACGAAAAAAAGCCCCACAAACGCGATCCATGTTCGTTCATGCTGTTTCAGAACGAGGATAACGGAGGCTGAAAAAAAGATCAGGATGGCGGCGATAAGATAGATACGATGCACGGAAAGAGAGATACCGCAGCAGGCACCACAGACAATGCCGAGACAAAACACCGCCAGCAGCCCCATGAGGAAGCGCAGCGGGTGCTGTCCCGTTTTCATAGCGTCACACGATCTTTCAGTTTTTCAAATTTAGCCGCACCAATGCCGCGCACCTTCTTGATATCGTCGATGGACTGAAATGCGCCATTGCTCTCACGATACTCCACGATACGCGCAGACATGGCGGGACCGATGCCGGGCAGCTCCTGCAGCTCCTTCTCGGTCGCCGTGTTGAGATTGATCTTTCCGTCTGCCTGCCTGCCGGGAGATGCCGCCGCTCCCTTTTCTCCTGCATCGCGCAGGCGCATGGGCACACGTATCTGCATTCCGTCCTCAAGATGCGCCGCCATATTGATATGGTCAACGTCTGCGGTCTCGATCACACCGCCGGCAGCATTCACCGCATCGGCGACGCGTTTGTCCTCATCCAGCGTGACCAGCCCGGGCTTCTTTACCTCACCCGAGACATAGACGGTAACCTTGCGCAGGGGCTCGACGTGCTCGGTCGTCGCCGCGTCGAGCGCGATGGCATCCTGCTCTCGATAGTAGCCGTAGGTCGCACCGATCAGGACAGCACCAAGCAGCGCCAGGAGAATCAAAAGCGATTTTTTATAGAGCGGCATCCGATCATCTCCCAGCACACAAATACCTAGTACACGTTTCTCCCGCTGAAGATCTCGATCATCTCGCGGCGCAGACTCGTACTGATGAGGAGCCGTGTCTTGGGCGGGATCTCATCGACATCCGTATTGAAGAGGTAGTTTTGGAGCTGCGGCTCCTTGATCAGCATCCGCGTATGGAAAAGGCTTGCCTGATAGAGGTTGATGTCCACGGCATCATACTCATCCAGCGTCTCCTGTTTGATAAACTCCTGGATGGAGGTCATCTTGCTGTCCATAAACAGCTTGCGTCCCTGCAGATCGCGCGTAAAGCCGCGTACACGATAGTCCATCGTGATGATGTCCGAGTCGAACTGACTGATGAGATAGTCCAGCGTCTGCAGCGGTGTAATCTCTCCGCAGGTCGCGACGTCGATATCCACGCGAAAGGTTGCAATGCTCGTATCGGGATGAAACTCAGGATAGGTATGTACGGTGACGTGGCTCTTGTCTAGATGGGCAAGTATCGTCTCCCCCGTCAGTGCTGTTCCGTTGACGGGCTTCTTGCTTCCCGAGATGACCGCTGCCTCCTCGGCGATGAGCATCGTCACGCTCGCTCCCTGCGGCTCGTAGTCCTGCTTTGCAATATTCAGGATCCGCGCACCGATCATATCGGTCACCTGCGAAAGAATCTTCGTGAGACGGTCGGAGTTGTACTGCTCATCAATGTACTTGATGTAATCCCGCTGCTCACGCGCCGACTTCGCATAGCAAATATCATAAATATTGAAACTCAGCGCCTTCGTCAGGTTGTTAAACCCGTACAGTTTCAGCTTCCCATCCAACGCAGGAGCTCCTTCCTCGTCATACATATTTATCCATTATTCTTCTTGGGGGCATGCTCTGCCTTCCACGCCTTGATCCACTCCAGCCGCTCCCGAAAACGGCTCTCCATTCCCTGATCCGTCGGCTGATAGTACGCGCGTCCCACCAACGCGTCCGGAAGACACTGCATATTAGTGATGTGCTCCTCTGCATCATGCGCATACTGATAGCCCTTGCCATAATCCAGATCCTTCATCAGCCGCGTCGGTGCATTCCGTATCACCAGTGGGACGGGCTCGGCGAGCATCGTGCGGGCATCGGCCGCCGCCGCGAGATATGCCGTCTCCATGGCGTTCGATTTTGGTGCGAGCGAAAGATAGACGACAACCTGCGTCAGATGGACGTTGCACTCGGGATACCCGATGTAGTGACAGGCCTGATAGGCGGCGACGGCAAGCTCCAGCGCACGCGGGTCGGCAAGTCCGACATCCTCTGCGGCAAAACGCGTCACACGCCGTGCCACATAGAGCGGGTCCTCCCCCGCCTCCAGCATCCGCGCGAGCCAATAAACTGCCGCATCCGGGTCTGAGTTTCGCATGGACTTGTGAAGCGCCGAGATGAGATTATAGTGCTCCTCGCCGTTCTTGTCATAGAGCAGGGATTTTCGCGTAATGCACTGTGCGAGATTCTCCTCCGTGATGTATAACTCGCCATCCCGCTCATCCGCATTGAGGACGAGCATCTCGAGCGTCGAGAGCGCA
>ERZ772945.2850-NODE-2850-length-10080-cov-6.551721_pt1 | contig 10080 bp, 9 predicted proteins | sample MGYA00511681_ERZ772945 | MGnify/ENA primary metagenome ERZ772945 (study PRJEB29015, sample SAMEA2737943) | human oral metagenome | biome: human oral; feature: human-associated habitat; material: dental | place: China | collected 2143 ... | reverse complement strand
GCCACCGACGGCAGCAAGAATCTGTTCTGAAAGCTTGGTGTAATCCATACTTTCCCTCTTTCTCTCGTTGCGATGTTGCAACAAATACTTACCAAGAATACATAAAAAATGAACGTAACGATACAACAATCCATACCTGTGGTTCATTGTTTCATGTTTTGACCGAGTTTGAATACCTTATTACCGCAGGTAAACTAAAAACCTTTCAAAACTTACTGCTACAACATGCGTCATGCTAATACCACTGACCGATGCTGCTGCAACAAAATGCTCATGACAATGTTATTTGTTACTGCAGCGCTCCTCTCACATGACCATGGGCTGCCTCAAGCTTGGCTTTTGCCTCCTCAACTGGCATCTGAGTAAGCAGCATGACAATAGCAAGCTTTGCATTACCGTCAGCCTGCTCAAGCGCTTGAGCTGCTTCTTCACGAGTGCAACCTGTTGCTGCCATAGTGATGTTCTGTGCACGAACTACCAGCTTCTTATTAGTTTGCTGAACGTCAACCATAAGATTCTGATATGCCTTGCCCACACCAACCATCGAGCCGGTAGAAATCATGTTCAGAATCATCTTCTGAGCAGTACCAGCCTTAAGACGCGTAGAGCCCGTTAGAACTTCAGGTCCACAAGAAGGCTCAATAGCAAGCTCTGCCTCTTTACCCACCTCAGAGCCCTTATTACACGCAATAGCAACGGTTTTACAACCCAAAGAGCGAGCGTAGCGAAGTCCTCCAATAACGTAAGGAGTGCGACCACTAGCTGCAATTCCAATAGCAATGTCGTCCTTGTTCAGGGCAATCTTCTTGAGCTCCTCTTCACAAAGCTCAAGAGAATCTTCTGCGCCTTCAACTGCACGTACAAAGGCCTTCTCGCCACCAGCGATAAGACCAACAACCACGTCAGGAGAAACACCAAAGGTTGGAGGACACTCAACAGCATCCAAAACGCCCAGACGACCCGAGGTACCAGCGCCAAAGTACACAATTCTGCCACCAGCCTCAAGCGAAGAAACTGCCCACTCGATTGCCTGCGCTACCTGCGGAAGAACCTCTTTTACACCAGCTACAACGTTCAAATCTTCCTGGTTCATAACGCTGACCAGCTCAAGCGGGGTCATCTGATCAAGTTCCATAGTGTTGGGATTTCTTGTCTCCGTGACAAGCTTTGTTAAATCAATCACGCTTTCACCTTCTGTGTTGTGATTTCTACGCAATAACGTCGTTAGCTATACCAGGCAAATCTTCATCAGAAGAAAGCGTAGCAACACGATCAGCTGAATCTAGCTTGCCAATATAATTTGTCGAGAAACGCTTAACACTCTTCTCGTAGTTTCTGTTTACGTAAGCTGCAAAAAGCGCATCTACTACGTTGAGCTGGGCAATTCGTGAAGACATTGCGCCGCTTCTCATAATGTGCTCAGTCTCTGCAACACCCAAAACATAGTCAGAGCGATGAATTAATTCCGAGTCAATACCACCACGAGTGATGGAGATTACCTTGGCGCCATTTGCCTTTGCAATCCAAGCGCACTCAATGGCTTCACGCGTAAGACCTGAGTAACTAACCACAATGGCAAGATCTTCTCGGCTCATGTTTTTGGCGTAGAGCAACTGAGAATGGTAATCGTCACTTAAGTTGCAATTTATGTTGAGGCGCATAAGCTTAAGCTGCAGATCTCTTGCAACCAGAAGCGAAGCTCCCATACCAAAAAGACAGATGGAATGCGCTTGCATCATAAGTGAAACAACCGAGTCAACAACCTGAGCATCAAGCAACTGCATGGTAAGTTCCAACGAAGAAATATTCTTTGAAGTTACTTTTTCAATGATCACGTCAGTGGTGTCACCTGCGATAACGCCGCCAACAGCAATATCGTTGCTTTTATTGCTTACTGCCAGCTCATAAATAAGAGCCTGCTGAAACTCTTTATAGCCACCACAGCCAAGCTTCTTGCAAAGCCTAACCACCGTTGATGCAGATGTATACGTTTGAGCAGCAAGTTTATGGATTGACTGACCAACTACTGCCTCTGGGTCGGACAAAATGTAGTCAATAATATCGCGTTCAGCCGAACTGGCATTCTTGCGATACTCTTCCAGGCGTAAACGAACACCCCTCACGCAATCACCTCCGGTTGACTAAAACGTTTGACTATATTGTTTCACGTTGCCATAAAAATTTCATTTGTAAAGTAGGAGTGCCGTAAACGGTAGTATTGTGTGCGTAAGTGTAAGTACATGTTGTTCTTGCTGCATACACACTCACTCATGTTTTCCCAGTTTAATATAGGGACAATTGTCGTAAAAGCTTATTTTATTTTGGATACTTTTACATCAACTCATAAAAACTTTTACTACCTAGTAGACATTTGACTACGTAATACCTGATTAAAATATTTCATTATTTGCCTAAAAAATTCAAATTTAGATACCATTGACAGCTTTTTTGATACCGCTCGCAGTACGTTAACGTACCCATTATTTCAACTTACACAAGCTAGCTGCAATTTTGATAGAACACACGTCATCATAAGCGCAAATTATCTCAGTCAATTGAGATAGCAAGTGTTTCACCTAAGGCAAACCCGAAGGAGACAATATGCGCGCCAACGAAGATTTGTACCAAAATCAAACCGCTCACTCTGAGCACTCACCTAACGCAGACTCCCCTGCTGGACAGACCAGAAGACAATTTTTGAGTAGAAGTGCTCTTGGTTTAGCTGCTCTTGCAGGTCTTGGTCTTACTGCTTGCCAGACAAAAGGTGGCACAACTGCTGCTAAGGGAACCTCAAAGAAAGTTGATTCCGTAGATGGAACCTTCCAGTACGAGAAGGTTTTTCCTGTTGCCAATTCCGATGATGCCTTTGACGACTCTCTTGTTACCAACCAGCTCAACAGCTTTGTCTGCTTTGCTGGCCAGGGCACTGTCTATGTAAAAAGTTCTGAGCCTCAAAGCTTTGCTCTCTTTGTAAATGGTCATCAAGTGCCAACTGATAAGCTTGACGGTTCTTCTTGGAACCAAATTGACATCTCTGACGTAACTGTCAACGGCGATAACCGCCTGCAGGTCAGCACTGTTAAAGAGACTCAGGCTACCTTTGAGGTCAAGATTGGCTATCCAACACTTATTGACGGCACCAAAGACTACACTAATAACGACAACTTCAAGCTGATTGACCAGATTATCAACGCAGAGATTGCCAACGGCTTTACCTCTGCCCAGCTAGTTATTACTAGATACGGCAAGATTATCAAGAAGACCAACTACGGCAACGTCAATTCTTACAACAAGGACGGCTCTCGCATCAAAGATGGCAAGGCTGTTGACGACAATACCCTCTACGATCTGGCTTCTAACACAAAGATGTATGCCACTAACCTGGCAATTGAGAAGCTGGTCACCGACGGTCAGCTAGACGTCTCCAAGAAGGTTCAGGAGTATATTCCAGACTTCAAGGACCAGGAGGGCGATAAGATCCTGGGCAAGAATGACCTCACCGTTCGTGAGATCCTAGAGCATCAGGCTGGATTCCCACCAGATCCTCAGTACCACAACCGCAACTACAATCCAGAGAAACCCAACGACCCGCAGCCAAACGCAAACCAGAAGCTGTACTCTCAGAATCGTGATGAGATTCTGCAAAAGATTATCGAGACACCTCTTCAGTATGTCCCAGGCACTAAGACTGCCTATTCCGACGTAGACTATATGCTTCTTGGTTTTATCATCGAGAAAATTACCAATAAGCGCCTTGACCAGTACGTTAAGGAAGCTCTTTACGAACCACTGGGACTTAAAAACGTCACGTTCAATCCACTAGACAACGGCTTCAAGGCTGACGGAATCGCAGCTACCGAGCTTAACGGTAACACCCGTGATGGTCTCATTACCTTTGACAACATGCGCACAGACACCATTCAGGGTACGGTCCATGACGAGAAGGCCTACTACGCCATGGGCGGCATCTCTGGTCACGCTGGTCTGTTTGCAAACGCTTCCGACCTGGCTGTTCTTGTCCAGACCGTTATGAACCGTGGTGGCTACGGCAACACCATGCTCTTTAGCGAGGACGTTCACGACCAGTTTATCAAGCCAAAGGACACCAGCGTCACCTACGGTTTAGGCTGGAGGCGTAAGGGTCACATTGGCTACCAGTGGGCTTTCTCGCCAATTGCAAACGCCGCAACCGTTGGTCACACCGGCTGGACTGGTACGCTCACCGTCATCGACGTCTACAACAACACCAGCTTAGTGCTGCTTACCAATACTAAGAACTCGCCTGTCATTGACAACAAGGTCAACCCTAACGACTTTGTAGGCAACCACTTTTTAACCGGCGGCTACGGTGTTGTGTCTACGCTGGCATTTGACGGCCTTGACGATGCAAACGCCGAGGGCAACAACGCTAAGCTCATGGACATGGTCATTGCAAAGTACAAGCTCATTCAGGCGGAAGCAGATTATCAGACTGACCCCGATAAAGCTTCCCTGAAGGCACTGCTTGAGGTCTGTGACCAGAGGAAAGATTCCAAGATCATCAAGGACTTCCAGGCAAGTGACGTATACAAGACCATCTCAGAGTTTGTTGGCAAGTAAAACTCGTGTAAACAAGCTGTGAAGCGGGAATAAACACAGTACACGAACAAGGTACGATACACATCTTGTCTAGCAACGGCCCTCTCCTCCGTCTAGACACACCAAAGCCCGGATGCTATTGCGCGGCATCCGGGCTCTTTTGTATGTACGTTAACCTTGCGAGCTGCAAGGGTTTCTCGCCAGGTACGCTTTGCCGATGCGCGACTTACAGTGCGGCGAGAAAATCCTCTGCTTGCTTGGCAATTGCCTCGTGCACCTCTGGCTCTGGCTCCCAAGTTCCCTCAGTCCAAGCAGTCACAGGAAGCGAGAAGCCATTGAACGGCTCAACTGGCTTGGTACGCAGAGCCAGGAACTGCTGCTTTACCACGGCGAGCGATCCTGCAGTCTTGTTTCTGCCACCAACACCACTTGCGGTAACAACCTTACCGGCAATGGCAGTCTCAGATTTCTTCTCATAATCGGAAGTGAGCGGACGACTCAGCCAGTCAAGGATGTTCTTAACGGTGCCGGGGATGCTGTAGTTGTACTCTGGAGTAAAGAGCCACACGCCATCAGCAGCCATAACAGCGTCTCTTACCTTTTGGACACCTTCAGGAGCTGGGAATTCTTCATCTTGATTGAGCAGAGGAACGTCCAAAACGTCAACAACCTCAATCTCTGCCTTGCCTTCAAGTGCCTTTGCAGCAACCTGGCTCAACGTCTTATTGAACGAGTTCTTACGACCAGAACCGATGATAAATACAATTTTTTTCATGAGCAAACCTCTCCGTGAATGCTACGTGGATGTAATAAAAATCATGTACGAGCAAACCTGCCCGTACATGATTTGTGTACCCAAATGTTAGTTCTGTAGTCGTATTTAATGGAAGTCCAAGACGTATTTAGCAAAAGTCCGAGAAATCCACACAGCTCTCAAGCGCTTTTACCACCTGTTCAAGACCTGCAAGATCTTCTTGGGTAAATCGTGCAGCGCTAGGACTATCAATGTCCAGCACACCAACTACCTGGTCACCCTCAAAGATGGGAACAACCACCTCGGAATTGGATGCAGAGTCGCACGCAATGTGTCCTGGGAACTGATGCACGTCTTCTACCAGCTGACTTGTCTTTGTTGCCACGGCCGTACCGCACACTCCCCTCCCAAAAGGAATGCGCACACAGGCAACCTTTCCTTGAAAAGGCCCCAGACGAAGCTCGGGAGAGGCTGGCTCCAACCCCGACTCTGCGCCCGATTCCGAGCCTGGCTCCGCACCCGTCACCGTAGCAGGATCTACCAAGTAAAAGCCTGCCCAGTTAATATCATCCAAAGCATCCCAGAGAAGAGCCGCAGCGTTGGACAAAACCGGTAACCAGTGAGCGTCAACCTCAGCAAGCGAGGTAATCTGTTTTGCAAGTAAGCCGTAGTCTGCCATGGTTACTTCTCTGGCAGAATCTCAATCCAGCAACCATCAGGATCTGCGATAAAGTAAAGGCCCATCTTTGGGTTCTCTTTGACAATGCAGCCCATTTTCTCGTGGAGCGCATGGAACGCATCAAAATCGTCAACACGGAAAGCAATGTGCGTGTCTTTTCCGCCGTTATCGTAAGGCTCTACCCAACCGCGGTTCCAGGTGAGCTCCAGCTCAAACGGAGACCAATCATTTACCAAAAACGTATTGGTCCAAGAGCCGTCCTCTGGTCCCTTAACACGATCAACACGAAATCCCAAAGCCTTCTTGTAAAACTCGACGGTTTTCTGACTATCCAAAACGTGAGTGCAGCGGTGAACAAAACGTGCCTGCATAAATCCTCCTTTGTTGTGCGCTTGTCGGCGTGCCTAGTTGAGCACTTGGTTGTGGCTAGTTATACGCTCGACTGCGCGCCTAATTGAGCGCTTGGTCGCGGCTAGTTGAGCTCCTGCTCAAGCTGGTCAACAAGCTCGCCAAAGTACTTGAGCGCAGCGTTAACGGGGTCTGGAGTTGCCATGTCAACGCCAGCACCACGGAGCAGCTCAATTGGGGTCTTGGAGCAGCCACCGGACAGGTAACCGATGTAATCTTTGACCGCAGGCTCACCCTTAGAAAGAATGCGCTGAGACAGGGCAATAGCTGCCGAGAAACCAATGCAGTACTGATAGACGTAGAAGTTGTAGTAGAAGTGAGGAATGCGAGACCACTCCAGCTTGATCTCTTCGTCCAGCTCAATGCCAGGTCCAAAGTACTCTGCGCAGAGCTGACCGTAGCGCTCGGAAAGAACCTCAGCGTTCAGGGCAACGCCATCAGCATTCATCTGGTTGATGTCGCGCTCAAACTCGGCAAACATGCACTGGCGATAAATAGTGCCACGGAAGCCCTCGAGGAAATGGTTAAGGATGTACGCATGGCGAGCAGGATCAGTCTCGTGCTCAAGCAGGTAGTGCGAAAGCAGTGCCTCGTTGCAAGTAGATGCAACCTCTGCAACAAAGATGGAGTAATCAGAGTAGGTAATCTCCTGGTTGTGAGACGAGAAGTACGTGTGCAGGGAGTGACCCATCTCGTGGATAAGGGTGTAAACATCGTCGAGGCCACCCTGGAAGTTGAGAAGCATGACTGGGTTCATACCCTTTCCACCTGCAGAATAAGCACCGGAACGCTTACCTGGAGTCTCGTACACGTCAACCCAACGGCTCTCCAAACCCTTCTTGACCAGGCCAACGTACTCCTCGCCCATAGGTGCCAGCGCCTTAACAATAAGGTCGCAAGCCTCCTCGTAGGTAAATTTCATGTCAACGTCGTCAACAAGAGGAGTGTAGACGTCCCAGAAGTGCAGCTCATCCAAGCCCATAACACGCTTGCGCAGGTCAACGTACTTGTAGAACGCTGGGAAGTTCTGGTGAACGGCATCAATGAGGTTGTTGTAGACCTCAACAGGAATCTCGTTCTCTGCAAGAGCAGCCTCAAGGGAGCTTGCATACTTTCTAGATGACGAGAAGAACTGCAGGTTCTTAACCTGGCTAGTCAGAATTGCAGCGGAGGTGTTACGAAACTCACCAAAACGGCTGTAAAGCTGCTTGAATGCGGACTCACGCAGAACGCGGTCGCCATTCATCAGCAGAGGAACAAATGAACCGCTGGTCAGCTTATGTGCCTTGCCCTCAGAGTCAACAGCGTCGTCAAAGGTGAGGTCTGCATCATCAAACATGGAGAAGATGTTGGTTGGCTGAACTGCAAGCTCTTCAGCGCGTGCCAACAGTGCCTCTTCCTCAGCAGAAAGGGTGTGCTCGCGCTGGTTCAAGATCTTGTTGAGCTTACGACGATAGAACTCAAGAGCTGGAACCTCTGCATAGAACTTCTCGACAGATTCTGCTGGAATGGCCAGAAGCTCTGCGGCAAACCAAGAAGTTGCCTCGCCAACCTGGGTATATGCGCTGGTGGCGTTTGCAACGTATGCCTGGTACTTAGCAACGCGGGTGTCCTCGTCACTCTTGCGCTCGGCGTAGTTGATAATCTTGTAGAGCAGAAGGTTCATCTGGTCCTCAAGCTGCAGAAACTCCAGAAGAGCCTGAGCGGAGGTAGAAATCTTGCCCTTGAACGCAAGCAGCTTTGGGCAGTAAGCTTTGAGCTCCTCGAGCCCGGCCTCAAATGCCTCATCACTAGGGAACATTGAGGACAGGTCCCACTTATATTTGCTGTCAATTTCTTCACGAGACTCGTATGCCATGAGCCTTCCTTTCTTGACCGAGTTAGTATTCACTGCTATTTAGTGTCCCACATCAATGTTAATTTCATGCTAATAACAAGAAATTAGTTATAAAGCATTAAAAAATATATAAAGAAATGATCCACAGTTAGTGGACCATTTCTAGTATTAAAAATATGGTCTAATCAGTTTTATTGAGGCTGAAACATTAAATAATTTATTTACTGTTTAATAACCCAAGTTTTTCCGCAATTCTGACAAACTGCCACCGTTGTAAGAACGGTCTTAGATTTTCTATTTGGATGAATAATTCGCCAAATTAGCATTGGAATTGTTGCCCATATCCAAAGAAGTGGATGAAGCCACCAACCAATAAAAACCCAGTAAAGAATACCATGTCTATTCTTAGCTTTTTCTGTAGCTGAAGCAGAGATAACAATACGTGTTGAATGACAATTTGGACAGGTAATACTTGGTTGAGCAGACATAGTCGGAGCAACCTTCTCTCCTACTCTATCAAGCGAATCAGTAACCGGAAAGCCTGTCTCTTCTTCAATAACAGATGTTTCAGGTACATTTTGCTGAGTACTCTCTTCCATAGTTCTTCCTTCCAAATTACCAGAACGACTTTCAAAAACCTTCAATCTCAAATTCTATTAAAAAAGAATAGCACCAAAATACAATTTGAATGGGTAGTACATTGGACAGTAAGAAAAAAAGACTTTATTACTGTTGCCTTATCACTGCATATATGGATTCAGTACTTAACAAAAATAACTTCTAAATCTAATATAATTTAAAAAAGTGGTTCACATTGAATCGGAGTAATTACTATGACGTCTTCAACCATATTGTGGACTTTAACCGCAATTTTCGCCATTTGGTCTCTTGTACTTCTGTCCGGTCATGGCGCTGCTTCAATTGCTGGATTTAACACAATGACTGAGGATGAAAAGAAAACAATTGACGAGAAAAAACTCTGTTTTGTAATGGGCATTTCTATGCTCATAAGTACGTTGGTACTCTTTTTCATGGCCATACTTAGTCCAAATATAACAAACACAACAGCAATCATTGCGGGCAGTATTATCACAATAAATTTGGTAGTTACAATTTATATAGCAAACACAAAATGCAAAAAATAATAAAAACCTGACGATAAAATATTTGAAATTATTATCGCCTTTAGGCAATGACTCTTGTCAAAGCAAATACAAAAATCATCTCAAGCCACTCACATCTATCGCTCTAAAGTCTGATCGCGCACAAATGCAAGTAGACGTACAAGCACAACAATACAAAGCCCTGCTGCAAGCATAGTTTCAACGGTAGCCACTCCACCAAGCCATTCAATAGGCTGACCAAGTTTAGCAAGACATGCAGCTGTTTGTTTGCACGCAATAGCGCTAATTACAAAGGGGAACGTAAATGCAGCGTGACTAGGAAAGAACGGTTTTGTAAGACACCTAGCACACCATACAAGCGAAGCTACATAAATAATTGAAGCAATTGCCAGCATGACTAAAAGAAACGGTACAAACTTTGGCATTATGGACTGTACATATCCTGCAACACATAAGCTTGTTGGCGCAGCATAAATACACGCAAGCGGCTGAGCAGGAGCAGGCACTGGTCCATATTTTATGTACTTTATGCTTACTACTATAAAAAGCACCACAAGGCAGATAAATCCAAACCAAAATGCAGCAGTACCAACACTTGTTTCAAAGTTAAACGCCGGCGCTGTAACACTGGCAACAACAATGCCTACATACACAATGAACCAGCTGGCGTGCACATTCTCCCAATCAAATTTTGCAATAT
>ERZ772945.2848-NODE-2848-length-10089-cov-10.046542_pt1 | contig 10089 bp, 1 predicted proteins | sample MGYA00511681_ERZ772945 | MGnify/ENA primary metagenome ERZ772945 (study PRJEB29015, sample SAMEA2737943) | human oral metagenome | biome: human oral; feature: human-associated habitat; material: dental | place: China | collected 2143 ... | reverse complement strand
AAAAAAAATTGCCCTAAAAATAAGGCAAGTATTATAAAAAATTAATATTAAATTCTATTTAAAAAAAAGATATTATATTTTATTTACTCTTCTAATTTAAACAAAAAATGAGAACCTAAGTTCTCAAAAACTTAAATTCCCATTTTTTTTAATGTATTAATCAATTTATGAACTTTCTTTTACAAAATTTTACTAGAATATAAATCTAAGTCCAGCTCCACCTCTGAAGTTTTTACCAGTTGAATCATATCCAGCGTTTACTGTAAATCCAAGTCTTCCGTTGTCTATTCCTAAGTTTAGATCAGCTTTATAGTTTCCTTTTTTGTTTTCTTTATCTCCACGAATTGAGAAGTAGTCTGTCCATGCTCCTTGAATTCTTGCTTCATTTGTCACATCATTTACTCTTCCTAATTCTTTTTCATATCCTAAACCTAAACTTGCAACAAACATTGATTTTTTGAATACAGGTTGTTTGTATGTAAAGTCAACACCTAAGTTTGGTTTGATTGAATGATAATCATTTCCTTTAACATCCAATGACATTGTTCCATCTTCATGGAATGAACTATATCTTCCGTATTCTAGGTCAATTCCTACATGTGGTTTAATTGCAAATCCTTCGCTTAATCTGAATGATTTAGCTAATTCATTTTTAAGAGCTACACCGTAAGTATAGTAATGAGCTTCCGCATCATATTGTTTGTCAACTACCCAGAATCTACGGTTTGTATCTGTTCTTCCGAAGTATCCTTCTCCAGCGATTGTCCAAGTAAATTCTCCGTTTACATCAAATGGAGTTGTTTTGAATAATCCACCTTTAATCATAGCTTGATTTTCATGAGATCTAGCAATATCTTTGAATGAGAAGTTGTTGTCAACTACCCCTGTGTACCAACCATGTTTTTCACCTTTGTAAATTGATTCTCCTTCGTGAACTGCTACAAATCCTCCAGCGTAATTTTCATAATCAGGGATTCCTTTTGTATCAGTCTTGTATTCTCCTCTTTCTCCAAATGCTTTATACTTAGTTGAATCTTTAGAAGGGTTTCCAACCATTCCGTTGCTGCTCATAACTCCGCTAACTTGAGAATCGAATATTTTTTCAGTAGCTACAGTTCTTTGTTGGATTCCACCATAAATGTGCGCTCTCATTTGATCAAACGCTTGTGCTAAAATGTGTCCTTCTCCATTTCCTAAGCTGTTTAATTTATTGAAGATTTCTTTTTCGTTAGTATGTAAGTCAACGATTTCATACACATTATCCAAGTTGTTTGTGAAGTTTACAAGTGAAGTATCATCATCGTAAGCGAATGAATGATAAGGAACTTTACTCATGTAAACATCTGTCAATTGGTTCTTATCGTCAAGTTTAGCTGCTACTTGCCAAGTTAAACTTGCAGATAATGGATTTACTACAGCTCCACCAGGTAAGTTAGTAAGTGAATCATTAAATGGTTTTAAAATATTAGTTCCCAATCTTATAGCTTTTGCATTAGTATACAATGTTGCTTCAGATCCGAAGTATAAGTTTACTTCTCCTAAGTTTTTCAAGTTTTGAATTCCATTAATTGGGTTACTGTATTTAACTCCTGATGTATCTACATACATTCCAATTGATGTAACTTCTGATAACTGGTCTGTATGATAGTTGTTCCACATCTTGTTACCCCATCCATCTAATTGAGATAGATCGATTATTCTTGTTCCACCAGTTTGAATACTGCTTGTAATTGAAATTTTTTCTCCCCATTGACCTTGTGTTGCTGCATCTGTGTCAACTGTGAAGATTGGAGTGTTTACTCCGTCAACTGTAATAGTTGTCATTGGCACTACACTTGGCATTGCGATAGTTGTTCCAACACCAGTTGTCTTAGGATTTCCTGAAGTATATTCAGCTATTGAGCTTTCTTTTCCACCGTATAGATCCTTAGATCCGTCTTTTCCATTATTTTGTCCAGCTGTTGTAGCTTGTGAAGAATCATATTGCGCATCTGTTGGACTCAATATTTTAACTGGATTTCCGTTTGCATCAACGATAAATCTTGAACTGTCAGTTACAATTCCATTAGAATTTTGTCCTGTTACATTAATTGTACCGTAGTTCTTAATGTAACCTCCATTTATTGCAACCACACCTCTAAGGTTATTTGCACTACCTTCGATTGTTCCGTAGTTTTCTCCAATTGCTCCACGGTCTAAGTACATACCTGTTGAATTATCTCCAATTAATTCGATGTTACCATAGTTAATTGCTCTTGAACGAGAACCAGTTGCAAACATTCCAATTCCATCTTTTGCTTGAACTACAATGTTTCCTCTATTTATTACATATCCGTCAGCTTCTGTCTTAACAAAAGTATTGTTTGAATCATAAACATTTCTACCTGCTGCCATTGCTGCTGAATATCTCATATTTTGCGTATCAGACATTCCTGTAATAATCTTACCATAGTTTGTTGAAGCTATATCAGGATTTTCTGAAACTATACCTAAGTTTCCATATCCTAAGTTTATTGTTTCTCCTGTAGTCTTATCAACTGTTGGATTTGCAATATCCCATTGACTTCTTAAATCAATTATTCCGTGGTTATCAATGCTTCCTGCTGTACGGTAAGCTGTGTTGTAATCTCCGTTCATTGTTATATTTGCATAAGTTGTACCTTTAGAGTTTTTATCAGCTGAGTAATAGTATACTGCGTTACCTTGTTCGTAAACTTCTTCAGGTATTGCTGGGTTAGTTGGAACATGTGATTTAACTTGTCCACCAGCTTTAGTGTTTGAAGCTAAGTTAATTGTTGGTGAGTAAGTTGGACTACCAATTGTTACATTTGTAGTTGCACCACCGTTGTTTTCAGCTAAAACGATACCGTATGAATATCTGTCAATATCCATGTTAGCACTTACATCAACATTTCTATTTTGTTTAGACAAGTTTTCGTTGCTTCCAATGTAAACTCCGACTGCCGCATCTGTTGTTCTTCCTGGCAATAAGTCAGTTGCTGCTGTGTAGGCAGTTTGTCTGTTAATTGGGTAAGCTCCTGCTGCACTTGAAGTTCCTTTTGTTGTTTGTTCGTGTCCTAAAACTGTGTCGTTACCAACTAATAATTTAGTTCCTTTTTGAATGTTTACAGTTCCGTCTCCAGAGTAAATACCGTAGCTGTTTCTGTTAATTGTAATTGTACTTTCACTTCCGTCAGCTTTTGGTCCTGTTGTTACATTGTAACCGTAAATTCCAAATCCTCCGACATTTTGGTTAGAAGTTGTTCCAACTTTGATGTCTCCGTGACTTTCTATGTAAGTGTTTGCTCTTCCATTTTCATGGTCATTAGCCAAAATACCTACATTTACTTTTTTAAGGTCATTCTTTTCAACATTTGCTGCATCTGACAACAATGAATCAGATAATTCGATGTTACCCCAGTTTACGAAGTTTCCGCTGTTTACAACCGCACCATAAGATCTTACATGAGTTTTTGATTTATCTTCCTTGATATCTCCGTAGTTTGTTACTGTGTCTAATCTTCCTTTATCTGTGTTTACTAGGATTCCTGCGATTCCTTTGTATGTTCCAGATGTATTTACTGGCGCTGCTGCACCTGGTGCAGTTTTAGCTTTTTCAACTGCCAATGTTACACCTGCATCGCTATTGTTGTTAAATTTGATGTCCATATAGTTTGTTGCATTTGTTCCACCATAAGCATTGTTTGAATCTGTGCTTCCAAATACCATTGCAAATCCTTTTTTATTGTCATATCCTTTATAGTTGTAATTTAATGTTTTTGCTCCTGCAATTCTATCTGCATGGCTTGAAATATTTGAATCATCAGTTACCCAAACTCCTGCTCCGTCGCTTCCTGTATCAACAGTAAGTCCAGTAGAATCTCCTTTGAATCTGATGTCTGCACTTTCACCATAAATACCGATACCATTTTCGAAAGTTAAAATATCTGCTGTATTTGCAATTCCTTTATTTTGAGTGTTTAGAGTGATAATTCCACCTCTGTTTGCAGCTGTTCTATCTTTATCGTGTTCAACTAGTGCAATACCAACACCTCTTAAGGCTTTATTTTCTTTAACTGTTTGCGTACCACCTGTTGCTCCGGCTCCATAATTTACTTTAATAGCATCTGGTGAAGCTGCTTTTTGGTTATCATAAGTTATGCTGATATTATCTTTTTCTGCTTTGTCATTTACATTAGCAACTGTATGTCCATTTACATCAACATATCCTGAACCACCATTTTGATTTACATTTTTAGCAAATATACCAACTGCTAAGTCTCCATCTACTTCAATAGTACCTTTTCCTATATTAGAAATAGTGACTTTGTTGTTACCGTATCTATAACCACCATAAGTAGCGTTTTCTCTTGCATTATTTGTTGAAATACCAATAATACCGTAGTTTTCTCCTGATGGTTTAGTTTCTGCTGTTAATCCATTTCTTACTTTTGCAGAGCTTGAAACACCTGTTCCAGAAGTCCCATCTTGTCCTACAGGATCATATTTACCTGTTACAACAACTGTACCTTCATTTTTCAAAATACTGTCATCTGTTCCGACAATTGCTGCTCCGTGATCTAAATAAACTTTACCTGAATCTTTGTTATAAATTGTACCATAAACTACATTCATACCTGTGATAGGGTCAGGATTTCCACTTGAATCAACTCCACCCCAAACACTTACAGTACCACTATTTACATATCCAGATTCTTCATTATTAGTTTTTCTCCAATCAGCGATTGTCATACTGCTTTGTTGACCTTTTTTAACTTTTTCAGTATCCCATCTGTATAATGAGTTAGCCATGTTCAATCCTTGACCGGCTTTGAAATAAAGGTCTCCATAAACATTTTTACCTGATTCAATTGTTACTAATGTACTTTCCATCTTGATGTTATTAAATGGATCTACTGCTGTATCTGCTGGACCTGTAGGCGATCCAGTTGCAAGTGCAGATTTTGCACCACTTCTACTATTAGACACTGAATAATCTTCAAGTTCCACATTTGTAGTTATTTTTAATTCATCGTTAATAAGTGAACTTGCAAATTTAGTCGCTGTTGAAGTACTTTTTGTATTTGATGTAGCACTATTATTGATTGTTGCTCCTCCAGCGTATGTTCCAATTGTTTTAAGGTATTGTCCAGAACCTTTATCTTGGTTATTATCCCATTCTAATTGTTTTTCAGATTGATTGATTAGTCCTAAATTTAAGTCTCCGCTTCCCGCAACAAGATTTAAAGTAACTTTTTCCATTCCACGATATTTAGCATTTCTCCATTTATCATGATCTGTAGATGCTGCAGTGTTATCTGCTTTTCCATAATAGTCTGAATATCCTAAATTCCAGTCATTTTCTGAACCATTAGCTTGACTTACAGTATCTCTATGATAATATTGGTCTCCTGTTAAAAAAATACCGTCATACATATCTATTTTTGTTGTATCATTAAATACAATTCCTGCTTTATCAGTTTTGTTAGTTCTTCTTACATAGAAAACTGGAATATCACTATGGTCATTTCCTCCTAATCCTGTTCCTAATCTTGTTTCAGCAGTTGGTGTAATTCCAGCTCCATCTGCTGTTGCTCCAGTTGAAATTCCAGGCAATGCATTGTTTTGGTGTACAACATTACCCGCAAATTCAATATATCCATTATCTTCAGCGAATAAAGCTCCTTTAGTTCCTGTAACAATTGTTGCTTTTGAATTTGTATCTTTATTAAATACCACTTTTGATCCTTGTCCACTAGCATAAGCACCTAATCCATAAATTAATGATCCTCCAGTAGATAACGCTTTATCACTTTCTTCTATTGTGTTTTTATTAGTACCACTTTTTACTGATGTATTGTTAAAGATTATATCTGCTCCACCTGTAGCATAACCACCTATATTTTGATAAGTATATTGTCTATCAGCGGTATCTTGTAATGTCACATTTGTACTAAATAAACTATTATCTGCAGCAGTAACATTTCCATAAATCACAACTGAAGATCCTTGAATATGTGTATTTGGTCCTTCATCCATTGATAAATATTTATCATCAAGTTGTTTTTGTGATGTTCTTCCATCTTCTGCATAAGCAATTATAGATTTATAACCACCTGCTCTTGTTGCTTTTGAACCTGAAGATGATCCAACGGTTATTTTACCACCATTTGTTACATGATAAGCTGTTCCTTCTTTAGAAACCATATCAACAGGAGAATTTATTTTAATTTCTGTTGGTAATTCTTGATAAGCAGTAAAATTATTCAAGAAATTATGATCACTATTATTAAATGTTCCTGTAGAATATGCTATAGTTGTTCTCTTTGAAAGTCTATTATAAGGTACCCAGTATCCCCAATTGTTTATAGAAGTTGTACCATCAGCACTATATGTTTCACCATCTGAAATAGTATCTGCAATCAATGCTCCATTTGTAGCAGTTGTATTATTAGCAACTTCTACTACTGTTCCTTTATCTGCATAAACAAGCGTATTATTGCTTCCTTTAGGACCTACTCCAACATTAAGGTTAGTAACTTTAAGATTTCCAAGTGTTACATTTGTATCTTGACCAATAATTCCTGTTGTTCCCATTCCTGATCTTTGACCTGAAGAAGCATACACAACAGTATTATTATTTGTTATATCACTTACCCCCATTACACCTTGAAGTTCAAGAACATTTCCATTAAAGAAACCAACACCTGCATTATTTGTAGGATGATAACCTGCTGTTGAATAATTTCCATTTCCTTTTGCAAAATATGCTATTGTATTATTATTTCCATCAACTTCTATTTGTTTTAATTTAATTGAACCACCTTCAACATAACCTTGGTTTGCAAATATGACGTTACTATTATGTCCTGTTGTTCCAGTTCCAGGAGTATATGTACCTATTTTAATACGACCATGACCATCTAAGCTATTTAATGCAATTGGATCATCTCCGTTGTCAATTGTTAATGATTTTACATATCCTAAATTGTTATACCCAATATTTTGGTTACCTTGAATAGTAATATCAAGTCCTTTTTTCCCGGTACCTTTGGTTAGAGTAATTTCTTTATTCGTATCTGAAGTTTCATTCATTATTCCACCATGAATATTAACAGCTATATTTTTATCTCCTGAAAGTATCATATCAGTATATGTTGAACTTCCACCACCATTAAATGTTACTGTTTTCTTTTGAATACCATTATTTTCAAGTTCTATACCTATACTTGAACTAGACACAGTAAATGTTGTTTTTGGGTCTATTGTTAATGCAGTTGCACTTACCATATGTATTCCTGCAGAACTTGGACCACCATTTACAGTAAATGTAGAACCTGATACACTTTCACTAGAAGATCCACCATTATATGTAATACCTGTAGAACCTGATCCGCTTACAGTAAATGTACCATTTTCTACAATTGTATTATTTGATGTTGTTTTTAGAATACCATTACTGTTGTTTCCAAGAACTTTAAATGTCGAACCACTTGATTTTGCTAAATTAGAACCTGTATTAGCAAATATACCATTACTATTATTTCCATTTACATTAAATATATTAGACTGTTCTTTAGTCAAAGTAGTACCATTATTTATATAAATTCCATCATTTTGACCTGATAATGTAAAGGTATTAGTATTCGCATCACTTACTGTTCCACTCCAAATTCCAATTCCTGTTCCATGATTTCCAGTTAAATTAAAACTTGTATTATCTATATTGTTTGAAGTGGCTCCTCCATTTATCGAAACCCCTGTATTATAAGTATTGTTAATAACAAAATTTGAATGACTTAAATTCAAATTACCTGTTGATAACATATTTATACCATTATTATAATTTCCACTAACTGTAAATCCTGTATGACTTACATCTGTTAATGCAGTAGAACTAGATAAAATTCCATTATTATTAACTCCATTTTGAATATCAAATGAAACTCCACTTCTTTCATATCTTCTTACGATATAATAATTCGAACCATGTTGTCTTATTTGATCTGTACCTAATACATATTTACCACTATTCTGAGCTGCAGCTGCAGAACTATATTGTAATAATGCTCCATTAGCATCTCTTAGATAAGAATAATAATCTTGATGTCCTGAATTACCATTTACAGTTAGAGTATTACCACCTATTACATTGATACCGTTATGATTATTAAATTCGCCAGCATTTCTTCTTGTTCCATCACCACCAGCATCTCTAGCAATTATAAATTTACTATTCTTAACTGTTAAATTTTTATCCGCTAAAACAGATGCTCCACGTACAGTATTAAAAATTTGAACAGTTCCATTTGGTACATCCAACTTTTTCCATGTTTCATCATGTCCATGGTAACCACTGTCAAGTTTACTGATAGTTGTGTCATCATTCGGATCAAAATCTACATAAACAAATGCGTAATATGAATTATTTAAAGCATAGTAAGGCCAAGAACCATTATCACTAAAATGGTTATTTCTTCCACCTGAATAAAATTCACCACTTATAGTACTAAATCCACTTTTTCCAGGAATATTTGTACTTGATGAAGTATCTCTAGTACTTGTTCCAGTTGCATTATAACCATACGTATCAAAAAACTGTCCATTACTAGCAACAAATGTTCCCGTGTTATTACCTACATTATTTGTATTTAAATAACTGTTAGTTGTATTATTGTTAGTAGTAGCATCATAATTTAAATTAGTAGTAGTAGGACTATTTACATTTCTAGTATCTAATCTTATACTATTGTATCTATTATAATAATCTGCTGTAGGTTGCACAACATTTGGATTAAACTGTGGTCCATCAATCATAGTCATAGCATCCATTCTAGTTACAGTAGGTGGCGTATAAGATTTATGCACATTAGCCGGATTAATTACAAGCACATCTGGCTCTTTATTTCTTTTAATGTGCAAGTTAGTTGCTCCATATTCATGTAAATTTGGATCAAAGACATATTTAGTCAGATCATTAGTTCTTCTATATTTAATATCGTTTTGTTTTCCTCCACGACCTTTGAATGAAGTTCCCCAAGAATTGTAAGTGTAACCAAATCCAAATTGTTGAGATCCCCATGGTGATTTGACAACTTGGTCACCTTGTTCCATTAATTTTACTAGTTCAAGTGATGAACCTTTGATTAGCTTGTCATTGTCCTTTCTTGCGTAATTGATTTGCTGTCGCATTTCGTTTATTGAGTCCATAGCAGCTTCTTTTTGTGAATCTGACAAGTTGTCAAAAGTATCAGAGAATGAAATTGAAGCTAGACTTAAAATTCCAGACAAGATAAAAGATATTAATAATGAGTCCGAATAGTGGACATCTTTACATCTTTTAGCAAATGCTCTTAAATCTTTTGCGATTTTAGCTAAATTGTTAGTCATAATGTAAACACTCCTTTAAAATATAATTTACAAGAAAATTTAAAAGTAATTTTGTCATAGAAACTTAGAGTGATGGCGAGTGAGTGATGATGCCAAAGAATCTATTGCCAAAGTTATTTCAAAATTTCCTTACATGAAAAGAACGAAAAAAGAAATCCTCTTTCTCTTTTTGAAAATTTTCTAAAAAACAAAATTCCCAAAGGATTGTTCAAAACCCCAGAAAAAGTTATAGCAAACTTTATTAAATACACAGTTCTCCCATAAATTAAGAGAGTTATTTTTGTGTCAATTTAATAAAATTTTATTGATTCCTATAATTTTCCTTTATTTTACAACATTTATTAAAAAATTTCAATACTTTTTTATAAAAAAAGTAAAAATATTCGCATTTTTTTAACCTCTATTTAATCAAAAATTCCAACCCAAAATTTTTTTCCTTAGAATTTTTTTCATTTACCCTTATATTTCCTAGCAACAAAAAAAATAAAATTAAAAAAAGTCAAAAAATAATAATTATTTTTTAATTAAAAATTAAATTATATTTTTTTTTAATATATTCATATATTTCATAAATACTAATATTTCAAAACAAAAACTAAAGAAAAAATTCCTATTTTCATTCAAATATTTTTATTAAATAGTATAAGAACACTCGCGACTTTAGTCGTGAGATGAATTGTACGAAAATTTTAGTAAGCA
>ERZ772945.2838-NODE-2838-length-10125-cov-9.496822_pt1 | contig 10125 bp, 8 predicted proteins | sample MGYA00511681_ERZ772945 | MGnify/ENA primary metagenome ERZ772945 (study PRJEB29015, sample SAMEA2737943) | human oral metagenome | biome: human oral; feature: human-associated habitat; material: dental | place: China | collected 2143 ... | reverse complement strand
GGAAAGAAAAATATATTAACTAAGGAAATTTCCCCATCTCTTTTCTACTGAGCCCTGATTATTTGGCAACAGCCCATTTTATGAATCATTGGGATGATATGTATAGGCATACAGGCTTTATTAATGAAACTTTGCGTAGTAAGATTATTGGTGCAGTCCAAAGTAGTAAGCCGTATAATAAAAGTATAATAGAAAGATTAGAACAAGAAAAATTTATCCAAGCAGATGAGTATAAGGATGTAAGCTGTATAAACTTAAATATATTGCGTGAGGGTATGGCTGTTGAAACCTTACATAATATAGGAAAGAACTTGCGGGAAAGACTTTTTTATTTAGAAGCGCCTACGGGAGGTGGAAAAACAAATATCTCTATTCTTGCATTAGCTGAATTACTAAAGCGTGATAGTTCAATTAATAAAGTTTTTTATGTATTTCCATTTACAACACTTATTACGCAAACAGCTCAAACATTGAAGGATACTTTGAGTGTTAAGGATGTAGAAGTGTTCGAGATGCATTCTAAAGCAGAAATGGGTTCTAAAAAATATGGTGATGAATATTTGAACTATTTAGATAATATTTTTATGGATTATCCAATAGTTCTTTTATCGCATGTACGTTTCTTTAATGTAATTACAACGAATAAAAAAGATGTAAATTATCTATTGCAGAGATTAGCTAATTCTGTTGTGATTATGGACGAATTACAAACTTATCCTCCTGCTATTTGGGATAAAATGGCATATTTTATATCCGAATATGCTACATGTTTTAATATGAGATTCATTCTCATGTCTGCAACATTGCCTAAATTGGGGAAATTATTAGATTTGCAAAATGAAGAATATGGATTTGTACCTCTTATATCTAATAAGGGAAAATATTTTCAAAATCCGAACTTTTGCAATCGAATAAAATTTGATTTCTCATTATTGGAACTTGGGAGACCTCTGAAGGAACAAAAAGGGGGATATTTGGAAAAGTTAGCAGGATTTGTAATAGAAAAATCTGCTTTTTATGCAGAACATAATCAGAGGAATCCTCAAAGCGTATTTACGGTCATTGAGTTTATTACAAAAAGGACAGCTGGTGATTTCTTAAAAAGGATAAAACAATGTAACCGTTTTTTTGATGATGTTTATATTCTTTCAGGTACCATATTAGAGCCTCAAAAACAAAAGATTATAAAACAATTAAAATCTGTTTCTAATAGGAATAAAAAAATATTACTGATTACTACTCAAGTCGTAGAGGCTGGTGTAGACATTGATATGGATTTAGGCTTCAAGGATGTTTCTTTGATTGACAGTGAAGAACAAATTGCAGGAAGAATTAATAGAAATGCAAGTAAAAAAGGTTGTAAATTATATTTGTTTGATTGCGATTCTGAAAAATTCTTGTATGGAAATGATGCAAGGCTTCAAGTAGTGGAACTAAAGAACACGCATTTATATAAAAACATATTAGAATCAAAGGATTTTGATTTTCTTTATGATATTATAATGACTAATATTAAAGAGTCGAATCAATCAATTTTTAAACAAAATATTCAGGATTTATATAATGCAGTTATATCTTTAAATTATCCTCAAGTAAATAATTGCATCAGAATAATAGATAATACTAGTATTACAGTTTTTATTCCTATGGAATTAGATAAAGACCTATTACGAGAAAAATTGCAAATAGCAAGAGATTTTAATTGTATAATAGGGAATGCTGTAGATGGTAAAGAGGTTTGGGGAAAATATTTAGAATTAGTCTTGTACAAGAATGAAAATTTTATAAATAATAAGTTGAAAATGAGACAACTGATGAGCTTAATGTCGAGTTTTACATTTTCTATCTATCCGTCAGGGAAAGACTATGAGATATTAAAAACGTTTGGTAGTTTGCAATATGGATTTTTTTATCTTGAATCTTGGGAACCTGTATATTCTCTTGAGGATGGAATAAATACTCAGATATTAAAAGATACATTATTTTTCTAATTAGTTATGAGAATTTCTGGAACCTTAGTAAATTATTATTTTGTTTGTCATCGTGAGCTATGGCTGTTTGCTAACGGCATAAACATGGAACATAATTCGGACTTGGTGTATGAAGGCAAACTGATACATGAAGATAGTTATCCGCAGCGCTCGGTGAAGTATGAAGAAGTTGCGATAGATGGTATAAAAGTAGATTACTATGATGCTAGGAATAAGATTATTCATGAGATTAAAAAGTCGAATAGGGTTGCTAAGGCGCATGAATGGCAGCTGAAATATTATATGTATGTTTTTGAACAGCATGGCATTAATGGAGTGAAAGGAATATTGGAATATCCTGAACTTAGAAAGACTTCGGAAGTGGTGTTGACAGATGTGGATCGCGAAGATATTGCTTTAATTCAGAAAGATATCTGTAGTATTATAGAAAAAGAATTGTGCCCGCCTCTGGTAAAGAAAGGTCTGTGTAAGAATTGTAGTTATTTTGAGTTCTGTTATTCAAATGAAATGGAGGAAGATTTATGAAAAGGAGTTTCTATTTGTTTAATCCGGGATTGATGGAGCGTAAAGATAATACATTGAAGTTTACGCCTGTTAGTATAGACGAACAAGGAAATGAAACGAAGCAGCCATCTCGTTTTATTCCGATAGAGGATGTTGCTGAATTATATGCGTTTGGTAGTCTGAAAGCGAATAGTTCTCTATATAATTTTCTGGGGCAACGTGATGTACCTGTTCATTTCTTCGATTATTATGAGAATTATACAGGGAGTTTCATGCCTCGTGCAGGATTGCTTTCGGGAAAGGCTTTGTTGGCACAGGCAAGAACATATCAAAGCTCGAAAAAACGGGTTGATCTGGCAAGAAAGTTCATTCAAGGTGCGGCATGGAATATGGTGATGAATTTGAACTATTATAATAGGAGAGGAAAAGAACTTGAAGGGCAAATTGCCGAAATGAAAGAATTTGCACAGACTCTTCCTGAAGCGAAAACTGTTGAAGAAGTGATGGGGATAGAAGGGAATATTCGTAGAATTTATTATTCAGCTTTTGATATCGTACTTGATGATTTCAAGTTTGGCAGTCGCACGAAGCAACCTCCCGAGAATGAAGTGAATGCTTTGGTCTCTTTTGGTAATATGATGTGCTATACAGAAACGTTGCGCGCAATTCATCAAACACAGCTGAACCCTACTATTAGTTTTTTGCATAAGCCAGGAGAACGCCGTTATTCTTTATGCTTGGATATATCTGAAATCTTCAAACCGATTATAGTTGATCGGGTTATATTCAAAGTTCTTAATAAACGTGCGCTTCAAAAGAGTCATTTTGATAGGAAATTGAATCGTTGCCTTCTAAATGATAAAGGGAAAAAGATTTTTGTTGCAGCCATGGAGGAACGTTATAATGAAACATTCCGTCATCGTTCCTTGGGGCGTAATGTGAGTTATCGTCATCTGATAAAACTTGAGTGTTATAAGCTCTTGAAAGATATACTCGGGATAGAAGAGTATAAACCCTTTAAGATGTATTGGTAATTGTATGTATGTTATCCTGATTTATGATGTGGCAGAGAAGCGTGTTAGTAAAATGCTAAAATTGTGTCGGCAATATCTTTGTTGGATACAGAATTCTGTGTTTGAAGGCGAACTGTCAGAAGTTAAACTGCGGGAGTTGCAGTATAAGATAGGAACCTTAATTGATAAAAAAGAGGATAGTGTGATAATATTCTCTAATAAAAAGGGTTATCATATGAGTAAGGATATTCTTGGCAAGGAGCGAATGTCAACAGAGAACTTTCTGTAAAGTTGTCGATGTGTAGGAATAGGTGTCCTTTTCATTTTCCCGTAGATGCCCAAGTTGCTCTTTGACTTCTTGAAACACCTTATATAAAAGGGAATGTCGATGCTCTATGGAAAATATATCATTGGGCATCGACATTTTTCCAATGATTTTTATTACCTTTGTATTGTTGAAAACATTAGTGTTTATCCCTCCTATCTCTTTTAAAAGAGTGGGTTATAATTGAACCTTATTGGAATTGAAATCCGACAACGACCATGAAGTCAATCAGGCGTTTAGGCGTTATAATTGAACCTTATTGGAATTGAAATTTCATTTCTCAAGTAGGATTATCTCTCATGATAGTTATAATTGAACCTTATTGGAATTGAAATAGAAACAAATGGACCCGGAATTAGTCGAAGTGGTGTTATAATTGAACCTTATTGGAATTGAAATATTTTAGTACCCTATGCTTTACCACTATAAATATGTTATAATTGAACCTTATTGGAATTGAAATTCAGTAACCAACTTGCCTGGATAGAAAGGCAGTGGAGTTATAATTGAATCTTATTGGAATTGAAATAATATAATAGTAAATGTTTGTCCAACAGACCATTGTTATAATTGAACCTTATTGGAATTGAAATACGCGACGGCAAGGCACGCATCATCGGTGATCCTGGTTATAATTGAACCTTATTGGAATTGAAATTTACATTTACATGCTTGATTGGTTTTGGAATGAGGTTATAATTGAACCTTATTGGAATTGAAATGTGTGGAACGGCGAGAAGTCGGTTCTATGGAATCTCGTTATAATTGAACCTTGGTGGAATTAAAAAACATGAACACACAAACGAGTAAGTGCACCGCAACACGATTATAATCGAACCTTATTATACTTAAACCATCTTCATACTTAGCTATAATTGCAGCATGAGTATATTTATATTGCGCATACTTTTGGAAGGTTTTTCTGCACCCCCCGCCTTTTTATCCAACTGCTTTTACATAGAAAAAAGTGGTAGCTTCCATGGTTTAATAAAGAAAGAAGAAATTAGAGTGTCGGTTATTTACGATATACCGAGCGATGTTCCTATGGTTTAATAAAGGAAAAGGAGAGGATATAACGACCTTATTATTTTGAAAGGATGTTGAGAGAAGAGTCATTTTACGCGATTTTTAGTTCTCAATTGTAGACTAATTTCATAGAAAAAGGCGAGTAATTTGCATCAAGTGATCAGCTGTTATACATCCCCCTGATTAACAGTCAAGAGGCGTTCTGTGGATAACAACGAATCGTATACCACTCATTTTCAACCACCTGATGAATCGTTGTATACTGTTTAAAAAGCGAAATACAGCAATGAAGGGCATCATGAAAATCAAGTTTTCCAATGCTAACAATTCTTTGATGTCCCCAATCCCCTTTATACAGCCTTTATAAACTGGGGCAATATGGGATGATGCATGTGCCAATCTATGCTCATGGGTTTATCATCGCGCGATGAAATATAATCAACTAAGCCGAAACAATAGAAGGGACAGGTGTTATTGAAGCCGTCTGTTTTATCTGCTCTGACAAAAAGCAGAAACTTTTTCTTGTTAATAGCCTGTTCCACATAGCGCTTCCCACGTCCTTCATGCGTATCCGTATTCTTTGATTTCCAATGAAATTGACGTTCACTGACTACGTAATCATCATACATTGTCGATACCGAAAAGTCTTTATCTGATTTGTTTAGTGTCACAAAGAGTAATTCGGTGTTGCGCTCCTCAATATTAAACACACCCGAAACACTGCCTTGTATACGCTTTTCTGCTGTCTGCCGACCGAAAATAGTGAATATCTCTTCACGCGTATAACGGCCATATTGTTCCAAGGCCTGTGGCAAACCCTCACCAATGGGGAAGGTCTTGATATCAATATTTGAAAGCAAATATGCAGTGAGTTCTTTGACCTCATTGACAAACGGCGTGTATTTTTTGAAGTTTCTCAACGCTTCTTCGATGCTTCTCACACCCGTTTTACTGATTTTATCGAGGTAAAGCGTATAATAAAACATCGTTCCAAAGACTCTTTCTCGTTCGTCATCAAATTGTATTTCATCAGCATTGGTCAATAGATGTTGAATAAAATGCAGATAAGCCACACTATTATTATGCACCAAATTCGCAATACCTTTTTCATAACGACCGGTGTTTTCATCTCTCTCATACGTGCAAAGTCCTGCTTCTGCCTTTAGTTTTGTCCAACAATAATTATTTTTATAGATTATGCGCACATCTTGTCCGTTGTTCTCTATAAACTCTTTTATCGTCGGAATATGGTCATAACTACGAAGTTCCTGAATGAGACGCCGCCGGTTATACACTGCTGCCTTGATGTTTTCTAAAACATATTGTTGAGCTTTCTCTTCCATATGAATAGAACAACCATGTGGAAGCAGCGTGAATCCGTCTTTCACTTGATCAACAACGCTCTTGTCTTTGCGCACCATGAGGCTGCGAAAACGACTTGTAAAGTCATAATTTTTGTTGAGTTGTGCCACAAAGTCGAAAACCGTGAGTAACAGTTTACCTGGATAAAGACGTAAACCACGCCCCAATTGCTGTAGGAAAATCGTCAACGATTCAGTGGGACGAAGGAACAACACGACATCAACTTCGGGAATATCCACGCCTTCATTGAATATGTCTACCACGAAAAGATAGTTTATTTTGCCTTTCGCTAACTCGCGGTTTAATTGCTCTCGCTCACTATCTCGGTCAGAAGTCAGATAGTCGGCATTCAAACCAGAAGCATTAAACTGCTCGGCCATATAGCGCGCATGCTCTTTTGAAGCACAAAAGCCCAATGCTTTACATTTAGTTTCATCTGGAAGATAGTAGTGGAGTTTATTGATAATCAGTCCCACGCGTTCCTGATTACATAATTTTTCGGTTAATTTCGTCGCAATATATTTATTCCCTTGCATCAAATCTTCGGCTCTTAAATCGGTATTATCACTGATACATAGATACTGAAATGGGGTGAGTAAGCCTTCATCAAGTGCCATAGGAAGTCGAATTTCAGCACTAATCTGGTTGCCAAAGTCTGGGGGTGGGGGTGAGCTGACCATCACTCTACATCTTCCTTAACCATATTTCTATCCCTCTTCCTATCACTTTTGTCGATTAAAATTTGTTGAATAAGATAAAAAACTATAACTTTGTGATATTGTTAACTTAATCTTTGACTTAATGACGGATGAACAACACAATCATGATGTGTGCTGAAATGGTTCAGCTATTGCATGAAGACCTCCCTACCTTAGTTAGTATTTTATGACTGACAACATAGAAAACGTGGCTTGATGTTGTTGCATTCTCATTATAAAAGGTATGAGAAAAATGGTTTTGCATGAAGTGTAAAGTTGCAGTATTGACTTTGATGGTGTTATGCAGTGGTTCTGTTCAGAGCCACACGAATAAGGTATATACATCACGTCCCTTGCGGATTTGGTTTGATTCTCCCTGTAGTCTTAAAGGAAAGGCCGTGTGGTATGGGGGTAATCCCATGGCATGGAAGGATGGAAAAAAGCCTGAAATGGCTGGCAATTCGGCGAATAATGCTGATCAAGAGTGGGAGTCGGCTTCGCTTCCCATTGGTAATGGCAGTGTGGGGGCCAATATTTTTGGTTCGATTTCGGCTGAACGCATCACGTTAAACGAAAAAAGTTTGTGGCGAGGAGGCCCCGGAGTGAGTCATGATGCAAGCTATTATTGGAATGTAAATGATAATAATGTTTTTCCAATAAATATAGATGATGGTCATGATGCAAGCTATTATTGGAATGTAAATAAGCATAGTGCCTCAGTGTTGAAAGACATTCGGGCAGCCTTTTTGGCTGGTGACAAGGCTAAAGCCGATAGCCTTACACGCAAAAACTTCAATGGTTGGGCCTCTTATGAGCAAAGGGATGAGAAGCCTTTCCGCTTTGGCAATTTCACCACGATGGGCGAGTTGTTCATCGAAACAGGACTGACGGAAGAGGGCATCAGCCACTATTGTCGCGAACTTTCTTTAGACTCGGCGCGCACCTTGGTGCAGTTCAACCAAAATGGGGTGTGCTATCAGCGCACAGCCTTTGTCTCTTATCCCGATAATGTCTTGGTGTTGCGGTTCAAAGCTAATGCCAAAGGCAAACAAAACCTTAACTTTTCTTATGCTCCCAACCCTGTTTCTACAGGACAAATGCAGGCTGATGGCGCCAATGGTTTAGTCTATCGAGGTGCTTTAGACGATAATGGCATGCAATATGTCGTGCGTATTCAGGCTGTGACAAAAGGCGGAAGTGTGACAAACGAGCATGATACGCTGAAAATACGCCATGCCGATGAGGTGATGTTTCTTATCACGGCAGACACCGATTACCGCATTAACTTCAATCCAGATTTTACGAATCCTAAGACCTATGTTGGTGTTCAACCCGAGGTAACGACTCAAACGTGGATGCAACAAGCTGAAAAGAAAGACTATAATCAGCTTTTCTCACGCCATTATCGCGACTATTCGGCACTCTTTCAACGTGTGAAACTGCGCCTGAATCCGTCTAACCGTGCCGCTGACGACAAGCCCACTGCACAACGTTTAGAGGCCTATCGCAACGGCACTACCGACAATGCGTTAGAAGAACTCTATTATCAATTTGGCCGATATCTGCTCATTGCCAGTTCGCGTCCAGGCACTTTGCCTGCCAATCTGCAAGGACTGTGGCACAACAATGTCGATGGACCATGGCATGTGGACTATCATAATAACATCAATTTGCAAATGAACTACTGGCCCGTTCATACCACTCATTTGGATGAATGTGCCCTGCCGCTGATTGACTTTGTACGCTCTTTGGTGAAGCCTGGTGCCGAAACAGCCAAAGCCTACTATGGGGCGAGAGGCTGGACAACATCGGTTTCGAGCAACATCTTTGGCTTTACAGCCCCTCTTTCGAGTGAAGATATGTCGTGGAATCTATGCCCTATGGGTGGTCCTTGGCTTGCAACACACTTGTGGGAGTACTATGATTTCACACGCGATAAACAGCTGTTGCGCTCTACACTCTATGACCTCATTAAGCAAAGTGCCGACTTTGCCGTTGACTATCTGTGGCGAAAACCCGATGGAACCTATACCGCTGCACCCTCAACTTCGCCCGAACATGGGCCTATTGATGAGGGAGTGACCTTCGTTCACGCTGTGATTCGCGAGATATTACTTGATGCTATAGCCGCAAGTAAAGTGCTTGGGGTAGACGTTGAGGCTCGAAAGCAGTGGCAACAGGTGCTCAATCATCTTGCACCTTACCGCATAGGACGCTATGGACAGCTGCAAGAGTGGTCGGAAGATATCGATGATCCAAACGACCATCACCGCCATGTCAACCATCTCTTTGGCTTGCATCCCGGCCACACGATTACGCCATCAGCAACTCCCGACTTGGCAAAGGCATCACGAGTGGTGCTTGAACATCGTGGAGATGGGGCCACAGGATGGAGCATGGGATGGAAGATTAACCAGTGGGCACGCCTGCAAGACGGCAATCATGCTTATCTGTTGGTGCGCAATCTGTTGAAAAACGGAACCTTAAATAACCTTTGGGACACTCATCCCCCTTTCCAAATTGATGGCAACTTTGGCGGAACAGCCGGCATCACCGAAATGCTTTTGCAGAGTCATGCAGGCTTCATTCAGTTCTTACCTGCCTTGCCTGACAGTTGGAAACAAGGCGAAGTGAGCGGTCTCAGGGCACGTGGTGGCTTCGAAGTGAGCCTGAAGTGGAACGAGGGAACACTGCAATCAGCCACAATCAAGTCGTTGGCTGGTGAGCCATGTAAACTCAACTATCGTGGTAATTCCATTCATTTTGTCACGCAAAAAGGTAGAAATTACGAGGTGAAATGGGTCAAAGGACGGCTTGAAATGCGTCAAATGGCGAGCCGTTCTCATTAGAACAGATCCCCCATGGTGAATGTTGCGACCACGCAATGCCGTAGGTTTTATGCCAGCGTTTCCATGAATGAATCTACCATGGTGAATGTTGCAACGATGTAACGCCGTAGGTGTTATGGCAGCGTTTCCATGAATGAATCCGCCATTGCGAATATTATAATGATGTAGCGCCGTAGGTTTTATGCCGGTATTCCAATGAATGTATTTGGCGATATAAATGCGCTCATGGTGCAACGCCGTAGGTGTTGTTCCTTTGATAGCCCGGGGTTGGCGAGGAACGCGCCTACCCCGGGTAAACATCCGCAAGGAGATTCAACGCCGTAGGTGTTGAGCTTTTTCTGTGAAGGCACGCTTACA
>ERZ772945.2837-NODE-2837-length-10127-cov-8.431890_pt1 | contig 10127 bp, 8 predicted proteins | sample MGYA00511681_ERZ772945 | MGnify/ENA primary metagenome ERZ772945 (study PRJEB29015, sample SAMEA2737943) | human oral metagenome | biome: human oral; feature: human-associated habitat; material: dental | place: China | collected 2143 ... | reverse complement strand
ATATGATGGAGATGGGTAGGGGCGGCGCCTATGTGCCCGCCCGTGTCGCCCTGCAAGGGCGCATCCATCGTTAAATTCCCCGCGCACAATGCGTGATGCACAAAACCTATTTCCCGTATGGAAACGCCGCTGCGCAGACGTTCGGGCGGGCACATAGGCACCGCCCCTACGGTTTCGTTTGAGCAGATAGCGTGTGGGACGGTTAGTGTTGTTTGGGTGGATTATGCGCGTGGGACGGTTGGTTTCGTTTGGGGATGGATTGTGCATGGCCAACGCATTTCGTTTGGGAGGTGATGTTTGCAAATGTCGTTAATCCGCGTGTGTAAATGGATATGGGGGAATCAAGCCTGTAGGGCTTGTACTTTTGATAGCCCAGGGTTGCCGACGATAGGAGGCTACCCTGGGGAAAGGCGGCGGGAGGGAACCTATGCCATCGGCATTGTACTTTTTAAAATCCATTTGCGTGCGGGGAAATCATCCGTTCGTTGCAGGTGGTAATGTCTCCTTTTTAATGGTGCTTGACGGACAAAACCAATTGAAGGGGCATGCGGTGCATTGTGGGCGCTGGCTTTTGCATATATAGCGGCCATGCAGGAGAATCCAATGGTGGGCATCGCTCACTTGGGCGGTAGGAATATGTTTGAGCAGTGCCAATTCCACTTTCAGCGGCGTGTTGGCTGTGGCGGGCACCAATCCCAAACGGTGGCTCACACGGAAGACGTGGGTATCGACGGCTAAGGTGGGCTTGCCAAACCATACGGCCTGCACCACGTTGGCCGTTTTGCGACCTACCCCCGGTAGTGAGATGAGTGCTTCGCGCGTGTCGGGCACTTCGCCCTGAAACTGCTCCACCAGCATACGCGCCATCTCGCTGAGATGATGGGCTTTGGCATTGGGATAGCTCACGCTCTTAATCAGCTCGAAGATGTCTTCCCATGTGGCTGCGGCCATGGCTTTGGCTGTGGGATAATGGCGAAACAGTTCGGGGGTGATTTGGTTGATGCGCTTATCGGTGCACTGGGCGCTAAGCAGTGTGGCTACGAGTAATTGAAATGCGCTCGCGAACTGAAGTTCGGTGGTGACGTGACCTTCTTTCTGCGCAAAATATTGGAGAATGTAATCAAATCTTTCTTTTCGTGTCATGGCTGCAAAAGTAGAAAAAAATACTATCTTTGCAAAAAATTACAGGATAATATGAACGCAAAACGAATTTTGAATTATCTGTGCATGCTCGCTGCCAACAACAATCGCGAGTGGTTTCAGGAACATAAGGATGAGTATGATGCGTGTCGGGCAGATTTCGAACATGGCATTGAACAGGCTATCGCAACCATCGCACAGTTTGATTCCGAGGTGGCACATGTGACGGTGAAGGATTCGTGCTATCGTTTTAATCGTGATACGCGCTTCAGCGAAGATAAAAGTCCCTATAAAAATCATTTGGGCGCTTATATCAATGCTAAGGGCAAGAAGTCGCTGCGGGGTGGTTATTATGTGCATTTGGAACCAGGGAAAAGTCTTTTGGCTGTGGGTGGCTATTGGCTGCCTACCCATGTTCTCACGGCTTGCCGCAATGAAATCATGGCACGTATTGGTGAATGGCAGCAATGTGTTGAATCGCCCGAGTTTATTCGTCTCTTTGGCCGCCCTAATGAAAGCAGTTGGGATGAGTCGGGTGCCAATGGCTTTGGGCTGGCAGGGCTAAAGACAGCGCCCAAAGGTTTTCCAAAGGATTATGCGCATGTGGAATATCTGCGGATGAAAGATTATTGTTGCTGGCACCATGTGCCCGACGATTTCTTTGAAGACGATGGCTGGCTCCGCACGATGAGTGAGGTGTTCAAGGTAGGCAAGCCAGCCATGGACTTCATGAATAGCGTCATCGACGATTATGAATAAAAGCTTCGGCACGCTGCAAGTCGTCGGCCGTGTCGACAACCTACTTTTGAATGAAAAGATGTTAGATACACTGTTTCTAATCTGTTTCAGCAAAAAAATGCGTTAGTTACAGTGTATCTAATCCGTTTCAAAGAAAAAACACATTAGTTACAGTGTATCTAATCTGTTTCAGCAAAAAAACACGTTAGTTACAGCGTATCTAATCCGTTTCCGAGAAAAAACACGTTAGTTACAGTGTATCTAATCCGTTTCAGCAAAAAAGCACATTAGTTACAGCGTATCTAATCCGTTTCAGAGAAAAAACACATTAGTTACAGTGTATCTAATCTGTTTCAGCAAAAAAACACATTAGTTACAGCGTATCTAATCCGTTTCAAAGAAAAAACACGTTAGTTACAGCGTATCTAATCTGTTTCAGCAAAAAATAGCGTTATTGACGATTACGAATAAAGGCTTCGGCACGCTGCAAGTCGTCGGGCGTGTCGATGCCCACCGTTTCGAAATCGGTCGTCACAACTTGTATTTTGTAGCCGTTTTGCAACCAGCGCAACTGCTCTAATGACTCTGCACGTTCGAGCGATGACATGGGTAATTGCGTGATTTCTTTTAGCACGTGGCTGCGATAAGCATAAATGCCCAAATGCTTTAAGAACGTGTGGTGATTGAGCCAATCGGCTTTCTCCACGTTACGTATAAACGGGATGATGCTGCGACTGAAATAAAGCGCATAGCCTTGATTGTCGGTTACAATCTTGGGCGAATTGGGGTTTTCTAAGGCTTCGATGGTTTCAAAAGGCTTGCCGAGTGTGGCAATTTGCGTGGGACTATTTTTAAAACAACGGCAAAGGCTTGTGATTTGTTCCTTTTGAATGAAAGGTTCGTCACCCTGAATGTTTATGACTACATCAAATTCTTCGCCGACCTTTTCTAAAGCCTCGGCGATGCGATCGGTACCTGAAGGGTGGTTGGCCGAAGTCATAATGGCTTTTCCGCCGAAATCAAGCACCGTTTGGTAGATGCGTTCATCGTCGGTAGCCACAAATGCGGCATCTAATACGGGCGCAACCTGTTTATAAACATGCTGAATGACGGGCTTTCCTGCCAATAGGGCAAGAGGCTTTCCGGGGAAACGCGTCGAGGCATAACGCGCAGGAATTAATCCAATAAATTTCATATTCTTCTTTCCTTTTGTTGTTGATTTGTCGCAAAAGTAATAAAAAATACTAACTAATTTTGTGGGGCACCATAATTTTCTTACTTTTGACGTGCAATCAAATAACAAGCAATACATTGAAAAAACTATCACTATCCATTGCGCTTTTGGCGCTTCCATTCGTGTTGTCGGCACAAAAGATTGTGCTGGGCACCTGCACCACGCAAGATGGCGGAACCTATAAAGGGCAGATGATGAATGGTAAACCCAACGGAAAAGGTAGCACCGTTTTTAAAAATGGTAATACTTATGTGGGTGAATATATCAAAGGAAAGCGCGAAGGTTATGGTGTTTATACATTCTCTGATGGGGAACGCTATGAGGGAGAATGGTTTCAAGATCAACAGCATGGGCGCGGTACTTATTATTTCGCGAACAACAATAAGTATGTGGGCCTATGGTTTCGTGATTACCAGCAAGGTTTAGGCACCATGTATTATTATAATGGAGATAAATATGAAGGCTCGTGGGTGCGGGATAAGCGTGAGGGAAAGGGACGTTACACCTATTCCAGCGGTGCTTATTATGACGGCCAATGGAAAGACGATCAAAAGCATGGTAAGGGACTCTTTAATTGGGGGGATGGAACAACCTATGATGGTATGTGGGCCAACAACCAACGTTCGGGAAAAGGAACGAATAAATATGCCGACGGCGATGTCTATATAGGGAATTGGGCAGATGATATTCAGAATGGACGTGGCATTTATAAATTCCAAAATGGCGATGTCTATGAGGGCGAGTATGTACAAGGCGAACGCACCGGGCAAGGCATATTTAAATATGCCAATGGAGACCGTTACACCGGACATTTCTCTGAAGGTGCAAAGGATGGACAAGGAACATTTGAATGGCATTCGGGCGATGTTTATGTGGGATTGTGGCGCAATGACTTGCAAAATGGTCATGGAAAGCTAACAAAAAAAGCGGGCGACGTGTTCGAAGGAAATTTTAAGAATGGAAAGATAGATGGGAATGTCATCATTTATTATGCCAATGGTAGTCGTTTCAAAGGAACTTACAAGAACGGTATGCGCAACGGAGCTGCCATTGAAGAGGACAAAAATGGTAACCGCTTTGAAGGTGCTTATGTAGACGACCGGCGAGATGGAGGGTTCGTAGAGAAAGATCGCAACGGCAATGTGGTGAAACGAGGGCATTACGAATCGGGACGTCGTTTTGAAGATTAAAGAGGAAAGTGTTATCAAAGAAAATACCCATGCTATGACACTCTTCGGCGGGGTACATCAAATGAATAATAAGAAAGGGAAATTATAATGGCAAAAGGTTCGCAGGTAAAAAATGCTGTTACAAAAAGGCAAGCACACATCGGGATTGTGAAAAACGATAGCTATTTAGCACCATTTGAAGATGCCATTCGTGGTCGGCATGACCATGCACAATGGAAATTAGCTCAACTCACACACGATGGGAAGCAAACATTATCCGATTTTAGTAATGGTTACCAATATTATGGCCTCCACAAGTTGTCAAATGGATGGGTATTCAGAGAGTGGGCACCCAATGCTACTGCGCTCTATCTTGTAGGCGATTTCAGTAATTGGGAAGAGCAAGAACGCTATCAGGCCCATCGAATTGCAGGAACGGATGATTGGGAACTCCGCTTGTCTGAAGAATTGTTGCAACACGGACAATTTTACAAGATGCACGTGAAATGGGATGGGGGAGAAGGTGAACGAATTCCAGCCTGGGCTACACGTGTAGTGCAAGATGAAGCGACCAAGATTTTCTCTGCACAAGTGTGGAATCCCGAGGAGCCTTATCGATGGAAAAAGCGAAGTTTCCATCCCAACAAGTCACCTTTGCTGATATATGAATGCCATGTCGGTATGGCGCAGGATGCCGAATGTGTGGGCACCTATCGTGACTTTCAGGAAAATGTGCTACCGCGTATCGTAGCAGACGGCTATAACTGCATTCAAATCATGGCTATTCAGGAACACCCCTATTATGGTTCGTTTGGCTATCATGTGAGTTCATTTTTTGCACCTTCCAGTCGTTTCGGAACTCCGGAAGAGCTGAAAGCGCTTATTGATGCCGCTCATGCAGCAGGTGTTGCCGTGATTATGGATATTGTTCACTCTCATGCGGTGAAAAACGAAGTCGAAGGCTTAGGTAATTTGGCCGGCGATCCCAACCAATATTTCTATTCGGGCGATCGCCATGAACATCCTGCTTGGGATAGCTTATGCTTTGATTATGGAAAAGACAATGTGCTGCATTTCCTCCTTTCTAATTGCAAATATTGGTTGGAAGAGTTCCATTTTGATGGTTTCCGTTTTGATGGAGTCACATCTATGCTCTATTATCATCATGGGTTAGGCGAGGCATTTACAAGTTATGCCGATTATTTCAATGGGCATGAAGATGACAATGCCATTTGCTATCTCATGCTGGCCAATCTGCTGATTCATGAAGTAAATCCACAGGCTATCACGATTGCTGAAGAGGTGAGTGGTATGCCCGGTTTAGCAGCCAAGTTTTCTGATGGAGGCTACGGCTTCGACTATCGTATGGCGATGAACATTCCAGACTTTTGGATTAAGACCATTAAGGAATTAAGGGATGAAGATTGGAAACCCAGTTCCATCTTTTGGGAAGTGAAGAATCGGCGTGCCGACGAGCGAACCATCTCTTATTGCGAGAGTCATGACCAGGCATTGGTAGGCGACAAGACGCTCATCTTCCGACTTATAGATGCCGATATGTATTGGCATTTTAAGAAAGGAGATGAGAACGAGGTTGCTTTCCGTGGAATAGCGCTACATAAACTAATCCGTTTGGTAACGGCTTCAACCATCAACGGGGGCTATCTCAATTTCATGGGCAACGAATTTGGGCATCCTGAATGGATTGATTTTCCACGTGAAGGAAATGGATGGAGTTACAAATATGCACGAAGACAGTGGAATTTGGTAGACAATAAAGAGCTTGATTATCATTATTTGGGCGATTTTGATAAAGCCATGTTGCAAGTGTTGAAAATGGAACGTAATTTCATTCGCACGAAGGTGCAAGAGATATGGCATAACGATGGCGACCAAGTTTTAGCTTTTATGCGGGGCAATTTGCTCTTTGTATTCAATTTCTCACCTGCAAAGTCGTTTACGGATTATGGCTTTTTGGTGCCTGAAGGCAGTTATAAAGTGGTGCTTGACAGTGATGCTCCTGCTTTCGGTGGTAACGGACTGAACGACGACTCCATGGTTCATTTCACTTGTCCCGACCCTGTTTATGCTGCAGAGCATAAAGCATGGATAAAATTATACTTGCCTGCACGAACCGCTTTCGTCTTGCATAAAAATTAAGATGCCCATGGATACCAATTATCAAGATGGCACTCCGCACGGCAGTATGGGCTATCGTCTGTGTTGTTTCACCTTGTTTGTAACTTTTTCATTCTGCTATCTTTATTTTTATCAAAACGACGTTCTGGCTACGGCACAGTATATACTGTCGCATGGCCAGACGCATTATCATCGCCTTTGGGGAGGGTTGCTCATCACGGCTTTACTCACGCTATTCCAGCTTGCAATCAATAGTTATTTCAAGCTGCGTGGCAGTATCTATGTGCTCAGTTATGTTCCCTCATTCCTGCTACTCACATCTGTCACAGCTATGCGCATCAATCCTTCAGAGGGAGTCAGCTGGGGCTGGTGGTGCTGGGCAACTCCAATACTCATAGCCATTTCGTTGTGGATGATGCAGCAAGCTAAGCAATGGCAAACGAATGATGTTCACGAGATGACTCCTTTGTTGAGTGGGAGAGCCTTGGCAAACTACGTGGGCATGTTGCTACTGTTTGCTTTCGTAAGCTGTTTCTCAAATCATGATAAGTTGCTGCACTATCAGCTCAGCATGGAACAGCACATGTTGAAACATGAATATGGCGCAGCAGCTAAAGTGGGTGAAAATAGTTTGCAAACCGATTCCTCACTCACCTGTCTGCGCATTTACAATTTATCGCTCATGGGGCAGTTGCCTCATCGACTTTTTCATTATCCCATAGTGGGAGGTGCCGATGCCTTATTGCCTAATGGAAGAAGCGTACGATTTTTCATGTGCCCGATGCTTTCTGTTGGCCAACATTTAGGCGCTGTGTTTAAACAGCACCTGTCGCCCATGCATTATTTGGAATTGCTCCATCAGCATAAAATGGCGACCCCTGCAGCGCACGACTATTTGCTTTGCGGCTATTTGCTGCAGGGAAAACTCGATGCTTTTGCTCACACGATTGGCCGTTATTATGCCATCACAGCCTCGTTGCCCAAGCATTATCGTGAAGCGCTGGTGCTCTATAATCACCTGCGTTCTGCACCTTTCGTGCTTTATCACGACAATGTAGTGGATGCCGATTTTGCTGATTTCCAAACCATCATGCACAACAATCCCGACCCAAAGAAGCAGTTAACGGCGTTGCGCGACACTTTTGGCAACACCTATTGGATGTATTATTATCAGCTGCATCACGAACAACTATAAAATGTGCACCACAATTCTGATGGAAAGTATCGTTGCAACAACTGATTCGGTGGTCAATATCGTCATTACATCGTTGCAACAACTGATTCGGTGGTCAATATGGCCATTACATCGTTGCAGCAAACGATTCGGTGGTCAATATGGGCCATTACATCATTGCAGCAACTGATTCGGGGGTCAATATGGCCATTACATCATTGCAGCAAACGATTCGGGGGTCAATATGGCCTTTTACATCGTTGCGGTGACCTGTTTTCATAAACAAAGTCCTTATTTTGCAGACAAAATGAATTTTCTTAAGAAAAGTCTTGCTCCATTCAGTCTTTTTTAAGACCTTTGGCAGACAATTTATTAAATCCATATATCGTTTAAGTATAATGAACAAATTAAAACTACTGCTTTTAGCTGGACTTTTGTTGGTTGTGGGTTCAGCTACAGCTGCAAAGCAAACCAAACACACGTTTACAATCGCGAATGGAAATTTCCTTTATGACGGAAAACCAACGCAGATCCATTCGGGTGAGTTGCACTACGCGCGCGTTCCGGCTCCTTATTGGCGTCACCGTCTGCAAATGATGAAAGCTATGGGACTGAATGCCGTCACATCGTATGTGTTTTGGAACCATCACGAAACCAGCCCCGGTGTTTGGGATTGGCAGACGGGAAACCACAACATCCGCAATTTCATTAAGATTGCAGGCGAAGAGGGCTTAATGGTGATTTTGCGCCCAGGCCCTTATTGTTGCGCGGAATGGGAGTTCGGGGGTTATCCCTGGTGGCTGCCCAAAGCCAAAGGTTTGGTTATTCGCACCGACAACAAACCCTTCTTAGATTCTTGCCGTGTGTATATCAATCAGCTGGCTAATCAGGTGCGCGATTTACAAATTACAAAAGGAGGTCCGGTGGTGATGGTGCAAGCCGAGAATGAATTTGGTTCCTACGTGGCACAACGCAAAGATATTCCGTTGGAAGTGCACAAGAAATATGCGGCTCAAATCCGTCAGCAACTGTTAGATGCAGGATTTGACATTCCCATGTTCACCTCGGATGGAAGCTGGCTCTTCAAGGGAGGAAGCATTGAGGGCGCATTGCCCACGGCAAATGGCGAAGGCAATATTGAGAAGTTGAAGCAAGTGGTCAACGAATATCATGGAGGAGTAGGCCCCTACATGGTTGCCGAGTTCTATCCGGGCTGGCTCAGCCATTGGGCAGAACCGTTCCCACGCGTTTCAACCGAAAGTGTGGTGAAGCAAACCAAGAAATATTTAGATAATGGTGTGAGCTTCAATTACTACATGGTGCATGGTGGAACAAACTTCGGTTTCACGACCGGTGCTAACTACAGCAACACCACCAATCTGCAACCCGACATGACGAGCTACGATTATGATGCACCCATCAGCGAAGCGGGTTGGGCTACCGAGAAATATAATGCCATTCGTGCGCTGATGATGAAGTCGGTTGCCTACAAAGTGCCCGCTGTTCCTGCCCGCATTCCAGTGATTGCCATACCCAAGATTTCGTTGAATAAGACGGTCGATGTGATGACAATGGTAGCAGGAATGAAGGCCGTTGAGAACGACACGCCCATGACTTTCGAAGACCTCAATCAAGGTACGGGCTATGTGTTGTATCGGCGTCACTTCAACCAGCCCATCTCGGGCATGATGCGCATCAAAGGATTAGCCGACTATGCTGTGGTCTATGTGAATGGCACAAAGGTGGGCGAGTTGAGCCGCGTGACCGATGTCGATAGCATGGAGGTGAATATCCCCTTCAATGGCGTGTTGGATATCCTCGTTGAAAACATGGGACGCATCAACTATGGTGCACGCATTGTTGAGAGCTTCAAAGGCATTACGAAGCCCGTCACCATTGAAGGCAATGAGATTACGGGTAATTGGCAAATGTATTCGTTGCCCATGGATAGAATGCCCGATATGACCAAGTTAGCCCCAGGCTACAAAGCAGGCATGCCCGTGCTCTATGGCGGCAGCTTCACGCTCGACAAAGTCGGCGACACCTTCCTCGACATGGCGAAATGGGGCAAGGGCATTGTCTTTGTGAACGGCATCAACTTGGGACGCTATTGGAAGGTTGGTCCGCAACAAACACTTTATTTGCCGGGCTGTTTCCTCAAGAAAGGGAAAAACGACATTGTGGTGTTCGAGCAGCTCAATGACGGAAAGAAAGCCGAATTAAGTAGCGGCACAACTCCTGTTCTCGACCAATTAGTGAAATAACGAAACGATTTTCTTTTCTTTGATTACCCAACTGCTGGCAACTATTTTGAGTTGTCAGCAGTTTTTATAAGCAGCACCCACCGCCACCATTCTAACCCTGTTTTCAGAGGACTTCTGTAAGGCTGTTGAATGCTCTTCTAACCCCTCTTCTCGTTTGTTGATTTAGCGCATGAAATCCCTACTTTTGGCAATTTCTTCTAAAAATGTTTTTCTTTTTCGCTAAAAACATTTAACTTTGCGGCCAACAAAATAAAACGTTAAGTGATGAG
>ERZ772945.2829-NODE-2829-length-10147-cov-16.709572_pt1 | contig 10147 bp, 7 predicted proteins | sample MGYA00511681_ERZ772945 | MGnify/ENA primary metagenome ERZ772945 (study PRJEB29015, sample SAMEA2737943) | human oral metagenome | biome: human oral; feature: human-associated habitat; material: dental | place: China | collected 2143 ... | reverse complement strand
CCGCCTCGCGTCGGGGCCGCGCGGGTGCGCGCCGGGCGTTCAGGGCCCTGGCGCCGGCGGCGTGCGCGATCAAGTCGGCGCTGCGTGGCAGGCTTGCCCCATGGCACCGACCCGACGCTCCTCTCGAGGCTCCCGGCGTGCACCGGCAGGACCCGCCTGGGACCAGGTCGACCTCGCCCCGGTCGTCCTGATCCGCGCGGGGGAGGAGCTTCTCGCAGACCGCGCAGTGGCCCGGCTCCTGGCCCAGGCGCGCCAGAAGGACCCCGGCACCGAGATCAGCACGATCGAGGCCGCCGCCTACGAGCCCCACCGGCTCGACACCCTCACGTCCCCCTCCTTGTTCGGGGAGCGCAAGCTCGTGCTCGTGCCGGCCCTGGAGCAGATGAACGACGCGCTGCTGACGGACCTGCTGGCCTACACCTCCGCCCCCGCGCCCGACGTCGTCGTCCTGCTGCGACACAACGGCGGCCAGCGCGGCCGCAGGCTCCTCGACGCCCTGGCCGGGTCCCCCTACCCGGTGGTGACCATCGGGGCGGTCAGGTCGCCCAGGGACAAGGCCGCGCTCGTGAGCGCGGACGTGCGCCGGGCGGGCCGCCGCATAGAGCCGGAGGCGGTCGGCGCGCTCGTGGACGCCCTCGGCTCCGACCTGCGCGAGCTGTGCTCGGCCGTCGACCAGCTCATCGCCGACACCCGGGGCACCATCACCCTCCGGGCCGTCAACACCTACTACGCGGGCCGGTTCGAGGCCACCGGCTTCACCGTTGCGGACGCCGCCGCCGCGGGGAACGTCGCCAGGGCCATCACCGCCCTGCGCCACGCCGTCGCCACCGGCACCGAGCCGGTGCCGATCGTCGCCGCCCTGGCGATGAAGATCCGCCAGTTGGCCCGCGTGGCCGCCATGGGAGGCAGACGGGGCATGAGCCCCAAGGACCTCGGCATGGCGCCCTGGCAGGTGGACCGGGCCCGCCGCGAGCTGTCCGGCTGGTCGGACGACGCCCTGGCCGCGGCCATCATGGCGGTGGCACGGGCGGACGCCGAGGTCAAGGGGGAGTCGCGCGACCCCGTCCACGCCGTCGAGCGGGCCGTGCTCACCATCTGCAGCGCCCGGCGCGGACACCTGCCCTCCCGTCCGCGCGGCGCCTGAGAGCCGTCGGCGGCGGGGCGGCTCCCGCGGCCCACCCGGCGGGTCGGGGCCGGGCCCGCCGGGCGCCCTTCGATCCTCCTGCGGGTGCGGGAGCGCGCCTTACCGCTTGCGGTACAGCGTCTTGGTCGCGAACACGGGCTCGTTGGTCACCTGGATGCCGAGGGAGCGGAAGATGCCCTCGTCCACGCTGCCCAGGATCGTCGAGGTGTGCACGTCGCAGCCGCGCAGGTTCTCCAGCTGGGCCAGGGCGCGGGCGGCGTTGGGGTCTCCGTTGGCGGACACGGCCAGGGCGATGAGGACCTCGTCGGTGTGCAGGCGCGGGTTGCGGCTCCCCAGGTGCCGGGTCTTGAGGGTCTGGATCGGCTCGATCGAGCTCTTGGCCAGCAGGTCGACGTCCCGGTCGATGCCCGCCAGGCGCTTGAGGGCATTGAGCAGCATCGCCGAGCAGCAGCCCAGCAGCGGCGAGGTCTTGCCGAGCTCGATCGTCCCGTCGGGCAGCTCGATCGCGGATGCGGGCGCCCCGGTGGAGGCCGCCAGGCGCGCCGTGGGCGGCACCACCGGCCGGTCCGCCTTCTCGACCCCGAGCCTGGACATGAGCAGGGAGATGCGGGCGGACTGGACCGGGTCGGTCATGTCGCGCTTCTCGGCGACGAGCGCCCTGTAGTAGCGGCGGATGACCTCCTGCTTGCTGGCCGCACGGCAGACCTCGTCATCGCTGATGCAGTTGCCGGCCATATTGACGCCCATCTCCGTGGGGGAGCGGTAGGGCGAGGCGCCCAGGATCTCCTCGAACAGGCGCTTCAGGACGGGGAAGACCTCGACGTCGCGGTTGTAGTTGACGGTCTGGACCCCGTGGGCCGCCAGGTGGAAGGGGTCGATCATGTTGACGTCGTCGAGGTCGGCCGTGGCGGCCTCGTAGGCGATGTTGACCGGGTGGTCCAGGGGCAGGTTCCAGATCGGGAAGGTCTCGAACTTGGCGTAGCCGGAGGAGATCCCGCGGATGTGGTCGTGGTACATCTGCGACAGGCAGGTCGCCATCTTGCCGCTGCCCGGCCCCGGGGCGGTGACGACGACGAGGTTGCGGGAGGTCCCGATGTACTCGTTGCGCCCGTAGCCCTCCGGCGAGACGATGCGGGCGACGTCGCCGGGGTAGCCGGGGATCGGGTAGTGGCGGTAGACCGTGATGCCCAGCTTCTCCAGCTTGCGCTTGAAGTCCCGGGCCTGGGGGATGTCATCGGTCCACCGGGTGATGACGACGCTGCCCACGTACAGCCCGTAGGAGCGGAAGGCGTCGATGTGGCGCAGGACCTCGTCCTCGTAGCCGGTGCCCAGGTCCGCGCGGACCTTGTTGCGGGCGAGGTCCTTGGCGCTGACGGCGACAATGATCTCGACCTCGTCGGCGAGCTCGGCGAGCATGACGATCTTGTTGTCCGGGGTGAAGCCGGGCAGCACGCGCGAGGCGTGCATGTCGTCGATGAGCTTGCCCCCGAACTCGAGGTAGAGCCGGCCTCCGAACTGGGTGCGGCGCTCCGCGATGCGCTCGGACTGCATATGCAGGTACTTGTCCCGGTCGAAGCCTATGCGCATGCGCACTCCTGCCTGAGTCGGTGTGAATGGGCCCGGCCAGGTCCCGCCTGCCCGCAGCATCCTAGCGCCGCCCGACCCCGATCGTCGCACGGCGGGCGTAAGCCGCGCCACCATGACGATTTCACAATTTTTCTGTAGAATATAACCATCCCTGAAAGGTTTACTTTATGAACAATGTGTCGCCCACCCGCGTGGACCAGACGTCTCGTACCGCTTCTTCGGGCTCCCCGGAGCCGGGCGCGCCCGGGTGGCTGCGCATCCTGCTGCCCGCCGTGCTCGTGGTGACGTGGCTGGTCGTTGCGGGGATCGGAGGACCCTATTTCGGACGGGTCTCGGAGGTCTCCTCCAACGACCAGACCGCCTTCCTGCCGGAGTCCGCCGATGCCACCCGGGTCCAGCACCTGCTCGGCGAGCTCACCGGCTCCGACGCGGTGCCCGCGATCGCGGTTTTCGTCGCAGACGGCGCCCTGAGCCGGGCTCAGCTCGACCAGATCGGCCAGCAGGTCAGCGGGCTGACGGAGATCGAGGGGGTGGAGGCGCCCTCTCCCGCGCTGCCCTCCGAGGACGGGATGGCTGTACAGGTCTTCGTGCCCATCGACTCCGGGAGCGACGTCGCCGAGACGGCCGGCGCCGTCGCCGAGAACCTGCGCGCCAACGCGCCCGAGGGAGTCGCCGTCCACCTCACCGGCCCGGCCGGCCTGTCCGCCGACCTCATCGGGGCCTTCTCCGGAGTCGACGGCCTGCTCCTGGGGGTCGCCCTGATGGTGGTGCTCGTCATCCTCCTGCTCGTCTACCGCTCCGTCCTGCTGCCGGTCGCCGTGCTGGCAACCAGCATGTTCGCCCTGTGCGCCGCCCTGCTGACGATATGGTGGCTCGCCAGGTGGGGGATCCTGCTGCTGAGCGGCCAGACCCAGGGGATCCTGTTCATCCTCGTGATCGGTGCGGCCACGGACTACTCCCTGCTCCTCGTCGCCCGCTACCGCGAGGAGCTGCGGGTGCACCGGGACGCGTGGAACGCCTGCCGCAAGGCCCTCAGGGGCTCCATCGAGCCCATCCTGGCCTCGGGCGGAACGGTCATCGCCGGGCTGCTCACCCTGACCCTGTCCGATCTGAAGTCGAACAGCACGCTGGGACCGGTCACCGCGATCGGCATCGCCTTCGCCATGGCATCGGCCCTCACGCTCCTGCCCGCGATCCTGGTCCTGTGCGGACGCACCGCCTTCTGGCCGAGGCGACCGCGCTATGCGCCCGAGAGCGCCGCTGCCGACCGGGGCGCGCCCTCCTCCGGCCCGTGGGCCGGGGTGTCCCGCTTGCTGGGGAGGCGGCCCCGCACGGTCTGGGCCGTCACCGCCGTCGTCCTGCTCGTGGGGTCCCTCGGCGTCACTCAGCTCAAGGCCGACGGCGTGCCCTCCTCGGAGCTGGTGCTGGGAGCCTCCCAGGCGCGCGACGGGCAGGTCGCGCTCGGCGAGCACTTCCCGGGAGGGGCGGGCAGCCCCGTCCAGGTCGTGGCGGATGAGGACCAGCTCGAGGCGGTCGCCGACGTGCTGCTGGACGCCCCCGGCATCGACGCGGTGAGCGTGACCAGCGCCGACTCGCCCAGCGGCTCGGCGCCCGTCACCGAGGACGGCATCACTGCCTACGGCCCGCCCGGAACCCCGGCGCCCGAGCCCACGGTCGTGGACGGCCGCGTCCTCGTCCAGGGCACGCTGACCGACGCGGCCGACTCCCCGGCGGCGGGGCAGACCGTGCGCGAGCTCCGCGCCGAGCTGGCCCGGGCCGCTCCGAGCGCACTGGTCGGAGGCGTGACGGCCACCGCCGTCGACACCAACCGGGCTGCGATTCACGACCGCAACCTCATCATCCCGATCGTCCTCGTGGTCATTCTGGTCATCCTCATCGCGCTGCTGCGCTCTGTGCTCGCCCCGGTCCTGCTCATCGTGACCACGGTGATCTCCTTCGGCACCGCCATGGGGGTCTCGGCCCTCGTGTTCAACCACCTTCTGCACTTCCCGGGCGCCGACCCGGCGGTGCCCCTGTACGGGTTCGTCTTCCTCGTCGCCCTGGGCATCGACTACAACATCTTCCTCATGACGCGCGTGAGGGAGGAGTCGATCCGGCACGGCACCCGCGAGGGAGTCCTGCGCGGGCTCACCATCACGGCGGGAGTCATCACCTCGGCCGGAATGGTGCTGGCTGCGACGTTCGCGTCACTGGCCGTCATCCCGATCCTCTTCCTCGCACAGCTCGCCTTCATCGTCGCCTTCGGCGTCCTGCTCGACACCTTCGTCGTGCGCTCGCTGCTCGTGCCGGCCCTGTCCTACGACATCGGCCGGGCGATCTGGTGGCCCTCCCGGCTCGCCCGCGGGGCGGCGCCGCGCGCTGGCGGCGGGCGGCGGGCGGAACGGCGCTGAGAGCGCGCGTACGCAGGCAGGCGCCCCGGAATCAGTCACCCAACCGCGAAGGGCGCCTCCCCTGATATTGAGGAGGCGCCCTTCGCACGATGACGGGAGCCCTCAGAGGGCGGCGACGCGCCTGGCGAGCTTGGACTTGCGGTTCGCGGCCTGGTTCTTGTGGATGACGCCCTTGGACGCGGCCTTGTCCAGCTTGCGGGCGGCCTTCCTCAGGTGCTCCTCGGCAGCGGCCTTGTCGCCGGCGTCAATGGCCTCCCGAACACGACGCACATAGGTCTTGAGCTCGGACTTGACGGACTGATTGCGCAGGCGGGCCTTCTCGTTGGTCTTGATGCGCTTGATCTGGGACTTGATGTTCGCCACGGTTGGTGAAAACTTTCTTGGTTCGAGTGCGGTCGGCGGCCGGAGAGGAGGAGTCGCGCACACGGGCTGACATGAGGCGGCGGAGGCGCCCGGCGAAACCCGGTCGCGGGACCCCGCAGCCGGCCGGGCCAGAGGTCCAAAAAGGGACTTTAGCATCCCGGAGTCAACGGGATCGAGCGCGTTCCCCGTCGGCGACGTGAGGTGCGTCGCGGCCCGCCGCCGACTCCTCCGCCCCCGGGCCGGCTGCCGCCCGCACCTCCGCGCGCCGAACGCGCTCACCCCCAGTGGGCCCGCAGGGCCTCGGCGACCCCGTCGAAGACGTCCCGGCGCATGGTGGCGCCCTCGCGGCGCACCGCGGCCGGATCAACCACCAGCAGCCGGTCCAGGCGCACCTCGCTGGGGCGGCCCCGGGAGTCCCACTCCCCGGTGCCGACGTCGTGCCAGTAGCGGCCCCACCGGGCCTCCTGGACGGCGTCGCGGTCGTGGTCCTTGCTCGTCATCTGCGCCACGACGAGACGCCCGCCGGCGTCGGCCCGACGCGCGAGCACGAGCACCGGCCGGTCCTTGCCCCGGGAGGCGTCCTCCTCGTAGGGCACCCAGGTCCACACCACCTCACCGGGGTCGGCCTCGCCGTCCGGGTCGGGGGAGTAGGCGAAGTCGGGCAGCCCCAGGGCGGCGACGTCGTAGACGTCCGCTCCCGCCCGCGACGGAGCCGACGGCGGCTCGCCGGCGGAGTCCGCAGGGCCCGGGTCGCGCCTCTGGGACGGGGCGAGCGGCGGTGAGGGGCGCCCGGTCTTCGCGGAGGCCGAGGTCGTGCGCCCGGTCGGCTCGTCGCTCTGCCGCGCACCGGCGGCCGGTGCCGGTCGACTCGGCTCATCGACGACGTCGTCGGCCGCGCCCTTGGCGGCAGCGCCGGCGATGCTGAGGATCCGGCTGAGAAGGGAGGCCATGAGGGGACCATAGACGATCCGCCGGTGATCCGACGGCCGCGCCATGCTATCGGACCCCGCCGGTGCGCCGTGCCACGGTGACCAGCAGCCCCCAGCACACGAGCGCCGAGAGGGCCGCTCCCGCCAGCAGAATCGCCACGCCGGCGGCATCCAGGTCGCCGGAGGTGCTCACGGCCGTGCTGCCCAGGGTGAGCGCCCGGGTCACCAGAGACTGCGGCCACACGTCGGCCGCCCGACTGCCCTTCATCACCAGTGCCATGCTCACCACCAGGCCGGCGAAGCACACGGCCACCGGCGCCGCGAAGGACCGCATCCGCATGCTCAGCAGGGACTGGACGGCGATGAGAGGCTGCGCCGTGAGGACGGCGAGCAGGCACTCCGCCACGAAGGCCGGCGGCGGGGCGATGCCCAGGCCGAGGCACACTCCGACCGCCCAGGTCAGGAGCATGACGGTGATCTGCATGGCGGTCACGGGCGCCGTCAGGACCAGGGTCTTGGCCGCCGCGACCGCGACCGGGCTGTGCGCGGTGGTGCGCATCGCGTTCCAGCTCGTGCCGCGGTGCTCGGGGCGCCACGACGCCGAGGCCAGCAGGGCGATGCCCAGGGAGCAGAAGAACAGCCCGTAGAAGATGAAGACCTGGGAGGTCAGGCTGCCCCACCCGTGGGACAGCTGAGAGCGGTTCATCATGTAGTTGACCGATCCGGACACGACCGCCAGCACGGGCAGGATGAGGGCGACCACCCACACCGATGAGCGCCGCAGCTTGAGCGCCTCGACCGCCAGGAGCGCGGTGAAGGCGGGGCGGGTCTCGCGGGTCCTGGGCGCGGGAGCAGACGGGCTCAGGGCGTCAGTCATGGGGATCACCTCTCGATCCGGTCGAGCCGCCGGGTGGCGACGGTGAACAGGAGGGCGGCCAGGACCAGGAAGGCGGCCACCCATCCCAGGGGAGGCGCGGCGTACTGGACATCCGTCTCACGCTGCTGGACGCAGCAGATGGTCGCGTAGTAGCCCCAGGGGACCAGGCGCGCGACCCAGGAGGGCGCCAGCAGCATGTAGACGGCGACGAAGGAGCCGAGCAGGCCGACCCCCACCCCGATGAGTTGGTTCTCCCTGACGGCGGCCAGCCACACGTGGAAGGCGCACACGGCCAGGTCGACGGCGATCAGCTCGGCGGTGTACAGGGCCCAGGGGCCGGCGTCCAGCGGGACGGCGACTCCCGCCAGGCGGGCCCAGCCGACCAGGGCCAGGTTCTGGCAGGCGACGGCGGGCGCGACCACCAGGCTCAGGGCCGCCACCTTGGCCCGGCACAGCGCTCCCGGGGCGCGCCCGGCGGTGGCGAACAGCGTCCAGCCCGCCCCGGAGTGCTCGATGTCGGTCTGGCGGCTGGCGAGGACCGCGGCCAGGATCGGCCCGGTGATCGCGGACATGAGGGTGCAGCTCAGGAGCAGCTCCTCCCAGACGTGGGAGTCGGGTGCGGAGAAGCCCGCGCGCACGGAGTCGGAGAACAGGCTCGTTCCCGACAGGGCGACCGTGGCGGCCACGAGCGCCGCGGCGACCGGCACGGTGCGCAGGCGCCGCATCTTGGCCAGCTCGAGCCGGACGGCAGTGAGCCGCGGACGACTGGCGAGGGGCCCGACGGCGGTCATCGCAGCGCCCATCACAGCACCCCCGCCCCACCGGTGAGGTCCATGAAGACGTCCTCCAGGCTCTGGGATTCCCGGCGCACCTCGTGGACGGCCACCCCCGCGCTCACCAGGCGGCGGACGAGCTCGGCGGCGCCGGCGGGGCTCAGGGCGGGCACGCGCACGCCCCGGCGGGTGAGCTCGGCCGCGCCCGGTCCGCTCGCGGGCACGAGTCCGCCCAGGACCTCGGCGCTCAGGACGGCCCGGGGCGTGGGGGTGACCACCAGCATGTCGGGCACGGAGCGCTCCATGAGCCGGGCCCGCGTTCCCTGGAAGACCAGGCGCCCGGCGGACAGGATGCCGAGCACGCCGGCCATGCGGTCGATCTCGTCGAGCAGGTGGCTGGAGACCATGACCGTGACGCCCTGGGAGGCGAGCTCGACGAGCAGGCGGCGGATCTCCTCGATGCCGGCGGGGTCCAGGCCGTTGGTCGGCTCGTCCAGGACGAGCAGCTCGGGCTGGCGGGCCAGGGCCATGGCGATGCCCAGGCGCTGCTTCATCCCCAGGGAGTAGGTGCGCACGAGCCGGTCCTTGTGCCCGCTCAGGCGCACCAGGGCCAGGGCCCGGTCGACCTGCCGGTCGGACAGGCCCAGCATCTTCTGCACGATCCGCATGTTCTCCGCGCCCGTGAGGTGCCCGTAGCCGGGAGGCTGCTCGATCATGGAGCCGATGCGCGCCATGAGGGGGCCGTGGCTGCGGCGGTCCAGGGGAGTGCCGAACAGGGCTATGTCGCCGCGGGTGGGCGCCAGCAGGCCCAGCAGCATCTTCATGGTCGTCGTCTTGCCCGAGCCGTTGGGGCCGAGGAAGCCGTAGACGGCGCCGCGGGGCACGACCAGGTCGAGCGAGCTGACGACGGTGCGGGCGCCGCGGCGGTCGGTGAAGGTCTTGGTCAGGCCGTGAGTGGCGACGACGGCGAGGCCGGACGCCGGCGACGGCGAGGGCGCCTCGGGCACTGAGGGGGCCGTGGCGGGCGGTGCCTGGGGCGGTGCGAGGTGTGCGGTGCTCATGGCTGCAAGCCTCGCCCGGGCCGGGGGCCGGGGCGTCAGGCCGCGGTCTGAACCCTGCGCTCCCGAGAAGGGCGCCCTCATACCCGGGTATGACGCCCCGGGCGACCGGCCGCCGATACGGTCTGGCCATGAGCAGGCTGACCATTACACGCGCCGCCGGGCGATCCGGGCGGCCGCCCGGCGGGCGGGGGCGACCCGGTGTGGTCGATATTCTTCTCGCCGTCCTCCTGGCGTACCTCTCCGTATCGAATCCGCCCAGCGCATCGAGATTCAGCGGGTCCGCGACGGTGGCCGTCTTCTACGGCGTCACCGCCGTGTGCTGCGCGGCGATCGTGCTGCGGCGCCTGCACCCCGTCGCCTCCGTCTGCGCCATCGGGGCGGCACTGACCGGTCACCTGGTCGTCTCCGATGAGGTGTCGATCCTGGCGCTCGTCTCCTGCCTGCTCGCCGCCGAGACGACCCAGAGCCGCATGCGCAGACCCTGGAGCCTCGTCCTGCTCGCCCTGGTCTACGTCGGCGTGGTGCCGGCCGCCTACCGCGCCGGCGGGCTCATCGACCCCCGGGTGGCGGGGGGCCTCGTCGACCGCATACTCATCCCGAACGTCACCGGGTGGGCGCTGGTCTCGGTGGCGGCGCTCGTCGGCGCCTCACGGCGCCGAGCGCGCGAGCGGGTCGAGCAGGCCCTGGAGCGTGCCGCGATCCTCCAGGCGCAGCAGGACACCGAGCGCCGGCTCGCCGTGGCGCAGGAGCGCCAGCGCATCGCCCGCGACGTCCACGACCTGCTGGGTCACTCCCTGTCGGTGATCGGCATGCAGGCCGCCGGGGCCCGGGCGGTCCTGGCCTCCGACCCGGACGCGGCCGACACGGCGCTCGCGGTCATCGGGGAGACCAGCCGTCGGGCCGTTGACGAGGTGCGCGCCCTGGTCGACGTCCTGCGGGCCGACGAGGACCGCGCGCCCGCGGGCAGCGGCGCGGACGCGACTGCGGCCCGCCCGAGCACGG
>ERZ772945.2828-NODE-2828-length-10148-cov-20.461211_pt1 | contig 10148 bp, 6 predicted proteins | sample MGYA00511681_ERZ772945 | MGnify/ENA primary metagenome ERZ772945 (study PRJEB29015, sample SAMEA2737943) | human oral metagenome | biome: human oral; feature: human-associated habitat; material: dental | place: China | collected 2143 ... | reverse complement strand
GAACGGTGACGACGGCGGTGCCGGCGCCGTCGTCCCGAAGCCGCGGAGCCACGGGGCACGGGTTGGCCCCGGCCTCGGGATAGGCCCACCAGCGCAGGAGGACGTCGTCGCCGTCGGGGTCGGTGGCCGTCGCGGTCAGGGTGACGACCTCACCGGGGCGCACGACGCGGGCCAGCCCGCCCTCGGCGGTGGCGGGGGCGCCGGCGACGAGGACGAGCGGCGGGTGGTTGGCGTCCTCGTAGCGCGGGGTCACCGACCAGGCGAGCCGGGCGGCGAACTCGTTCTGGACGGCCCGCCACCAGCGGGTCATGTGGTACTCGGGCGGGGCGGGGCCGTCCGGGCCGCCAGGAGCACGGTCGACGACGAGCCTGTCGCGGGCGGGCGGCGGCGCCCCGGGCAGGGCGAAGACCATGTCGGAGGTGAGGGTGCCTGGGCGGTCGGGGTCGGGCGCCTGGCGGCCGCCCCAGCCGCCGAAGGTGGCGTCCTCCCAGGAGCGCAGGCCGTTGGGGATCAGCGGGGTGAAGTTGGAGGTGTCGCCCTCGGAGATGAAGGCGCCGGGCTCCTGAAGCGGGCACCAGATCCGGTAGCCCTCCTCCCGCAGCTGCTCCTCGCTCTTGCCGGACTCGCCGAAGTAGTCCTCGGCGTCGAAGTCGGCGGCCATCCGGCGCCCATCGCCCCACACGCGGTAGGCGGCCCCGAGCGGCCCCTGGGAGCTGACGTTCCGGCAGGTCCACTCGGCGCCGACGAGCTCGCGGTCCCGGGCCGGCAGCACCGTGCGGGTCAGGTAGCCCCAGGTGTTGGTGGCGACCTCGCGGTGCTCCAGCCCCGGCCAGGCCGGGCGGATGTAGCTCTCCAGGGTCGAGTCCTGCTCGCCGAAGGAGGAGACGACGAGGCGGTCGAGGATGCGCTGCTTGAGCACCGGCCAGTCGGGGCGCGCCCCCAGCTCCTCCTCGACGCTGCGCAGGGCCCGGGCGATGGTGGACACCCCGCCCCAGGCCTGGACGAACAGGGGGCGGGCGGCGTCGGCCGGCGGGCCACTGCCGTCCGGGCCGACCGAGGCGCCGTCCGGGGTCAGTGCGGTCTCGCGCAGAAGGTCGGCGATGAGGGCGGAGCCGGGGGTGACCTCGTCCATCTCGCCCTCGGCGACGATATTGCCCGTGCGGACCAGGGACCGCAGGTGATCGGCCGTGGGGAAGCGGGGGTCGTGGACCCGCAGGGTCTCCTCGACCCGGGCGTAGGCGTCGATGGCCGCGTCGATGTGGAGGGTCTCGCCGGGGGCGGGCCAGCGGTGCGGGGCGATGCCGCGGGCCGGGTCGCCCGCCCAGTGGCAGGCCGAGCCCGCGTAGACCAGACCGCGCAGGTCGATCTCGTTGGCGTGGGTGAGCAGGCGGATCATGGAGTTGAGGTCGTCGAGCTCGGGGTCGGTGGTGACGACGACGCGAGGTCGGTCGGTGCGGGGGAAGGCTTCCTTGCGCATGGCACGAGCCTGCCACAGGGCGGGGCCCGGCCCCCCGCACCGGTCGCTGCGGCCGGGGCCTGTCAGGAGACGGTGACGCTCCCCGAGGCCGTCCCCGTGGCCGCTCCCCCGTTGGCCGTGGTCACCGTGACGGAGGACGACGAGCCGGCGGCGATGGCGCCGTCGGAGGTGGTGGCGTCCATGGTGAGGGCGAGGGCGCCGCCGTTGGAGCCGGAGGTGCCCCAGCGGTCCTCGTCGGCCTTGACCAGGCCCCCGGGGGCGGTCAGCGTGCAGCGGGTGAGGGTCGCCTGCGAGGAGGTGTTGGTGACGTAGAGGACCGGGGCGTCCTGGGTGCAGGTGAGGGCCACGTCGCTCAGGGCGAGGGTGGAGACCTCGGTGGCGGCATCGGAGTCGGCGGCGTCCCCGGACATCGACTGGTAGAGCATGACGCCGCCCTTGCTGGAGGCGCTGGTGAGGGTCGAGCCGGAGACGGTGGCGTGGTTCTTGCCCTCGACGACGATCGCCTGCGCCCCGTTGGCCTGGCCGGTCAGGCCGGACACGGTGATCTGGCCGGTGGAGTAGAGGCACGGGGAGCCGTCGCCGTTGGTGGTGAAGGTGTTGGCGCCCTCGACCGTGACGGTGCCCGAGCCGCGGTCGGTGGCGACGGCGGCGCAGTGGGCCCCCTGAGTCTCGATGGTGAGGTCGGATCCGTTGATGACGCCGGCGTAGGTGGCGTGCAGGCCGCGCGAGGACTCGCCGGTGGTGGCGATCGCGCAGGCGGTGACCTGCGCGGTGGCGCTGCCGGAGGCGATGACGGCGTTGGCCCCGGAGGCGGCGGTCGTCAGGGTCGTCTCGTTGACGGTGACGGCGGAGCCCTCTCCCACGGCGACGACGGCGGAGTTGAGGCCGTAGAAGTTGTAGGCGTCGTCCACGCCATGCTGGCCGTCGGTGGAGGCGTCGCCGGACTTGGTGATCCTCGCGTTGGTGATCGACAGGCTGCCGCCGCCCACGACCAGGAAGACCGTCTGGTCCGCGGTGGTGGACTCGAAGGTGCCGCCGTCGATGGTGGCGGAGATGCCGTCCACGAGGTAGGCGCCCGACAGCGTGATCTCCTTGTCCCCGATCCTGCCGGTCCACGAGCCGGACGACAGCGCCGTGTTGGAGGCGCTCGCCTCGTGGTAGGCGGGCGCGACGGCGGCGTCCGCGGCGGCTGTGGCCGTGTCGGTTCCGGTGAAGGGGCCGGTCGCGGTGGAGAAGCCGGAGGGGGCGGCGTCCGTCCCGCCCGAGGAGCCGCAGGCCACGAGCGCGCCGGCGGCCGACAGGCCGAGGCCTCCCACCAGGAAGCTGCGGCGGCGCAGGGCGAAGGCGACCCCGGTGTCGGGTATAGCGCCGTCGTCGGGGCGAGGCGATCGGGACGGCGCGAACAGCGCCGAGGATGTCGTCGAGGGGGTCATGGTGCTTCTCCTCGGTTCGGTGGAGTCAGAGCGTGCGACGTCGGCGGAGAGCGTCGGGCGGGCGGGGCCGAACGACCTTCGGACGGTGAGGCCGGGGCCGCCCGAGGCCCGCGGCCGCCCGGGCTCCGTCGACAGGCTCCACTGTCAATGAGGCGCCTATCAGCCGGGCATCTGCCCACCATGAGCGCACTGTGAGCCGATTGACTCCAACGGGGTGCGGAGGTGCGGAGGTGCTTCCCGGGGCGACCCGAGCTCCGTACGGCCTGCTGTGCGCGGGTGGGCCGGCTCGCACCCAAGCACAACGCCGATAACCAGGTGTGGCCCGCTGTGCGCGGGGCGGGCCGGCTCGGGTGTCTTCCTCCTGGGACGCTCGCGGGTCTTGGGCGGGTGCCGGGCGCTGTTGGTGGGGCCGGGGCGTCGGCCCGGCGTCCGCCGGGTGCCGCCGTGTCCCGAAAAGTGCTCATCCCACGCACTTTTAACGTCCTGCATCGCCTGGTCCGCGCCGCCAAACCGCGGAATCATGCCGATTCCTGTCGCGCCCGAGGCCGTCGATCGTCTTAAAGCTGCGTGGGATGATCACTTTTCGTGGCAGCGGGGGCGACCGGCAGGGTGCCACAAGCCTCTGCAGGTGCTCGCAAGGCGCCGCGTTCGCCCCGCGTGCACCCGCGCCTCACCTTGTGGTCGCCGGGCATGACCCCCGGGCCGCGTTCGCCCCCACGTGCCCGCGCCTCTCCCTCGCGCGCCGCGCGCCGGAACGTCAACGTACCTTCCCAACACCAACGTACCTTTCTCCCATCCTTCTGGGGGTAGACCTCAGAAGGATGGGAGAAAGGTACGTTCACGTGACGAAGGTACGTTCACGTCGTCAACCACGGTTGACGGCCGGCGCGCTCCGCCCGGTGCGACCCACCCGGCGCGCTCCGCACTCCGCCGGAATCACTAATCACTCATCTGTGTGCTGGCAGCCCGGCCTCTTCCCGCCCGTTCGCCGGGATCGGTCGTACTCCGCACCGAGATCGGTTCGGCTCCGGCTCGATGACTCCAAGGGCCATTGTCTGCCGTCGAGATGGGCGCGCCGGACGGGTTGCGCGGCCGCAGGGCCGCATCATTCGCCTGGAACACGGCGGAGATCTCGGAAGGGCGGGTTGCGCGGCGCGGCCGCACGGCCGCAGCACGGCTCTACCTGGGACCGCGAATCTCGAGACAGCGGAGTTGCACATTCGCGTGCGCTCCGCGTTGACGGAAACCTTGGAATCATGCGGAAACGTGGATTCGGTGCCGGTCGGGGTCCCGCTCCCATGTGCGCAGACCCCCCTCGGCGCACATGGGAGTCCGGCAACCGAGTGCGACTACCGGAGAGAAAGCGCATAATCCTGCGAAAAACCGGCCTTCACTCCGCTCAGGCCCCGCGCTCCCATGTGCAGTGCCGGAAAAGATCATCTCCATCGCCCCGCGCTCACGCTCCGACACGACCCCGGCCATGGTGGCAGGGCGCGCTCTCAACGCCGACGACGGCTCGCCGCGCGCCTCATGGGCAGGCGGAAGGACATGAGCAGGGCCAGCCCCATGAAGAGCGTCGGCACCCAGAAGGCCCGCCCGAAGGCGCCCGCGGCCTGGGCGAGCCCGGCGTCGAGGTCCGCCCCGCCCAGCTCCCCGGCGACGGCGGCCGGGCCGAGCGGCGTGGCCGCGAGCAGGAGGGCGAGGGCCACGGAGACGATGGCGATGCCGACGGCTCCGAAGACCTGCTGCCCGATGTTGAACAGGGTCGTTGCGTTGCCGACCTCGCGGCGGTCGACGACCTGAAGGGCGGCGGTCGACACCGGCATCATGGTGCCGCCGATGCCGAGCCCCTGGAGGGCGAGGACCGCGCCGAGCCACCACAGGCTCGTGTCCGCGCCGACCCGGGTGAGCGCGAGGACGGACAGGAGCATGGCCGTCATGCCGAAGGGGACCACCCTGCCGGCCGGGAGGCGGTCGATGAGGCGCGAGGCGATCGGCATGGTGACCAGCGCCCCCAGGCCCGTCGGGGCGATGAACAGGCCGGCGGCCATGGCGCCGAGCCCGCGCACCTGCTGGAAGTAGGCGGGCAGGAGGAGCAGGTCGGCGGTGAAGGCCGTCTGGAAGAAGACGGCGAGGAGGATCGCGGCCCGGTAGCCGCGCAGCCGCAGGATGGTCAGGTCGAGCAGCGGGTGGTCCGTGCGCAGGCTGCGGCGCACGAACAGAGCCACCATGACCAGGCCGAGGACGAGCGGCAGCCACACCGTCGGGGAGCCGGCCGGGGCGCCGGAGCCGGCGTTCGACACGCCCCACAGGGTCAGGGCGAGTCCCGGGGACATGAGGACGACGCCGGGCACGTCGAGGCGCGCGACCCCGCGCCCGCCAGTGCGCGGCAGGAGGAGCAGGCCGAGGCCGGCGGCGGCCAGGCCGAAGGGCACGTTGATGAGGAGGACCCAGTGCCAGGACGCGGCCTCGACGAGCCAGCCGCCGAGGACCGGGCCGATGATCGGCGCGATGAGCATGGGGACGCCCATGAGGCCCATCATGCGCCCGAGGCTGTCGGGGCCGGCCACGCCCGCGACCAGGGCGGTTCCCACGGGCATGATGCAGCCGCCGCACAGGCCCTGGACGACGCGCATGACAATGAGGAACGGCAGACTCGGCGATAGGGCGCACAGCACGGAGGCGATGGTGAACAGCAGGATCGAGCCGATGTACATCGCCCGGGCGCCGACGCGCCTGAGCCCGAAGTCGGTCAGCGGGATGATCGCCGCCGTCGCCAGGGCGTAGCCGGTGACGGTCCAGGCGACGGTGGAGTAGGCGGGCAGGGCGCCGTCGAGGCGGGCGAACCAGCCCTGGAGCGCCGGGATGGCGACATTGATGATGGTGCCGTCGAGGACCGCCATGAAGGAGCCGATCATGACGACGGCGGCGACCCCGTAGGGGCCGGGGCCTCGTCTCGCGGGCCGGGAGGAGACGGGAGGGGCGGGGGAGTCCGCGGTCATGTGCGCACGTGCTTTCGTGAGTCGGTGGGCCCCGGGGCGCCCGGCAGCAGCCGGTCGGCGCTCGGTGAGGGACGGTCGCGCTGGGGGCTGGGGACGACGGCGACCGGCCCGGCAGTCAGTCGGAGCCCGCGCCGGCCGGCCGCCGCTGCGAGGAGAGCCTGCCGTGGACGGCGCTTCCGGGGCAGGTCACTGAGTCGGCCCCGGTGATCCGGCGCACCGGTCGGGCCGGGCAGCCGACGGCGAGCCGGCCGGCCGGGACGTCCCGGGTGACGAGGGAGCCCGCGCCGACGACGGCGCCCTCGCCGATCGTGACTCCAGGCATGATGGTGACACCCGCGCCGAGCCAGACACGGTCGCCAATGGTGATGGGGTCGCCGTACTCGGCACCGCCGACGTGTCCGTCCGGGTAGGTCAGGTGCCTGCGCTCCTCGAAGAGCAGGGGGTGGGTGCCCGCGATCAGGCTGACGCCGGGGCCGAGCTGGACGTCGTCGCCGATGGTGACGGGGACGTCGTCGAGGATGGTGAGGTTGAAGTTGGCGAAGAAGCGGTCGCCGACGCGGGTGTGGGCGCCGCAGTTGACCTGGAGGGGCCCGCGCACGTAGGCGTCCTCGCCAAGGGAGGCGAAGATCTGCGCCAGGACCCCGCCACGGGCCGGGTCGAGCTCGTCCAGGGCGTTGTAGCGTCGGCACAGGTCGTGGGCGCGGGCCTTCATCTCGCGGTAGCCGGGCCAGGCGGCGTCGAAGAGGAGGCCGGCGCGAGCCCGCTCGTCCTGGTCGTCCATGAGTACCGCGGAGCCCACGGGCGCGACTGCGGCGCCGTTCCGATCGCTCGGGGGCGCCCCCGCGCCCAGGCGGACGGGCTCGCCGGCCGCCGTCGGCTCCCTGCTCATCGCGCTTCTCCTCTCCCCTCCGGCCCCACCGTATGCGGCCCCGTCCGGGGCATCGAGGGGCAGGGGCGCCACCTTCGGCACGCTCCGTGCATAAGCCGCGTCCGCAGTCGCCTACGCGCGCTGGCGCGGCGCACCGCCCGCCCCTGCATCGGCGACGCGGACGGGTATGGGCACGGAGAATTGCAGATCCGGGGCATACGGCCGGCCCTGCGCCCCCGCATCCGCACGGCTTCCGACCTCATCGGGCAGAAGGCCGCCGTCGCCCGTCGCCCTTCGGGCGGCGCCGTCCCTACCCTGGCACCAGCGTCGTGCTGGAACAGAGCAGGACGAGCAGGACAAGGGCGTTCCGCGGTGCCACCGGCCCCGCGCTCGCCCTATGCACAGGGAGGGCACCATGAACACCGTGAACAGTATCGACCGGCACTTCGACGCGATCGTCATCGGCTCCGGTCCCGCCGGCTCGACGGCGGTGCGCGAGCTCACAGAGGCGGGCATGGACGTCCTGCTCCTGGAGGCGGGCCGCGAGCTGACCGAGGAGGACTTCACACCGCCGGAGCACAAGAGGCTCATGCCCATGGGCATGGACGTGCTCGCCCGCGCCAAGCGCATGCTGGGCGACCGCCAGTTCAACCAGGCCCGCCGCTCCTTCTACTCCGACGCCACCTCCCGCTTCCTGGTGGACGACCTCGCCAACCCGTACACCTACCCGGCCGACGCCCCCTACCTGTGGGTGCGCTCGCGGCTGCTCGGCGGGCGCATGCACGCCTACGGGCGCGTGCTCCAGCGCATGAGCGACGTCGACTTCAAGGCGGCGAGCCTGGACGGCGTCGGCATCGACTGGCCCTTCGAGTACAAGGACCTCGCCCCCTACTACGACCGGGTCGAGGAGCTCGTCGGCCTCTACGGCGACGACGACCCGGGCGTGGGGCACCCGCCGGCCGGCAGGTACGTGGGCCCCGGCCACCTCAACGAGATGGAGAGGGAGTTCAAGGCCGCCGTCGAGTCCAGGTGGCCCGAGCGCCACGTCATCTCCTGGCGGTTCCAGGCGCCCTTCCTGGACCGCACGCCCCCGGGGATCCGCGCGGCCCGCGCCACCGGCCGCCTGACCATCCGCACGAACGCCGTCGTGTCCCGCATCACCACCAGCGCCCGCACGGGCCTGGCCACCGGGGCCGTGTTCATCGACGCCGTCACCAGGCGGGAGCACCGCGTCGCCGCCGACGTCGTCATGGTGTGCGCCTCAGCCATCGAGTCGGTGCGCCTGCTGCTGGGCTCCGGCTCGGGCCGCCACCCCGCGGGGCTGGGGAACTCCAACGGCCTGGTGGGCCACTACCTCATGGAGCAGTCCATGACGCTGGGGTTCGGCGACGACGCGCGGCGGCCCGGGTACTTCGGGCCCTCCTCGCAGTGCGAGCCCGACCCGTTCTACGGCAACTCCGGCGGGTTCCTCATCCCCCGCTACCAGAACCTCACCGGCCAGAGCGAGGCCTACAAGCGCGGCTACTCCTTCCAGGGGCTCGCCGGGCGCGTGCCGGTGCCGGAGGACTCCCCCGCCATGTTCGGCTTCGGCGCCGGCGGGGAGATGCTGCCCCAGTACGGCAACCGCGTGACGCTCTCGCGCCGGGTGCGGGACCGGTGGGGCGTCCCGGCCGCGCACATCGTGTGCCGCCCGGACGACAACGACCGCCTCATGGTGCGCGCCGCGGTGCGCGACATCGGCGAGATGATGGCCGCAGGCGGCTACCGCACGAACTTCGTGGCCTCGACCTTCGGAGTGCACTCCAAGAGGGTGTGGCCGGACTTCAACCCGTTCCAGCGCGCCGTATTCCGGGTGGGCATCCGCATGAGCCTCATCATGGGCGTGTCCATCCACGAGGCGGGAGGCGCACGCATGGGGCACGACCCGGCGCTGTCGGTCCTCAACGGGGTGTGCCAGTCCTGGGACGTGCCCAACCTCTTCGTCACCGACGCCGCGTCCTTCCCGACCGGCTCGACCGAGGGGCCGGCGCTGACGATCATGGCGGTCACCGCCCGCGCCTGCGACTACATCGCCCGGGCGCACGGCTCGGGCGAGCTGACGAGGCCGACGCAGGACGTCGTCCTGTAGGCCCCTGCGCCGAGATCGGTTCACTTCCGGCCCGAGATCGGTTCAGTTCCGCACCGAGATCGGTGACCGCGGCCGAGAAGACCGGACCGGGCACGCGGATCGGGCCCGCGCAGAGGAACGGCTCCCCGCCCCATCGGACGGGGAGCCGCGCGCTCGACCCGGACAACGTCGCTCGCGCGCCGTCGCAACCGCACTGGTAACCTGCTGGAGGCCGAGTCAACGGGCGCAAGCCCCTCGGATCGGGACCAACCGGATGAACGAAGGCCAGCGATGCTCCTGTCCCCCGTCGACGCCAACACCGCCCGCGCCATCGCCGAGCTCGTCAACACCAGGCTCGGCAGGCGCCCCACCGCCGACGGCCCTCGGCCAGGCGGAGAGAGCACCGCACGACGCGACGAGAGAACCGAGGACGCCGGGGGTCCCGCGCGCCCCGGGCCGGAGAAGACGCACGACGGATAGGAGTCGCAATCGCCCCTGAGCGAGACGGCACCGGCGCCTCGGGACGACGGCGGACGCCGTTTCTGGGCGGAACAGGCAGAAGCCATGACAAGAGCGCGTGTGGTCGCCGCGACACAGCACATCCGCTGATCGTTGCAATTCCAACACTCTGCTCAACAAGGACAGCGCCGTGCGCCGACGCTCACACCCTGTGCGGGACAATGTCGGGGCGAGCCCGGGCAGTATTCTCAATGGCACGGCGCACGGACGAGGACGTTCAGCAGAACCTCTCACCGGGCGTCGTTCTCATGTCAGGAACCGATCACCAACGCTCAAGGAGCACCATATGTTCTACAGCACCATTGACACCAGGACCGCCCGCGCCATCGCCGAGCTCGTCAACACCAGGCTCGTCGGCCAGACCACCGGCAAGCGGCGCTGACGCAGGGCTGACGCCATACCACTGACGCCAGCCAGAGCAGGCGGCGCAACGCGGGACGTGCACCGCGCAGAAAAGCACGGTCGCAACCGGGCGGGGACGACGGGGTCCCCGCCCTTCTTGCTGCGCCCGCCGGCCCGCTGCGCCCGCCGGACCACCGGCCCGCCGCGCGAGCGAGAGCCCTCGTCCTGCCGAGGCCTCAGCGCCGCGCCGCGGACCTGTCGTTGAGCAGGGGGGCGGGCCTGTCTCACAGGCTCTCGAGAATCCCCCTGCCGAAGGTCAGGTGACGGTCGATCTGCTCGTCGGCATCGTCGAGGTAGAAGGCGTGGCCCTCGTACTCGGTGATGAGGACGCCCCGGAACC
>ERZ772945.2827-NODE-2827-length-10153-cov-18.637849_pt1 | contig 10153 bp, 6 predicted proteins | sample MGYA00511681_ERZ772945 | MGnify/ENA primary metagenome ERZ772945 (study PRJEB29015, sample SAMEA2737943) | human oral metagenome | biome: human oral; feature: human-associated habitat; material: dental | place: China | collected 2143 ... | reverse complement strand
GGGCCGCAGGTCCAGGTCGATCCCGCCGGTCCCGCGCCCGTCGGCCCTGTCGTCGCAGCCGTCGCGGCTCTCGCGGCCGCGACCGCCCAGGCCCACGGTCCCATCGGGGTAGGCGACGCTCAGGTTCCGCACGGTCACCGACGGCGCGTGGTCGAGGGGCGCGGCCCCGCCGGCGGACGGGACCTCGACCAGCTCGCGCACCTCCGCCAGGGAGCGCCGCAGGGCCAGCAGGGCATCCGCGGAGCCGGAGACGACCGTGACCTGCTCGACCACGCGCAGCAGGATGACGACGAGGGCCGCCGCCCCGGCGCCGCCCACCCTGCCGCCGGCGTAGGCATGCCATGCGGCCAGCGCGAATCCGCCCATCACCACCTGCGTGGTGACGCTCAGGACGAGCTGCCCGGGCACCTGCCGGCCCAGGACCCGCAGCGCCCCCGAGCGCCCCTCGGTCACGGCTCGGTCCACCGCCTGGCGCCCCGCGGAGACGCGGCGGGCGGTGCGCAGGGAGGGCTGGGCCCAGGCGAGCTCGAAGAGACGGGAGTCGAGCTCCTCCATGGCGCTGGAGAACGCCTCCTGGGCACCCTCCTCCCACGTGGTGGACAGCCACAGGGCGCCCAGAACGAGCGCCCCTCCGCCGATGGTGGCCGCGGCCAGGACGGGGCTGACCAGCAGCAGACCGGCCCCGAGAGCGCCCATGAAGACGACAGCGCTCACCAGGGGGCTGAGGAGCAGGAGGAGAGCGGAGGTCGCCTCGACGGCCCCGGAGGAGACGAGGGTGCGCAGACGCGCGACCTTGGCGGGGGTGAGGGCGGAGGCGGGCCAGGCCATGACGGCTCGCGGCACGCGCTCGTGGATGACTCGCATCACGCGTATCCCCAGTCGCAGTCCCACGTGGGCGTTGACGACGTCGAGGCACCACGCCGCCGCGATGAGGGCGATCAGGACCAGGAGCCAGGCGCCGGCGGAGGCGGGGTCGGGGCCGAGGAGCCGGTCCAGGACGGGCAGCAGGGCCAGGACGGCGGCGGCCTGGGCCGCGGCCGAGGCGGTGGTGAGGCCGGTGAAGGCCCAGAAGCGGGGCCCGCCTCCCACCACCGTGCAGAGGTCCCTCAGCATGCTCACCATATCGCGACCTCCCGCCGCTCGCCCCCATCGGCGGAGGTCTCGGGGGAACCGGTGGCGGCCCACATGGCGGCGTAGACGCCGTCGGCGGCCATGAGCGAGGCGTGGGTGCCGGTCTCGACGACGCGCCCGTGGTCCATCACGACGATCCGCTCGGCGTCGCGGACGGTGTGGAGCCGGTGGGCGATCATGAGAACGGTGCGCCCCTTCAGGAGGGTGCTCAGGGCCCGACGGATCTCGAGCTCGGAGTCGGGGTCGGCCGAGGCGGTGGCCTCGTCGAGAATGACGACCGGGGTGTCGGCCAGGAGGGCCCGGGCGATCCCGAGGCGCTGGCGCTCCCCGCCGGAGAGGCGGGAGGAGTCCACGACGGTGTCGTAGCCCTGGGGCAGGGCGGCGATCACGTCGTGGACGCGGGCGGCGCGGGCGGCCTCCTCGATCTGGGCGCGCGTGGCCTCCGGGCGGGTCAGGGCGATGTTGTCGCGCACCGTGGCGCGGATGAGCTGGACGTCCTGGAGGAGGATGGTGACGCGGGCGTAGAGGTCGTCCTGGGCCAGCTCGCGCAGGTCGGTGCCGCCGAGGGCGACGCGTCCGCCCTGAGGGTCCCACAGGCGGGCGGCGAGGGCGGCGACGGTGGACTTGCCCGCCCCGGAGGGGCCGACGAGGGCGGTGACGACGCCGGGCTCCAGGCTGAGGCTGAGGTCGGTCAGGACCGGGTGGCCGGCGTCGTAGGCGAAGGTGACGCCCTCCAGGGCGAGGCGGTCGGGAGCGGGCGCCGGCGGGGGGCCGGCGCCCTCGGGCCCGCCGTCCGCCGTCGGGAGGGCGAGCTCCGGGGTGGCGAGGAAGGTCTCGAGGGCGTCGCGCGCCTGGAGGCCGCTCGTGAGCGCCCCGATGCTGGTGGAGACTCCGAGGAGCCGGCCGCCGAAGGAGGTGCCCAGGACGAGGAAGGGCACCAGCTCGGGGGCGTCCGTCCAGCCGAGGATCATCATGGGGTAGGCGGCCGCCAGGAGCAGCCCGAGGACCGTGGTGGGCCGGTTGAGCATGACGGCGACGATCTTCGCCGGGCCAGTGCGCATCTGCCACTCGGCGATGAAGTCGCCCGTCTCGGTCAGGGTGCCGGGCAGGTCCACGACGGAGGAGGTCCCGAGCACCCTGGCCTCCTCGCGCGAGGAGATGAAGGTCTGGGCCTGGGCGCTCACGCGGGCGGTGCAGCGCTGGGAGCGGGCGACGTCGTCGGCGTCGCGCTTCATGATGCGCGACATGACCACGACGAAGGCGAGGATCGGCAGGAGGAGAACGAGCGCCAGGCGCCACTGGACGCCGAAGAGGTAGACCAGGACGAGGAGCGGGGTGGCCGCCGCCCCCACGCACTCGGTCACGGCGTGGGTGACGACGTAGTGGAGGGCGTTCACGTCGTCGCCCACGATCCTCTTGACCTCCTCGGAGCCTCGGGACGCGAACCAGCCCAGGGGCAGCCGGGTGAGCTTGTCCATGAGCCGACGGCGCAGGGCCGCGGAGTAGGAGGCGTCGTAGACGTGGAGAGCCGTCAGCAGGACGGCGGTGCCGGTGGCGGCCAGGCCCATGACGACGCCGGCCGTCACCGCCGTGCGCAGGAACCTGCCCGGGGGCGCGCCGGCCAGCAGGAGGCGCGCGACGTCGGCCAGGAGGATGAAGGGGATCACCTGGAGGACGGACAGGAGCACCTGAGTGATGCACGCGGCCCACAGGACCCGCTTGGCGGGAGCCAGGACGGGGACGGGGGCCTCCGGCTCGACGGCGGAGGCCGCCAGGGGCGGGGCGGGCGCAGCGGGACCGGTCCGCCCGGGGCCACCGGAAGGGGCCCGTTCCGGCTTCTCGGCCCGGACGGCCGGCTCCGCGGCCTCACGGGCGGCGTTGAGCTCGTTGAGCTCGTTGAGCTCGGCCAGGGTGCGCGACTTGCCCAGGGCGCGGCCGCGCATCCAGTAGGCCTGGGCGTGAAGGGTGGCCTTGTTCAGGCCGTGGTCGCGGGTCAGGAGCGACCTGGCGCGACGGGTTGCGAGGGACTCCGCGCCGATCCAGGCGAACCAGCCGGTCCAGTCGCGGCCGTCGATGGCCTGGGCCAGGCCCTGCCCGTCGGGAAGCTCGTCCACCCAGGCCGCGGTGACGAGGCGGCCGCCGGGCAGCGGGAGGGTCTCGTCGAGCGGCGAGTGGCGCTCCATGTAGACCGCCACCGGGACGTCGTCGGGCACGGCCGCCGCGATCGAGGTGATGGCCGGGTAGGAGGCGAGGTCCCCCAGAAGGAGGTAGCCGGCCGGGGGCGGATCGAGCAGGGTGAAGGGCTGGGCGCCGAAGCGCTGGGCGACGAGCCGCTCACCGACCTCGCAGCTGCCGGCCCAGTAGGAGGCCGGGCCCATGGGATGGTGGAGGACGAAGTCGATGGCGAAGGTGCCGGACTCGGGATCGGGGTCCACCAGGGTGTAGCCGCGCTGGTGAAGGGTGGAGGGGTCGTCCGGGTTGGGGAACCACAGGCGGATCCAGGAGTCGGGGTGGAGGGGGCCGTCGCCCAGGAGGGTGTCGGAGCGGAAGGCGATGCGGATGAAGTGCTCCGCCAGGTGCGTCCTGCCGGTGACGACGACGGAGTGCTCCTTGGCGCCGAGGGCGCGCAGCACAGCCCCCTGGATTCCCTTACCCATGGCGGTCCCTTCAGATCGGATGCGGTGAGGTGAGGCTCAGCATACGGGTGTGCGCGGGACGGGGACAGGGGCCCGCGCGGCGACGGGCGCGCCGTCGGGACCGCGGCTCCGGTCTCACGGATTGTGGTTGGGGTAGACCACGACCGTGGCGTGGTGCCCGCCCGCGTTCAGCTTCTTGTCGCAGGTGACGACCGGGACCCCCAGGCCCTCCGCCAGCGCCAGATAGGTGGCGTCATAGCTGGTGTACTGGTTGCGCAGGGCCCACACCCGGTCGGACAGGAGCGCCGCCTCGTACCTTGTGATGGTGAGGTCCGCGTAGAGGCGGCGGGCCTCCTGAGCGTCGTCGAGGGCCAGGGCCCCGCCCAGGACCATGCCGCGCAGGGCGGAGAGGACCTCGACGTCCAGCAGGTGCGGCGCCGCCAGGTCCCCCGCCATGGCGTCCAGGAGCGTCGGATCGGCGTCGCGGCCGACCAGCGCCTCGACCACCGCGGAAGCGTCGACGACGATCATCTGCGGCCCACCCTCACCGCCGCCACAACCTGAGCGGTGCTGGGGCCGTCGGTCCGGTTCTGCGACCGCAGGCGCCGCACGACCTGCGCATTCGTGGGGCGCGACGCTATGAGGGCGAGCTGCGCGGCGACATAGGCGGACAGGGAGACCCCCTCGGCGGCCGCCCGAGCCTTGAGCTCCTCGGCCACGTCCTCGGGCACGTCTCGAACGTAAAGCGTCGGCACACCCCCATGCTAGCACACTGCAATCAGGCTGTTCGTGCGAGTGCGGCCGTCGTTCCGCCCAGCCGCCGCCCGGGCGATCTCGGTGCGGAATACGACCGATCTCAACGCGGGCTTCACCCGATCTCGGCGAAGGGTGCGGGGCGGCAGTCGAAGGGCTAGATGATTGATTTCGAGGTGGGTGCTCGGGGGGCTTGTTGTGCTCTTTTACTGTATGGGGCGAAGGAGCCCAACGAGGGGCATAGGGAGTGCAGCAAGCGACGTCCGCTCCGTCGGCGTGCTCGGCTGTTCGGCGCCTTGCGTTGCCGGCGCTGTTCCTGGGTCCCTGGCCGAGGTGGGTCCGGCCTGCCGGCCTGGCGGCCCGGGGGAGGTTGCTGTGCCCCGGAAAGTGAGCGGCTGGCGGTCCGGCGGGCGCGGACGTCGGGCCCTGCGGGCCGGTGTCGGGCCGGAACATGAACGTACTTTTCCAACGTGGACGTACCTTTCTCCCAATCCTTCTGGGGGTAGAGCTCAGAAGGATGGGAGAAAGGTACGTCCGTGTGACGAAGGTACGTTCACGTCGGGGCGCGCGCTCCGCCGGGCGGCGTGCCGGGGTGCTGTGTCCGGGCGCCGTGCCCGCCCGTCGCCGGGCTTGCTCGCCGCCGTGCCCGCCTGTTGCCGTGCCCCGTCGGCTCGCCGAGACCCTCCGAGACCGGGAGGCCGTCCTCGACCGGAAAAGGCGGCTCCTGCGCTTTAAGCCGCCCCTCAGCCCTGAGCGCAGCGGGAATCGGCGTGATTCTGCGGTTCTGCGGCGAGTGCGGGACGGTGACCGGTGTGAGAAGCACACAGGCACCGCCCTTTCTCCACCGCCCAGCACCGCTCAGCCCGTCACCACTCGCCTGGAGGGCCCGGGCGAGGAGCATCCGCCCCGCCGCCTCCGGAATCACATGCAGGCGTCCACCACGGGCGCATGTAAGTCATGTTGAGGATCAAGGTGTCATCATTATGCTCGAATGAGCAGCACCTTAAGGGACTCATGGAGCACTGGGTCATCCGCTACTGGAAGAACACGCACAGACGTGCGAGCCGATTGGGGCGAGAGGCTCTGCGAGTGGGCGGCGCGTGAGAACGCGGGTCGCGCTCTGCGGTCGTACTCGGTGGCCTCGCGCATTCTGGCGGGTCTGCCGGGCACGCCAGTGCTGACGATCCGGACGGCCTCGCGGATCTGCGGGGTGTCGAGGACAGCCGCGTCCCGGGGACTGGAGACCCTGAGGTCCGCGGGCGCCCTGAGCACGGAGTCGATAGGCGCGGGCCGACGGGCCTGCACGGCGTGCAGCGTCCTGGACACGATCACGTGGGCGGAGCGCCGTCTTGCGAGCACGCGCTTCAGCACCCGCGTCTGCGCGCCGCTGGGCCCGGCTCCCGCGCGTCCGGGGCGCCGACGCTCATGCGGTGGCAGCGCGGAACTGGGCGTCGTCCAGGTCCCGGTCGGACAGGACCAGGCGGACGGCCATCGGGTCGGGGTTGCCCGCGTCGGGTCCGCGATGCCTTTCCGTCAGCCCGAGCCTGGCGGCAACGCGGGCCGAGGCGCGGTTGTGCGCTAGCAGGATGGCCACCACCGGGAGGTCCGGCCGCAGCCCGCGGGCGCGGTCGACCGCGAGAGCGCCGACACGGGTGGCGATACCGCGCCCGTGGACGTCGACGGCGAGCCGGTAGCCGAGATTCCACAGGCAGTCGTCCTTGACCCAGCAGCCCGCGTATCCGAGCACCCGCCCGGTGGCCGAGTCGCGGACGATCCATGCTGACAGGCCGTCGCGCTCCCATCCCGCGATCCAGTCGTGAACCAGGCTCAGGCTGCGCTCGGGGTCGGCGAAGCGGCCCGACGGCAGATGCCTCCACAGGCGCGGGTCGCTGCAGATGCGGTGGACGGCCCGCGCGTCATCCACCGTGGGCTCGTCGAGCCGCAGGTCGTCAAGATCCGCGCCCCGCATGGAGGCGTCAACTCCTCGCGGCCGGGGCGAAGTCGACGACGACCTCGTACAGGGCCTCGCTCTCCCTCATGGCGGCGAAGCCGTCGCGCACCTCCTGCGGCAGCGCGCACGGGTCGGAGGCGTAGGAGGACAGGTCGAAATTCACCCGGACCTCGCTGACGGCCCGACTCCAGGTCCGCGGCGCGTACGGGTCGGCCACGCGGAAGGGCATGGGGGCGGTGTCGATCCCGCGCTCCCGCACGGCCCGCTCACTGGCGGCGACGAGCTCGGGGGACTCGGCGTCGTAGACAAGACGCCCGCCCGGGAAGCGCCGGGCCATGGCGTCGACGAGCCCGGCGACCTGGGCGCTCTCCAGGAAGTAGAAGACCCCGGAGGCGACGGCGACCAGCCCGCCGCCGGCGTCGACCTCGTCCATCCAGCCGTGGTCGGTCAGGGAGGCCGGCAGGTCGCGCTCGCGCTCGTGGGGCTCCATCGAGGTGGAGCGGAGCTGAAGGACCTCGGGGAAGTCGAGGTTGTAGACGGTCGCGCTGCCGTTGTTGACGTCGTCGACGAGGCGGTCCAGGCCGCAGCCCAGGTCGACGACGGCGGCCGCCGGGCGGCCCCGCAGGTAGCGGCGGATCTCGGTGACGGCCGCCAGGTGGCGCAGGGCGTAGATGGCCGCGGGCACCTCCCCCATGTCCCTGTCCCGGATGCCGGGGAGAGCCGCCTCGGCCAGCCGTGCGGCCCGCTCGGACCACGGGTCGCGGAAGCAGGTCGGCCAGGTGCGCGCGGCCCGGGCGCGCCCCAGCAGGGGGAAGAAGAGCGTCTCCTGGACGCCGGCGTCAATCATGCCCGCACCTTAGATGATTGACGCCGGGGTGCGGACCCGCGGCTTCTTTCCCGTCGGGATCGGTTCGAGGCGCCCGTTTGGCGCCCACCTGGCGCCTGCCGTGCGCTGGGGCCCTCCAAGACCCCCTGGGGCCCGGAGCGCCGACAGGTCAGGCATCCCCGCCGCCACGGAGAGTGACCAGGACTCGCACCCCCAAGGCGCCCGACGACCACGGGCACGACAGGGACCGGCGCGATCCCGTGGTCCCACGGCCCGGACAGCGCAGAACGTCAGAAGCACGCAGGACGACCACTCCCCGGAGGTGCGGCGGGCGCCAGACCCGCACCGCGGACCGTTCTCGGCGCGGAAGTCGACCGATCTCGGCAACAGGGGCCGCGAGGGCGAGCGTGAACGGCCGCGAGGGCGGGCGCCCGTTGGAGCCGGCCGCTCAGGCACCGGCGGGGCGCGGGCCGGAGCGGGCGGCGCCCTCAACGTCGACGGAGGTTCGTCACGTGGACGTACCTTTCTCCCGTCCTTCTGAGGGTAAAGCTCAGAAGGACGGGAGAAAGGTACGTTGATGTTGGGAAGGTACGTTCACGTTCCGGCGCGTCCCGCGCGGGCGCCCGCGCACCCGGGCGGCACGCAGCCCCACCGCCCCCTTTCGCCGAGATCGGTCCGGTTCCGCGTCGAGATCGGTCGTACTCCGGCTCGAGATCGGTCCGGGGCGCAGCGGCTCCCGGCGGGTGACAGGCCGGCGCCGCTGCGCCCCGGACAACAGGCCGTCCTGCGCGTCCTCAGCGTCCCGCGCCGTCCAACCTGTGCACCGAAACCGCGGAATCGCGCCGACCCCCACGGCGCCGTGGCCGTCGGCCGCCCTGGAAGCACATGGAGTGGGCACTTCTCCCATGCCCGAGTCGGTCGCCGAGATGACTGGCTCCGGGGCAGTCGGAGGCCCCGGTTCGCGCTCTGCCGGCTTCCCCGGACCAATCTCGGCGCGGAACCGGACCGATCTCGACGAAGGGGATCGCAGGCCCGCCCGGCGCACCCGACGCCGTCGGGACCGAGCATCGAGCGAATGCGGCCGGCCGCGCCCCTGAAGAGCCGGTCGCCTACAGTGGAGCCCGGACAAGACCCGGGGGGAGGAGGCACTCATGACAGTGCCGGCAGCGCGTCCGCCCAGGGCCGCGGACGGCGGCCGCCAGAGCCGCGACGCCCGCGGCCGGACGGCGCTGCGAGTCCTCGGGCTGGACGACGGTGCGACCCTCGCCGGGGACGTCATCGACGTCGTCTCGCCTCTGACCGGCTCGTCCATCGGTCGGGTCCCCCTTCTCGGCCCCGACGACGTCGCCCGGGCCGCCCGGCAAGCCCACGCCGCCCAGGAGCAGTGGGCGAGCACAGGCGTGCGCGAGCGCTCCCGGGTGCTGCTCGCCCTCCACGACCTGATCTGGAGGCTGCGCGACCCGCTCCTCGACCTCGTCCAGTGGGAGTCGGGCAAGGCCCGCGCCCACGCCTTCGAGGAGCTGGCCGACACCGCCATGACGGCCCGCTACTACGCCCGCGCCGGCGCCCGCCACCTCGCCGCCGAGCGGCGCCGCGGGGCGGTGCCGGGTCTGACCGGGGTCGCCGTCCACCACCGGCCCCTCGGCGTCGTCGGCATCATCTCGCCGTGGAACTACCCCCTGACCCTGGCCGCCTCCGACGCCGTCGCGGCGCTCATGGCGGGCAACGCCGTCGTCCTCAAACCGGACTCGGCCACCCCGTTCACGGCTCTGGCCGTGCGCTCCCTGCTCGTGCGCACCGGGGCCGACCCCGGCCTTCTCCAGGTCGTCACCGGGGCGGGTGCCGCGCTCGGGGCGCCGCTCATCGACGCCGTCAACGCCCTCATGTTCACCGGTTCCGCGGCCGCCGGCTCGGCGGTGGCGTCCCGAGCGGGCGGGCGCCTCATCCCCGTCTCCGCCGAGCTCGGCGGGAAGAACCCGCTCATTGTGCGCGCCGACGCCCCGCTCGCCCGCACCGTGCGCGGCACCGTCAGGGCCTGCTTCTCCAACGCCGGCCAGCTGTGCGTCTCCATCGAGCGCGTCTACGTCCACCGGGACGTGTGGGACCGGTTCGTCCCCGCCCTCGTGCGGGCCACCGGGGCCCTGCGCGTGGGCGCCACCATGGGCTGGGAGACCGACATGGGCCCGCTCATCAGCGCCGAGCACCGGGCCAGGGTCGCGGCGCACGTGGACGACGCCGTCGCCAGGGGTGCCACGGTCCTCACCGGCGGCCGCGCTCTGGAGGATGTCGGCCCCACCGCCTACGCCCCCACGCTCCTGACCGGCGTCACCGGGGACATGGCGGTCCACTCCGCCGAGACCTTCGGGCCGGTGACGGCGCTGTACCGCGTGAGCGGGGACGAGGAGGCCGTGCGGGCGGCCAACGCCTCCCCCTACGGGCTCAACGCCTCGGTGTGGACCTCCGACCCGCGCGCCGGCGCCGCGCTGGCCGGGCGCATCCGCGCCGGGACCGTCAATGTCAACGAGGGCTATGCGGCGGCGTGGGGCTCCACGGCCGCCCCCATGGGCGGGATGGGCGCCTCGGGGCTCGGCCGCCGCCACGGCCCCGAGGGCATCCTCAAGTACACCCAGTCCCAGACGATCGCCGTCCAGCGCCTCATGCCCCTCCAGGCGCCGCCGGGCGTCGGCGAGGCGCGGTGGGCGACGGCGATGGCCGCCTGGCTGCGCCTGGCCCGCCGCCTGCCCGGGCTCGACCGCTAGCGCGGGGACCAGCGGCGCGTGCTGCCGCGCTTCGCCAATGCCGTGCTGCTCCTCAAGGGACTGCCGGTCCCGGTGCTCGACCGGGTGGCCGACCTGT